>Ga0247732_10000001_pt1 | contig 298060 bp, 297 predicted proteins | sample UWRJL163409C2_FD_180940 | JGI IMG/M metagenome (GOLD analysis project Ga0247732, IMG submission 180940) | Plant litter microbial communities from Arlington Agricultural Research Station in Wisconsin, United States - UWRJ-L163-409C-2 | ecosystem: Environmental > Terrestrial > Plant litter >... | reverse complement strand
TGCCGTCGCTGCTAAAGCTGTTCTGCTTGAGCAGCGCCTCCGGGTAGTAGCCGTCCCAGCCGTAGAGCTTGGCGTAGTCGTTCATCGGGCGCAGCATCCCGGCGGCGACGAAGGCGCCCATGTCGGGATAGCCCTGGTTGGCCTGGACGACGTCGGGCGGGGTGTTGCTCGACAATGCCAGCTTCAGCGTGGTCTTCAGATCGCTGAACGACTCCACGGTCCGCTTGATGGTGACGTTCGGATACTGCTCGTGGAATTGCGCGTTCAGCTGGTCTTGGGCCTTGGAGATGCCGCCGTCGGTGTTCTGGTCCCAGACGGTCAGCGTCACCGGTCCCGCGGACGAGATGTCCTTGGACGCCTCGTTGGTCGGCGACGGGGCCGCCGTGTCACCGGAAGGTCCTGGGGCGCAGGCAGACATGGACAACACCACGCCGACCGCGGCAACCGCGGCGCCGAGTCGGAACAGTCGGTTTCTCATCATGGCGTCAGTGCTCCTGGGGTTGCGGGGACGGGGTGATCACTGCGTTGTTCTGCCCACTGCCGGACCGAGGCCCAGCCGGGGTCGGAATGGTGGTCGGCGAGCAGTTGCGCGATGTCGACGGGGTGGGGTGCACTGCGCGCGCCGCCGGCGCTGCGCACCGAGCAAGTGGCGCACACGCTGGCCAGCCGCAACCGATCACGCAGCTCCCAATCCCATGCCGTGGCAGCCATGAAGGCCGCGGCGAAAGCATCCCCGGCGCCCGTGGGGTCGACCGCGTCAACCGCGATCGCCGGTACGTGCAGCCGGGCGGATCCCTGCGCAGCCACCGCACCGCGTGGGCCGAGGGTCACGACGGCCGTGTCGACCACCCGGGCCAGGACGTCGAGTGCGGCGTCCACCGTGCCCGCGCGGGTGTACTGGACCGCTTCGTGATCGTTGACGATGAGGACGTCGACGCCTTCGAGATGGTCTAGGAGGGTCTCCGACCACTGCCCCGAGGGATCCCATCCGACACCGCCGACGATCGTGGTTCCGTTGGCGCGCAGCCGTGTTGCCTGAGGGTGGACGGGACCGCGGCCGAGGCCGACGTGGGCCACTCGCACCGGGGCGGATGCGGGCCAGGGCGGTAGCTCCCCGGCGTGTTCGTAGGTGACGAACGAGCGTTCGTGGCCGTCGGTGATCGCCACGGAGATCGGGATCTGATAATCGGTCCGCTGCACGGCGAAGCGCAGATCGAGGTCGGGCTCGCCGCGCAGACTCCGCGCGACGATGCTCCCGATGGGATCGTCACCCAGCTCGGCGACCAACGCGGTATGAGCCCCGAGCCGCGCGGAGGCAACTGCGCGGTTGGCGGCACCACCGGGTGAGATCGCGAATCCGTCGGCGTACACCTCGGCGCCGGGTTCGGGCGCATGCACTCCGGTGAAGACCAGGTCGGCGAAGACCCGGCCCGCCACTAGGACGTCGATGTCACGATCGGTCACTCCCGGCTACCTCCACCGTCTGACGTAGTTTGACGTTCTGCGCGTGCTCATCCTGCGTTCACTGCGTGACGATAGCGCTGCAGCCGCGTCTCCGCCGGATATCCGAGAACTTTCATCCAAAGATGCGCAGAATCGCGCATAGTCAGTCAGATGGTGGGTACGATTCCCGGCATGTTCCTCGCCGAGCGCCATGAACGCATCCTTGCTGCGCTCAGTAGCGGGGGGCAGTCGGTCGTGCAACTTGCCGGGGCCTTGGGCGTCAGCGAATCCACCATCCGCCGCGATCTGGACGTGCTGGCCAAGGGCGGCCAGCTCGAGCGCCTCTACGGCGGAGCCATGCTCACCCAGGGCAGCCGTGCCAACATCACCGACTCCGGCGGCGTCGAGGACCCCTTCGTCTCCGAGACCCGAGCCGACTACGAGTTACGCCAACGGATGGCCGTCGAGGCCGCCCGGCTCGTCGGTGACGGCGACGTCGTCGTCCTCGACATCGGGTCGAGCACTCCGCTGGTCGCCCGCGAACTCCGCGGCCGCCCCGTCACCATCATCACGTCGAATCTAGCGGTACTCGACGAGGTTCGCGGCGACGACGCGGTGGAGTTGGTTTTGCTCGGCGGTGTGCTCCGCCGCAACCAACAGTCGCTAGTGGGGCCACTGGCCGAACAGGTCCTCGGCCAGCTCAGCGCCGACGTGATGTTCTTGAGCTGCACGGGTGTTCGCGGCGGTCGGGTGCTGGACAACATGGCGGTCGAGGCCCCCATCAAACACGCGATGATCGCCGCTTCGCACCGAATCGTGTTGCTGGCAAGCGAACTGAAGTTCCCCGGCTCGGGGGCGCTACGGCTGTGCTCCCTCGACGAGGTCGACGTGCTCATCACCACCTCCGGTACACCGGAGGAGGAAATCTCTCAGCGCCGCGAAGACGGCGGAAAGGTCATCGTCGCATGAAGCTCGTGATTCTCGGTGGCGGAGGATTCCGCACCCCCTACGTCTGGCAAGCCCTCATCCGCGATCAGGGGTCGCCCCGCGTGACGGAGGTGGCCCTGTACGACGTCGACGAGGCTCGGCTGGCGACCATCACCGCCATCCTCGACCAGCTCGCCGACGGGTTCGCCGACGTACCCACCCTGAGCACCCACACCAATCTCGAATCCGCCGTGGAGGGCGCCGACTTCGTGTTCGCCGCCGTCAGGGTCGGCGGCGTCGAGCAACGCTGCTGCGACGAGCACGTCGCACTCGACCTCAACGTGCTCGGTCAGGAGACCACGGGGCCGGGCGGCATCGCCTACGCCCTGCGCACCCTGCCGGTGATGCTCGAGATCGCCGAGACCATCCGCCGGGTTGCCCCGAAGGCGTACTTCCTGAACTTCACCAACCCGGCCGGCATCATCACCGAAGCCCTGCAGAGCGTGCTGGGTGACCGAGCGCTCGGAATCTGCGACACACCTTCGGGTTTGGGTCGACGCGTGGCCGGCGTGCTCGGCTACGACCACACCCGTATCCAGATGGACTACGTAGGACTCAACCACCTCGGATGGATGCGACGGGTCCTGGTCGACGGCGTCGACGTCCTGCCCGCGCTGCTTGCCGATGATCGGCGCCTCGCCCGGATGGAAGAAACCCAGGTGTTCGGCGCCGACTGGCTCCGCACCCTCGGACTGATCCCCAACGAGTACCTGTACTACTACTACTTCAACCGCGACGCCGTGCACCGCATCCTCGAATCTCCCCAGACGAGAGGCGATTTCCTCTTGGAGACCCAGGGGCGGTTCTTCGACGACGCCGCCGCCGAACCCCACCTCGCGGCCAAGCTGTGGACGGGTGCGGTCGACGAGCGTGGCGCCAGCTACATGGCGGAGGCCAAGGGCGGCGTCCAGGGCGCGCCCACCGTCGAACGGGATCGCGAAACCGATCCCGCGCACCTGGGTTACGCAGGAGTGGCGCTTGGGGTGATGACGGCGATCAGCCGTGACGAGAGGCGCACCATGATCCTCAACGTGCGCAACCGCGGCACCATCGCCGGCCTGCCCGACGACGCGGTGGTCGAGGTGCCGACCATGGTCGACGCCAACGGCGTGCACCCCCTGACGTTGGAAACCCAGCCCGACCTCCATCAGCTGGGGTTGATGCAACAGGTCAAAGCCGTTGAACGCCATGCCATCTCCGCGGCCACGACGGGATCGGTGTCGGAAGCCCTTCAGGCGTTTGCACTGCACCCACTCGTCGACTCGGTCACCGTCGCGCGCGAACTGCTCGCCGGCTACCTCGCGGCAAATCCGGACCTGGCGCGGACGTTGGCGGTGCGCTCGCCGGCAGCGTGACGGCGCGGTGCAGTTCCTCGCAGCTCCAGGCGGCTGCGCCTACCGCGGCCCAGTCAGGTTGTGGGGCTCCAGAATTGTCGCGAGCTCCGAGGCCGTCAGCAGGCCCCGGTCCAATACGAGCGACGCGATGTCGGAGCCGGAGCTCAGAGCATCGGCCGCCAACCGGGACGCCGCCTCGTAGCCGATGTAGGGGTTCAGCGCGGTCACCAAACCGATCGAGTGGTCGACCATGGCCCGCATGTGCGCGACGTTGGCGGTGATGTCCACGATGCAGCGCGTCCGGAGCGTGTCGCATGCGGCCGTCAGATGTGCCAGCGATTCGAACAGGCTGTGCGCGATGATCGGCTCGAAAGCGTTGAGCTGCAACTGCCCAGCCTCCGCGGCCATGCTGACGGCGATGTCGTTGCCGATCACCTCATACGCGACCTGATTCACGACCTCGGGGATCACCGGGTTGACCTTGCCCGGCATGATGCTCGAACCCGCTTGCACGGGCGGCAGATTGATCTCACCGAGGCCGGCGCGTGGGCCAGAAGACAGCAGCCGCAGGTCGTTGCAAATCTTCGAGAGCTTGACCGCGGTGCGCTTGAGCACGCCGGACAGCTGGACGAAGGAGCCGACGTCCTGGGTTGCCTCGACCAGGTTCGAGGCCGTCACCAACGGCAGTTCGGTGATGGCGCGCAGCTCCTCGCACACCGCCTCGGCGTAACCGCGGTGCGAGTTCAGTCCGGTGCCGATCGCCGTGCCCCCGAGGTTGATCTCGGAGATCAGGAGGACCGCTTCACCCAACCGGTCACCGTCCTCGCCGATCATGACGGCGTAGCTGCCGAACTCCTGACCCAGCGTCATCGGCACCGCGTCCTGCAACTGCGTGCGGCCCATCTTCAGGTGCCCACCGAACTCGATTGCCTTGTCCGCGAACGCCGACACCAGCTCCGTCATCGCCAGTCGCAGCCTGTGCACGGCGAATTGGAGCCCCACCTTGAGCGCCGTCGGGTACACGTCGTTGGTGCTCTGACCCAGGTTGACGTGCTCGAGTGGGTGCAGATGCTGATAGTCGCCGCGCCGATGTCCCAGCAGTTCCAGACCACGGTTGGCGATGACTTCGTTGGCGTTCATGTTGGTCGACGTGCCTGCGCCACCCTGGATCACGTCGACGACGAACTGGTCGTGCAGCTTGCCGGACTTGATCTCGTGGCAGGCCGCGACGATGGCGCCGGTACGCTCGGCACTGAGCAGACCGAGCCGGTGGTTGGCTTGCGCAGCAGCCAGTTTCACGCACGCCAGCGCCACGATGAGTTCGGAGTACCGCGAGATCGGCATACCCGTGATCGGGAAGTTGAGCAGCGCACGAGCGGTGTGCACGCCGTAGTAGGCGGACTCCGGCACGTCGTAGTCGCCGAGCAGGTCGTGCTCCACGCGCGTCGCGACACTCGTCATGGTCCAACTCCCCCTTCAGCATCGAGAAGTCGCCGGCGCGTCTGGGGATCGGATGCCGCGTCGAGCAGGGTCAGGGCCAGCGCACGTGCCCCGTCGACCGCGGCACGGTCGGCGGCCGGCGAGATCGCGGCGGCGGCGAACTCGGGCTGGTGGTTGACGGCAGGCAACGAGTCGATGCCGATGTAGGGGTGGATCGCGGCAATGCGTTGGGACACGTTGCCCATGTCGGTCGAGGCCCGGTTCATGAGCGAGTCCGAGCCCGAGCTGAACCGCCTGCCAAGCTGCTCGGCACGCCGCACGTAGGCGTCGAGCAATCCGTCGTCGTTGCGAAACTCCGCGTACGGCTTGCTCTCCGGGGTCACGGTCAGCTCGCAGCCGGTGGCCCATGCGCCCGCTTCGAAGCAGCGGGTGACTCGTTGCTCGAGGGCCGCCAGTTCGGCGAGCGACCCGGCCCGCACGTACCAGCGCCCCTCGGTGCGCTGCGGGATGGCGTTGGGTGCCTCTCCCCCGTTGGTCATGACGCCGTGCACCCGGACGTCGTGCGGAAACTGTTGCCGCAGCATCCCGATGGCGACCTGGGCGATGGTGAACGCGTCGGCGGCGTTGATCCCGCGGTCCGGGTAGGCGGCGGCGTGCGCGGACTTGCCGTCATACTGAATGTGACTGTGCGACACGGCATACGGTTCGGCGCGTGCGACGTCGACTGGACCGGGATGCACCATTGCGGCCGCGTGGACCCCTGCGAACCCGCCACGGTCGAGCATTTCGATCTTGCCGCCGCCGCCCTCTTCGGCGGGCGTGCCGAACACCGAGAGCGTGATCCCGAGATCGTCGACGTGCGGCGCCAGCGCCAGCGCGGCACCGGTCGAGATCGCGGAGATGACGTTGTGTCCGCACGCATGCCCCATGCCCGGCAGCGCGTCGTACTCGGCGCACACCGCCAGGTGCAGCGGACCGGTGCCACGACGTGCGAGGAAGGCGGTTTCCAGACCGGTGAACCGCTCCTGCACGTCGAACCCGGCGTCGGACAGTTCGCCGGCGACGCGGGCACACGATCGCACTTCCTCCCAGGCGATCTCGGGATGGGCGTGCAAGTCGTGTGACAGCCCGAGCATCCGGTCGGTCACCCGGTCGGCCGCCGACAGGACGGCGTCTTCGAGTTCGACGCTCACATGTCCCCCGGAACCCCGTATGTCGGTGCGGCAGTGGGGTCGAGCCCTCGAATGCGGTAGTCGGCCTTCTGCGGTTGCCATACCGTCCACAACCGGTGCAGTTCACCGATCGGGTCGTCGTGCCAGTCGACCCGCAGATCCGTGACGGGCCACGGCACGTCCTCGACCACTTGCAGTCCTGCGGAGTGCACGGGTCCGGCCTCGCCACCAGCGCTCAGCGCGGCGGCGAGACCGTCGAGCAGACGCTGTTCGGTGGTGGTGGCCCCGGACGTCAGGTAGCCGTCCAGAAGCGCGGTGACGACGGCCTCGTCGGCGAGCATGTTGCCTGCCGCTGCGGCGTTTTCGGTGCTGACCTCGTGACGGATGCCCAGCGCCTTGGCGCCCGTGTGGATCGCGGCGCGACCGGACGCGTCGACGACGATCAGCTGGCGGTAGTCGGCATGCGACTCTCTTGCGATCGTCGTCTCGAGCGCCGCGTCCGCGGTCGCCCCGCCTGCGAGTGCGTCGAGTGCGGCGGTGCCGAGGTGCGGGTTGGTCACGTTCTGGCTCGCGACGGCGCCCACCCCGGCACGCAGGTGCACGCAGCGCGACGCGACGGCCGGACTGGACGAGCAGACGACCATCCCGAACGCCGAACCGTCACGCACGACCAACGAGAACGTCACGACGGTCCCTGGCTGAGCACCGCGGTGGCGTCGATCTCGACCAGCCACTCGGGCCGCGCCAGCGCCTGGACGACGAGGCCGGTCGACACCGGGTAGACGCCCCTGAGCCAGCGCCCCATCACTCGGTACACCGGCTCGCGGTAGCGAATGTCGACCAGATAGACGGTCACCTTGACGATGTCGGCGAGGCTGCTGCCAGCCTCCTCGAGCAGCATGGCGATGTTGGCCATGGCTTTCTCGGCCTGGGCCTCGACGTCACCGACTCCCACCGATTCGCGAGTGTCGAGATCCTGCCCGATCTGACCGCGCAGGTAGACGACGCCGCCTGCGACCACGGCCTGGCACAGGTCGTTGGCGAGGTTCTGCTCCGGGTAGGTGTCCTTGGTGTTGAAGGGCCGGATTCTGCGATGGGTCGCGCCGGCCGGTGTCTCGTCGGTCATCGACGGAACTCCTCTCTGGTTTGGTGGCGCCGTCACCGTTCCGCCAGTGCGGGCGCCTGGTAGGCGAAATAGCTTCGTTGGATGGCGATTTGGTCGGCGAGGTACTTGGCGTCGTGCCAGACGCCCCAGATGAAGCTCGATCCTCGACGGGACTGCCACGGCAGGCCGAGGAAGTAGATTCCCGGTTCGGTCGAGACGCCACGTTGGTGGCGCGGTCGGCCGTTCTCGTCGAAGGCGTCGACCTGCAGCCACCCGTAGTCGAAGGCGAAACCGACGGCCCAGACGATCGACGTGATGCCGGCAGCGGCGAGATCGATCGAACCGACGGGGTCAATCATGCACTCCGGGTCGGGGCCGAAGACCCGCGCCTGCGGTTCCTCGGGGAGGTCGACGCCGTTGCGGACGATGTAGGCGTCCGCTTCGGCGAGCATCGAAAGGTAGTTGGCGTCACCGCGTTCGATGTTCTCGCGCAGGTCCGGCGCGAAGGTCATCACGCCGTCCCGATACGGGCCTGCCATGCCGAGCAGCGTGATTCCGCTGGCGGCCAGATTGCGGAAGTCGACGGTGTGTCCGCCGTGCGCGCCGCTCACCGCGATGGTGACGTGCTCGGCGCCACGTGGCGGTGCCGCTATGTCCCACTTGCCCAAAACACCGAGCCACCAACAGAAGTCACGACCGCGGTAGCTGCGCGGCGGACGGTCGTGCGGTCCGACCGCCAGGTGGACGTCACGGCCGGCTTGGCGCAGCTCGTCGGCGATCTGTACCCCCGAGGATCCCGCCCCGATGACCAGCACGCCGCCCTCGGGCAGCTGCTGCGGGTTGTGGTAGTCGCTGGAGTGGATTTGGTGCAGACCGGCGGTCGCGGGAACCAGGGGTGGGATGACCGGCTTCTGGAACGCCCCGGTGGCGGCTACGACGAAGCGCGCGTCGATGCTTCCGTCGGAGGTCTCGACGCGAAAACCCGGCCGGCCGTCCAGCTTTCGTACCGAGCTCACCTCGACGCCGGTACGGATCGGCGCGTCCACCTTGTCGGCGTATGCGACGAGGTAGTCGGCGACTTCCTCCTTGCCTGCGAAGCCGTCGGGAGCGACGTCGAATTCCAATCCGGGGAAGCGGTCGTGCCACGCAGGGCCGTTGGCCACTAGCGAATCCCAACGCCAGGACCGCCAGCGCTCGGCGATGCGATCGCGCTCGACGACGAGGTGCGGAATGCCTTGCGCTCCGAGGTGTTCGCTCATTGCGATCCCCGCTTGACCCGCCCCTACGACGAGAACCTCGACCTCTTGGATCGACAACTTGACCTCCACGGATTCACTGATCGTGCTTGGCCTCCATGGTTCAGCCCGGCGCCTACATCTGTACAGCGCGTAGATCCGATGTACGGCATCGGAGAAAACGATTCTCGCAGCTCATGGCGCTAACCTCCGGGTGGTCCCGCAAAGAGACTGCGACAGAGTTCGGCAATGACGCTGGCGCGCCGGGTCGGCCGGGCGGCGACGGCGTCGAGCAGGACGACCGCGAGGGTCGGCGGGTCACCGCTGAGCGGGACCGCGGCGACGGCATGGCCGTCGAGCGCGACCGGAACCGCGGCGTGCAGGTTGAGAACGCAGTAGGCCAAACCACGTCCAACCAACGCCCGACAGGTCTCCACCGTCGTCGACCGATAGCGGATGTTGGGTGTGACACCTGCTGCGGCGAAAACACTTTGGAAGTAGTCCCGACTGTGCGGGAGGTCGAGCAGAACCATGGGTTCGTCCGCCAATTCGGCCAGGTCAACGCTTTCGCGCTTGGCGAAGCGGTGATCCCCGGCCAGTAGGACGTAGGGCGGCAGCATGAACAGCGGCCACCGCTTGAGTCGGGTGTCAGCGACGAGGTCGTAACCGATGCCCAGCTCGAACGTCCCGTTGGCGACGCCCTCCGCGAGATCGGCGAGGTCGACCTCCGTGGTGTTCAGGTGAAGCTTCGGCAGCTTCTCGGCGGCCGCAGCCAAGAGTTCGGGCAGCAGATACGGGGCGACCACCTCGAAGCAACCGATCGACAGCGTGCCGCTGAGCGAGGTCCCCAAACCCTGTGCCACCGCCCGCAAATCGGCGGCGGAGGCCAGAAGTTGGCGGCTGGCCACCAGCAGTTCCTTGCCAGCCGGCGTCAGGCTGATTCCCCTGGCGTGATGGCGTACGAGCAGTTGCACCGACAACGCGTTCTCCAGGTCGGCCAGCGCCGCGGACATCGCCGACTGCGACAGGTGTACCGATGCCGCTGCGCGGGTGACGCTGCCCGCCTCTGCGACGGCGACGAAGTATTCGAGTTGTCGCAGCGTGTAGTCCGACACTTCGCAGCCTCCTGCATCAGGTAAACCGATCCTACGGTTCGGAAAGACCGGCTGTACAGCTGTACTGCTTCATTGCAGGGTGGAACCGACAACGCGGCCCATCGGTCGCGGCGGCGAAGGAGACCACCAGATGACCACTGCAGCAGCCCAGCCCACGACCCTGGCCGAGTGGACCCGCTCCGCGGCAGACGTGCGGCCACGCGACGGCATCTTCGTCGACGGCGAGTTCCGGCCCGCGGAGTCCGGAGCCACGTTCGACAGCGTCAACCCCGCCACGGGCACCGTCATCGCCGCCGTGGCGTCGGCTCAGGCCGCGGACGTCGACCTCGCCGTCACCTCGGCCCGCCGCGCCTTCGACGACGGTGGATGGTCGCGCAGTTCGATCAGCGAGCGCAAGGGCGTCCTGCTGCGCCTCGCGGCACTGATCGACGAGCACCGGGTCGAACTGGCACTCCTCGACTCCATGGACATGGGCAAGCTGGTCTCCGAGGCCTTCACCGTCGACGTGCCCTCGGCCGCAGGACTCTTCGCCTACTACGGCGAGGCCCTCGACAAGATCAACGGCGAGATCGCACCCACCGAACCGGGGAACCTCGCGCTCATCACCCGCGAGCCGCTCGGTGTCGTCGGCGCGGTGACCCCCTGGAACTTCCCGCTCGACCTCGCCGTGTGGAAGGTCGCACCGGCCCTCGCCGCCGGAAACTCCGTCGTGCTCAAGCCTTCCGAACGCGCGCCACTGTCCTCGCTGCGGCTCGCGGAACTGGCAGTCGAGGCCGGCCTTCCCAGCGGCGTGTTCAACGTCGTCCCCGGCCTCGGCCAGACCGCAGGCGCCGCGCTTGGCCTGCACCCCGACGTCGACGTCCTCGCGTTCACCGGATCGACCGCCACCGGCAAGCAGTTCCTGCGCTACGCGGCGGACTCGAACATGAAGCAGGTCTGGCTCGAATGCGGCGGCAAGAGTCCGAATCTGGTATTCGCCGACGCCGACCTCGACGCAGCCGTCGAGAAGGCGCTCTTCGGCGCGTTCTACAACCAGGGCGCGGTGTGCTCGTCCAATTCCCGTCTGCTGGTGCAGAAGTCGATCGCCGACGAGTTCGTCGCCGACCTGATCGCCCGCGCCGCGACGATGTCTCCTGGCAATCCGCTTGATCCGACGGCAGTGCAGGGCGCGATCGTGGACGCCGACCACACCGACCGCGTCCTCGGATTCGTCGACCGCGCCCGCGCCTACGCCGACGTCCGAGTCGGCGGGCAGCGGGTCGGCGACGGCTGCTTCGTCGAACCGACCGTCGTCACCGGCCTCGGTCCGACCGACGAACTGGTCACCGACGAAGTGTTCGGCCCGGTGCTCGCCGTGCAGACCTTCGACGACGAGGACCAGGCGATCCGGATGGCGAACGACAGCGCCTACGGCCTGGCCGCCTCGGTGTGGACCACCGACCTGCGCCGCGCACACACGGTCGCCGCCGCGCTGCGAGCCGGCACGGTGTCGGTCAACACCGTCGACGCGCTGAGCGCTCAGACGCCGTTCGGCGGTTTCAAGCAATCCGGGTTCGGCCGCGATCTGTCCCTGCACGCGCTGGACAAGTACACCGGCCTCAAGACCACGTGGATCGCCTTCTAGGACAGGGTGATCAGCCGGGCGTCCTCGATGATCAGGTCGCTGGCCCGCTCGGCGACTGTCATGATCGTTCCGACCGGGTTCACCGACGGGATGGTCGGGAAGATCGAGGCGTCGACGACGCGCAATCCGGCGACGCCACGCACCCTGAGTCGTGAATCCACCACGGCCATCGGGTCGTTCGCGGCGCCCATCCGGCACGTCCCCGACACGTGATAGACGGTTTGGTGCGTCGCGCGCAGCGGTGCCGAGAGTTCCTCGTCGGTCGTCAGGTGGGCGCCGGGGAAGACCTCCCCACCGATCCAGTCCGACATCGGCGCTCGTGCACCGATCCGCCGCGCCAGCCTGATGCCTGCGATCAGGGTCGCCTCGTCGACGCCCTCGGGGTCGGTGAAGTAGCCGTAGTCGATGCTCGGCGCGGCAGCGGCGTCGTCGGTCGTGATCCAGACCCGGCCACGACTCTTGGGCTTCGCGACGTTGGGAGCGATCGACACGATCCGCTCCGGCAGATCCGTGCCGTAGGTGACGGCATGGTCGGCGACGGCCTCGACGGGGAAGTGCATCAACACGTCTGGCCGCGCTGGGCCGTCGTCGTGCAAACGCACAGCTGCCCCCGCGTCCCAGCCGGTGGCGCAGGTACTCGGGACGTCACGCCGCGCCTCCCAGACGATCAGTCCCTCGGCGTGGTCCATCAGGTTCTCCCCGACGCCCGGGCTGTCGACGAGTACCTCGACACCGGCGGCGTCGAGAACCGTCGTGGGTCCAATCCCGGACAACTGCAACAACTTCGGCGTGTCGATCGCGCCGCAGCACAACACCGTCTCGCGGACGGCGCGCAGCTCGGATTCCTGGCCGTCGCCGTCACGCACCAGAACCCCGACCGCCCGTCCGTTCTCGACGAGCACCTTCACCGCCTGCAGGCCGTGGAGGACGCGCAGGTTGGGCCGGGTGCCGATGGCCTCGTGCAGATAGTGCACCGACGTCGAGGAACGCAGATGCGTTTCCGGGGTGTATCCGATCTCGAAGAAGCCTGCACCCTTGCCGGTTTCGGCGAAGTCGGGATCGCTGTTCCAGGCAGTACGCGCCGGAAGGTCGAGGGCGGCCCTCGCCGAGGTGACGACGTCGGCCACGTACGGGTTCTGGTCCGTCGCCGACACCGGCGTGATCGGTGCGGCGATGCGGTCGTAGTACGGATTCAGCGTCTTCGAGTCCCAGCCGTCGGCGCCAAGGGCGACCCATTCGTCGAGGTCGGCGGACAACGGACGCCACGTGATCATGGTGTTCGCCGTCGAACATCCGCCGAGAATGCACATCCTGGCCTGCCGGATGTGCGAGTTGCCGCGCTGCTGGGCGATGCTGCGATAGTCGAGGTCGTACTCGCCCTCGAGCATCTCCGCCCACCGCCGGATGTCCAGTGCGCGTGGTTCGTCGGCGTCGGTGGGGCCCGGTTCGACGACGGTCACCGTCACGCCGGGATCCTCGGATAGTCGAGCGGCCACGATGCACCCGGCGGTGCCACCGCCGACGATCAGGTAGTCCACCTCCGTCACGCGACGGACTCTTGCTGGCGCGCAACGGTCGCCGTGGCGATGCGGGGCTTCATCAGGACGTAGTAGAGGGGGCAGATGACGGCCAAGCCGACGATCCAGGAGACGTCGACTCCCCCGATCGCGGAGGCGACGAAACCGGTGAACAGCGCCGTGGACAGGAAGGGAATTTGTACCAGGATGCCTGCGAAATAGCAGCCGATGGCCACCCAGTTGAAGCGGCCGTACCGGCCGCCGTCGCGCTCGAACAACGCGTCGATGTCGTAGTCGCCGTGACGCAGAAGGTAGTAGTCGACGAGGTTCACCGCAGTCCACGGGATGAGGACGCAGAGCAGCAGAGCCAAGAAGCTGGCGTAGTTGGCCAGGAAGTCGTCGGCGCTGACCAGTGCGGGTATCAGGGCGATGACGAAGAGCACCACTGACACCACTGCGCGGCTGCCGGCCCCGGGGTGCCACTTCGGAAAGACGTTCTGGCCGACGGTGATCGTCGACAACGTGCCGCAGTAGAGGTTCATGGCGTTCGTCGCGGTGATGCCGATGGCGAAGATCACGAAGACCCCCGTGCTGACACCGTGGGTCAAGGCGGACAGGCCGTCCATGGTGTCGTCGTCCGGCAGCGCCGCGCCAACCAGCACACCGAGCAGCATGGGAAGAACCGAGCCGAGGACGCAGCCAGAGTAGGTGCCCCAGAACGCGGCCCGCTGGCCGGTGTCGCGCGGCATGTACCTGGTGTAGTCGGAAACGTAAGGCGCATAAGCAATCTGCCACAGCGCAGCCACCGACAAGGTGGCCATGAAGCCGGCCCACGTGAAGCCGTCGGTGTGCCACGTTCCGTCCGGCACGCCGTTGACGCCGACGATCCAGACGAACGCAACGAGCAGTGCGCCGCCCGCGACGACCGACAGCACCGCAGTGACGCGGTGGATGAGCCGGTAGCCGACCATCGTGGCCACCACGCTGATCAGTCCGATGACGACGATGGACCAATTCGGCGGCAGCCCGCTGACCTTCGCCAGTGCCTGGCCGCCGAGCACGGCGTTGGAGGCGAAGAAGCCCAGGTACATGAAGACGACCAGGACGACGACCAGAAGGCTGCCGTAGGAGCCGAATTGAGCACGGGTCTGCAGCATCTGCGGCACACCCATCTGCGGACCCTGGGCGGCGTGCAGGGCCATCACCACGGCGCCGATGACGTTGCCGAGCACGACCGACAACGCGCCCGCCCACAGAGGTAGACCGAACACAGTGGTGGCGAGCGCTCCGGTGATGATCGTCAACAACATGATGTTGGAGCCGAACCACACGGTGAAGAGGTCACGGGCTCGACCGTGACGTTCGTCCACGGGGATGTGCTCGATTGTCCTGCGCTCGACGGAGTCGGGGCTGGGCACTGGTGCAGTCATGGGTTCCGACTTTCGACGACGGCGGTTTTCGCGAGGCGGTGACCTCGATCACCCGAGTATCGATGGCCTGCTAGGACAGGTAAATCACAAAGAACCGGGCAACTGCATCGGTTTTTGAGATCTAGCAGGTCAGTCGCCCGCGGAGCCCTATTCGACGACCAGCACGGACCGCTCGTCTACCAACGGGTTCTGTTCACTGCGCCGGACTTCCACACGCAGCGGCTTCGCCGTCAGGTAGCCCACGATCCCCAACGCCGCCAGCGCCGCAAGGGTGCCGAGGGTGAAGAGCTCGAACACCCACATGCTGACGCCCCACGTCTCCTCGAAGTCGTAGTCGAGGCCGAACAGCCGATCGAGCGTGCCCGGGAACACCGCCACCCAGCTGCCCAACGCCACCCAGGCGAAGCACAACGCACCCATCGCACGGAAACCGTTGTCCGAGAACGGCACCTTGAACGGCCGGACCACGTCGGGGAACGCCGTGCGCAGACGCACCGCGGCGGGAATCGAGATCAGGTAGCTCAGGAGGAACGTCGACACCGAGATCGTCAGCACCACCCCGAAGACCGCTGCGGCCGAACCCTGCACCGCCATCGCGGCCAGCATGAAGATCGTCCCGACCACACCGGACATCAGGTTGACGCGCAGCGGCGTCCCCAGCCGTGGATGGAATCGGCCGAAGTACCCACCGAAGAACGCACCGTCGGCCGCGGCCATCGCCTGCATCCGGTCGCTGATGATCATCCAGGCGGCACCTTGAGTCATCAACACCAGCGCGAAGACGATCCCGCTCACCGTCATCATGACCGGAGCGGCCGAACCGTACACGCCGAATACGGTGGCGACCGCCTCCATGAGTCCGCCGATCCCGGTGATCTGGTCAGCAGGCACGACCAGCAGGATCGCCGCGATCGGCAGCAGGTAGGCGGCAGCGGCGATCGCCGCGGATCGCGCGATGGCGATCGGCACGTCGCGCGCCGGCTTCTTCATCTCCTCGGCCGCACTGTTTCCCGACTCGAACCCGAGGTAGGAGAACAGCAGCAGCGGCGTCACACCGAGCAGGCCGGCGAGGGTCGGAGAAAAGTCACCGGCGGTCAGGCCGGCGAACCCGTTGCATGCGGCGTACACCCCCGCCGTAACGATGAAGATCAGCAGGAACAGGATCTTCAAAATGGCGCCCACGTTCGGGATCCACTTGCCGTGGCGCAGGCTGACGACCGCGGCGAGCACCGTCATCCAGACGAACACGGTCTTGAAGAGGTAGTCGGTCAGCGATCCGTGCTCGAAGTGGACGACATAGGTGCTCACCACCTCTGCCGCGATGAACGTGCAGGAGCCACCCACCCAGACGGGTTGCGTCACCCACGTCAACAGCGAGGCCAACGCGGCCAGCGGTCGGCCGAACGCGCGCCGAACCCAGACGTAGACGCCGCCCTCGTCGGTGAAGGTGCTGCCGATCTCAGCGAAGATCAGACCGTAGGGCAGGAGGAAGGAGACGGCGAGCACTAGCGCCCACGTGAACGTTTGCCCACCGAAGCTCGACACCTGGCCGAGCACCTCGATCGACACCACGGCGGCGACGATGAGGAAGATGATGTCTAATCGCCCCAGCGACTTTTGGAGATTCTTGGTTTCGCTGGTGGCTCGAGCTGTGCGCTCGCTTGCCCCTACTTCAATTGAGTTGCCTGAGGCCATCTGTCGCGCCTTTGCTTGATTGGTCGGCGAGCGGTGCCGCTCCTGTGAGGTATGACACTGCGGCCATCGCCGCGATCTGTAAAGGACGCTTTTCCTGACTAGAAGATCGGATATTCCGATACTGACTGCGGCAGTTCGTCTTTCGCCTTCAGATGAGTACACTCCGACGTCATTCCGTTGTACGACAGCACAATTCGCCCGCACCCAGATTGGATGCGGGCGAACGGTCAGTGCAAGCTGGCTACAGCACGCGGTCGGCGAGTACCTCCAGGATTCGACCGAGACGGCCCACCAGTTCGTCGATGTCCGCACGGCTGAACACCAGTGGCGGCGAGAACTGCACCAGCGGTGTGCCTTCGTGGTCTACCGCAGTGCGGCAGAGGATTCCGGCGTCGAACAGGGCGGGCGCCAGGATGGTGTGGACGAAGTCGCCGGCCGTCGTCGCCGCCGACCACGTGCACCGCTCCTTGTCGGTCACCAACTCCAACGAGTAGTGATAGCCGACGCCACGGACGTCGCCGACGAGCCGCTGGTCGAGCAACGTATCCAGTTGGGCACGGAAGTACGCCTCGTTGCGCTTGACGTTGCCGAGGACGTCTTCACGCTCCATCACCGCGATGTTGGCCAGCCCCGCGGCACACGCTGCGGGATGACCGCCAAAAGTCAAGCCGTGCAGATACATACCGTCAGGACCGTCGTTGACGGTGTCGAGAATCTCGCTCTTGGTGATCATGCCGCCCAGCGGTGCGTGCGCCGAGGAGACGCCCTTGGCGAAGGTGATGATGTCGGGTCGCACGTTGAATCGCGTCGAGCCGAACCACTCGCCGAGCCGGCCGAATCCGCAGATGACCTCGTCGGCCACCAATACGATGCCGTGCCGGTCGCAAATCTCTCGCACCCCGTCGTGGAATCCCACGGGCGGAACCAACGACCCACCGGCGTTCTGCATCGGTTCGAGGAAGATGCCGGCGACGGTGTCGGGGCCCTCCTGCACGATCAGGGTCTCGATCTCGCGCAGTAGCGACTCGGTGAACTGCTGTTCGGTCTCCCCCGCCGGACGCTTGTAGCGCTTGCAGTTGGTGATGTGCCGAGATCCGTACATCAGGGGCTCGAACTGCTTGCGCAGGTTGGTCATACCGTTCAGCGACAAGGCCCCAAAGGACGTGCCGTGGTATGCCGCACGCCGCGAGATGAACTTGATCCGTGAATGTTCACCGCGCGCCTGGTGATACTGCCTGATCAGCTTGATGGCCGCTTCGTTGGACTCACCTCCGCCGGAGGTGAAGTACACGCGGTCCAGCCCGGGTGGGGCCAGCTCTGCGATCTTGGCGGCAAGCTTCACCGCAGGGGGATGCGCCACCCCCCAGTTGGTGTAGTAGGGAAGCTCGGCCATCTGGTCGCGCACTGCGTCACCGATCTCGCCGCCGAAGCTGTATCCGACGTTGACGCAAAATAATCCGGCGAGGCCGTCGATGTACTCCCGCCCCTCCGAATCCCACAGGCGGCTGCCCTCGCCGCGCACCATGATTGGCGGTGGCGTGTCGGTGTAGGCCGATCCCGGGGTGAAGCTCATGACGAGGTGGCGCTGGGCCACCCGCCCGAGGTTGCCCGCCGATTCAATGTTCGGGGCAGACGTTTCCGGGCTCTCGATGGTGTCGGTCATGGGTGACGCTGTCCTCTCAGTTGGCGGGGTTGCGGTTATTGCGGAGTTCGCGTGCGATGTCATCGACGATCGCGGTCTGGTATTCGACGACGCGCGCCGTCGGCTGTTGTGCGACGAAGGTCTCCTCGAACGGGTCGACCACGTCGGTGCGGATGCTCGAAAGGGTCTCGACTATTGCCAAACCGCAGAAGGGAACGGCGGATTCGGCGTAGCCCCCTTCGTGCACGACGACAAGCCGTCCGCCGCACACTCCGTCGGCGACATCTTTGACCATCTGGGTCATCTCGCGAAATGATCCGGCGTGCAGCAATTGTCGCGCGAGGGGGTCGACCGCGTTGGCGTCCAGACCACTGGCCACCACGATGAGATCGGGCCGGAAGTCTTCGAGAGCGGGAACCACGATCGTCCGCATCGCATGCAGGTAGGTGTCGTGACCGGAGCCCGGGGGCAGGGGAACGTTCAGGTTGAATCCACGGCCAGGCCCGTCGCCAACCTCGTCGACTGCGCCGGTGTCGACCGGGAAGCAGTTCTCTTGGTGCAGCGATATCGTCAGCACGTCGTCGCGCTGGTAGTAGACGTGCTGGGTTCCGTTGCCGTGGTGCACGTCCCAGTCGACTACCGCGACCTTGCCAAGACTGTGGCTCGCCTTCGCCGCTTCGATTGCGACGGGGATGTTGGCGAGTAGGCAGAACCCCATCCCGCTGTCGGGCAGGCAATGGTGCCCGGGTGGCCGCGACAGCGAGTACGCGTTGCGCCGGACGCCGTCGAGCACGTCGACGACGGCCCGCTTGGCCAGCCCCGCCGACAGCGCCGCGATCTCGAAACCGCCACAAGAGAACAGCGCCTCGGGCCCGATCTCACCGCCGCGACCCGCACTGAGGGTTCGAAAGCGTTCGACGTAATCGGCGGTGTGCACGCGCAGCAGGTCCTCGACGGTCGCAGGCTCGGCGCTGCTGACCGCGAGTTGGCCGGTCAGGCCGGACACGTCCAGGAGGCCCTTCAGTCGGCGCTTGGTCTCCGGCGACTCGGGATGCCCGCCGCCGGCGAGGGGTTGCAGCCAACCCCCGACGGGGAGGAAGAGAACCGCTTCACCCGTGCTGTGCCATAGACAGAGTTCGTCGTGATAGAAGCCCGTACCACCGCCGTCACATTCCATCGGTTCCGTAGCCTCTCTCACATTCTCTGCGCTTGAACGCAAAGAATGCCCGCACAAGGCGGCGCCGTCAAGAGGTGGCGCGAGAAGAGGGGGAAGGCTAGACGTCGGCGCGGGTGACCGAACGCGCGTAGGACCGCATCAGGCTGGCGGCCACCGACGGGTCCAGCGATGAGTTGCCGCCGTTGAGGTGCATCCCGTACGCGTCTTCGAGTGCGACGAAGTTCTGCGCGATGCCGAGCACCGGTTCGGTCAGCTCGAACGCTCCCGAGGCGCGGCCCGCCTCGAGTACGGCGACGTACAGCGACACCTCGCGGTCGAACAGCAGGGTCAGCAGCGTTCCGTGCGAAGGATCGCGACCTGCGTTGACGGCCAATTCGTACAGCGCTCGGTTCAGCATGTCGTCGTCACCGGCGGGCAGGCCCGATTCGATGAGGTTGGCCAGCCGGTCACGCGGATCGTCGAGCTTGCTGATCGCATCCAGCCGCTGCCAGTAGTACCGGTCCACGGCATTGCGATAGACCTCGTCGATGAGGTCTTCGATCTCCGGGTAGTAGTAGGCCACCAGCCGCGGCGAGATCTCCGCGGCGGTGGCGATGTCCTTGACCCGCATGCCGCCGACCCCGCGGTTGGCGATGACGTCGATCGCGGCCGAGACGAGTTGGTTTCGACGCGCATCCTGGTTTCGCACCCGCGCCATGACGACCCGCCTCTCCAATCACCTCCGAGCGTACGGCACCACCCACGTCGGCCGCCGCCACAGTCGCGTCTGATCAGTTGCGACTTAGCGCAAACAATCGCTCGCGATCAGATCCGGGTCAGTGCCCCGCGGACCGCCTTGAGGCGGCTTCGACTCGATCCGGTAGACGCGCCGGGCGGTGCCGTCCTGGCCCCGGGTTACATCGCGACCGACGACACCAAGCGCTGCGCCCTATCCCCTTGTCGCCATGTGCACTTCGAGGGCGACGGGCTCGGTGAACCGTCCGCCGGGTTCGATCGCGAGCAAGGTGGCGGTGACTTCCTCCTCGAAGGCCGATCGCCTGTCGCCGAGCAGTCGGCGAAGCGGCAGCGAGGTGGAGTACAGATACCCGATGATCGCGTCGACCGTCCACTCCCGGGTGAACTCGTGAACCATCCGGTGCACGTTGGGAAATGGTGAGCGGGAAAGTACCGACTCGTGTGACTCGCCGGAGGACGCCGGGCTCGAACTGGGCAACGCGTCGGCCGGGAGGAAGCGGGGCTGGAGCTCGTCGACGGCCCGCTGCCACGCCGTGACCGGTCGGACGAGGCAGCTGTCGTTGGCCATCACGACGCCGCCGTCGGCCGCGACCATGCCGTCGAGCGCCATCAGGACTCGTTCACGGTCCATCCAGTGAAATGACCGCCCCATGGTGACCAGCGTGAAGCGACCGAACTCACCGGGCAGATCATCCGAACTCCCCTGTGCCCACGACACGTTCGTGACGCCCAGTTCGCGCGCACGGCTGGCGGCCTCGGCGAGCATTTCGGGCTCGGGATCCACCCCAAGCGCTTCGGTCACGTGCCGTGCGAGCGGGATCGCCAGCTGGCCGGTGCCACAGCCGAGGTCGAGGAGTCGCCCGGTGCCTTCGAGTCGGAATCGTGCGACGACGTCGGCGAAGAACGACTCCGGGTAGCCGGGGCGGTATCGCGCGTAATGCCAAGCGGTCCCGGCGAACAACCCGTCGCCGGAGCTGCTGAGCGAATCCGTCACGCTGACCTCCTGCCGATCGATCGGGTCACCGGACTCCATGGTGCACCCGGGCACGGACGGGCGGTACCGAACGGCGACGCTGACCGCCGTCGGCCTGGCCGGTGTCTACCGGACCGTCTCGAACACCGCCGCCAACCCCTGGCCGCCGCCGATGCACATGGTCTCGAGGACGAACCGGGCGTCGCGGCGGCGTGCTTCGAACGCCGCGGTGGCCAAAATGCGTGCGCCGGTGGCGCCGATGGGGTGGCCGAGGGAGATCCCCGAACCGTTCGGGTTGACGCGATCGTCGAGCGGGTCGACCTTCCACTCCGACAACACCGCCAGCGCTTGGGCGGCGAACGCCTCGTTGAGCTCGATCAGGTCGAGGTCGCCGAGGGTGAGTCCGGCCCGGTCGAGGGCGGCGGCCGAGGCGCTCACCGGACCGATGCCCATGACGTCGGGCGCGCAGCCGGTGACGGCCCACGACCGCAACGCCAGCATCGGGGTCAGCCCCCGTTCGTCGGCTTCGGCACGGGTGGTGACGACGCACATTGCGGCGCCGTCGTTTTGGCCGGAGGCGTTTCCGGCGGTCACCGTCGACTGGTCGTCGACCTTGATGCGCATCGGACGCAGCGCGGCCAGCCGATCGACGGTGATGTCGGCTCGCGGATGCTCGTCGCGGTCGACCACGGTGTCGGGTCGGCCCCGCGTGCCAGGAACGGTGACGGGGACCAGTTCGTCGGCGAACCGCCCCTCCTCGTGGGCGGCGACGGCGCGGCGGTGCGAGCGGACCGACAGCTCGTCCTGCTCCTCCCTGGTGATGCCGTATTGGCGACGCAGATTCTCGGCGGTCTCGATCATCCCCCCGGGTACGGGATGAGTTGTGCCACCCGCTGTTTCGCGGGCGCGATCCAGACGATCCAGCAGGTCGATGCCGCCCTGGCGGACACCGGTGCGCAGCCCGAGAGCGTAGTGCTCGACGTTGGACATCGACTCGGCACCGCCGGCCACCACGACCCTGGCCGCTCCGGTGGCGACCTGCCCCGCGGCGTAGAGCACCGCCTGCAAGCCCGAGCCGCATCGGCGGTCGACTTGCAGACCGGGCACCCCGGTGCCGAGCCCCGCATCGAGGGCCGCGATTCGACCGATGGCGGGCGCTTCGCCGTTGGGGTAGCCGTTGCCGAGGATTACGTCGTCTACGTCACCCTCCCCAAGACCGGAGCGGGCGCCGAGCGCCTTGAGTGCGATCGTGGCCAACTCGGCCGCGGACAGCGAGGCGAGGACACCACCCATCCGGCCGACCGGGGTGCGCAGCGGGTGGCAGATCACGACGTCGGTCATCGCTCCACCGTAGGATTCGGATTGGTGGGTGTGAAATACATAGAAGCGCTTGATTGAGACCATGAAGCTCTGGATTCCGACGGTCGGTCCGGAATAGCGCGCTCACGGCCGACGTTGCCGCAACGGGGCTGTCACCAACTCGCGGAGGCGATGCATGAAGATCGGAATCATCGGAGCAGGACAGATTGGCGGCACGTTGACACGCCGCCTGCGCGAACTGGGACACGAGGTGGCCGTGTCGAATTCCCGATCACCGGAGACACTCACGGATCTCGCCGCCGAAACCGGCGCGACGGCGGTGTGGGCCAAGGACGCGGCCACCGACGCGGATCTCGTCATCGTGAGCATCCCCCAGAAGAACGTGCCGGACCTCGCCGACGGAATCGTCGACGGTCGATCACCGGGCGCCCCGGTGATCGAGACCAACAACTACTACCCCCAGCAACGCGACGGTGAGATTGCGGCGATCGAGGACGGCCAGATCGAGAGCGCGTGGGTCGCCGAGCAGATCGGCGCACCGGTCTACAAGGTGTTCAACGGGATTTGGTGGAAGCACCTGCTCGAGAACGGAAAGCCGAGCGGCACGGCGAGCCGCATCGCACTCCCCGTCGCAGGTGAGGACGGATCCGGCCGTGAACTGGTGCACGGAATCGTCGACCAACTTGGGTTCGAGCCGGTCGACGCTGGGCCGATATCCGAGTCCTGGCGTCAGCAGCCCGGAACCCCGGTGTACGGCAAGGACTTCGACGCCGAGCGCACCCGCGAGGCACTCCGCGCGGCCACTCCCGAGCGGACAGCCGAGTGGTCCGCGCGATCCGACGGGTCACCTGCGTAGGCGGTTCGGGATGTTCAGCGGCCACCAGAACCACCGGCCGAGGATCGCCGCGATCGACGGCGTCATCAGGGACCGCACGATCAGGGTGTCGAACAGCAACCCGAGCCCGATCGTCGATCCTGCCTGCCCGATGTGGCGCAGGTCGCTGGCCAGCATCGAGGCCATCGTGAAGGCGAAGACCAACCCGGCGGCGGTCACCACGCTTCCGGTGCTGCCCATCGTCCGGATGATGCCGGTCTTGATTCCCGCCCCCACCTCCTCCTTCAACCGTGACACCAGGAGCAGGTTGTAGTCCGAGCCCACGGCCAACAGGATGATCACCGAGAAGGCGAGCACGATCCAGTGCATGTCCATGCCGATGATGCGCTCCCAGATCAGCACCGACAACCCGAACGACGCACCCAGGGACACCGCGATGGTGCCGACGATCACCAGTGACGCCACCAGCGCGCGGGTGATGATCAGCATGACAAGGAAGATCAGGACGATCGCGGCGAAGGCGGCGATCATCAGGTCGTCGACCACCGAAATGCCTTCCTCGGTCCCCGGATCCACGTCATGGGTGATGATCAGACGCGCTGCCTTGCCGTCCGGGGAGAGGAACAGCTTCAGCCCGCGTTGAAAATCCGCATTCTGGAATACTTCTGGTGGCAGATAGAAGTAGTCGGCGCTCTTGGATGCGTCGAAGGCCTGTCCCATCGCGGTGGCGGTGTCGGTCAGCTGCTGTATTTGGTCGAACAATCCGGCGAACGTGGTGTGGATGGCCTGCAGGGTCTGCTGCATGGTGGTGGCGGTGGTGATGATGGGCGGCAGCTGCGCGGCCAGCTGCGGGGTGAGTGCGTCGATGTCGCCGAAGTCCTTGATCAGGGCTCCCATGTCGTCGCTGCGCACGGGACGGTCCGCCGTGGGCGCTCATGCGGCCTTGTCCAAGCAGAATGCCTGAGCGTCGCGTCCTGTTGCGTGCTGTTCGGCGGTGACCGTGCCGTCGACCAGAATGCGACATCCCAGTGTCGAGCTATCGCCTTGCGCAACGAGATTGGCGAACACACCGGAATCAGTAGTCGTCACCGAGACCGACCACGGCAACTCGGTGAAGTTCGCCTCACGGGTCTGCCCGTTGACGTCGAGGTAGCTCACCGAGCCGGAGGCTCCTGGTGGCCCGACGACCTCGTAGGTGACCGTCTTGCGGTTGAAGGCCACGATGACATCCGTCGCGGCACTACCGGCTGGTGCGGGCAGATCCGATCCGAAGAAGCCGCGGAGCCGCGTCACCACGACGGCGGCGACCAGCACCGCTGCCAAGACGATCAACACCACCCAAAATCGCTTCACCGCAAGGGCTATCGATGTCATGTTCACTTTCCGTTCCTAGACGTCGGCTGGCGGCCGCACGTCGGACGATGTCGTCGACCGTGGGCCTAACGGCGCCGAATGGCTGCGACTGTCGCCAAGGGACCCACGGTCGGCGAATCTCCGTCTTCCAGATATACCCTACGGGGTATGGTATAAAGGAATCATGACCACGCAGACCGGTGACGCATCACAGCCGCAGACTCACGCCACTGCCGACATCGAGGCCACCCTCAACCGGTTGCGCCGAGCGCACGGCCAACTCGCCGGAGTGATCGGGATGGTCGAGCAGGGGCGCAGTTGCAAGGACGTCGTCACCCAACTCGCAGCGGTGTCAAAGGCGCTCGATCGCGCGGGTTTCAAGATCATCGCGACCGGTCTCCGAGACTGCCTGGACGCCAAGTCCGACGGCACGCCCGCGCTGACCGTCGAACAGTTGGAGAAGTTGTTCCTCAGCTTGGCTTGACGCGCCCAATTCCGGGCGCGCTCCACGAAAGGAAGTACGACGATGACCGACTCTCGCAACGGCACGTATCCCCAGACCCCCTCGGTGACGATGTGGTTCGACCCGGTGTGCCCCTTTTCGTGGAACACCGCACGATGGCTCGTCAAAGCCGGTGAGGCAACGGGATTCGACGTCGACTGGCAGCTGGCAAACCTGGCGATCCTCAACGAGGGCCGCGAACTTCCGCCGCAGCAGCAGGCACGCATGGCCGACTCGCACCGCGTCGGCAGGCTCATGGCCGCGATCCGGCGCGACACGGGATCGGCTGGCCTCTCCGCCGCCTATTTCACCTTCGGCGAGCACTACTTCGACCAGTCACCCGACGTCGTCGATGACGATCTGATCGCGAAAGTGCTCACCAGCGCCCATGCCGGTGGAGTTTCCGCTGCCGCGCTGACGGACTCGTCCCTCGACGAGCTGGTGGCGAAGTCACACGCCGCCGGGCAGGCGGCTCTTGGCGAGACCGGCGGGAGCCCCATCGTCTCAGTCGACGGGCATGCCTTCTTCGGTCCGGTGCTGACTTCGGTACCCACCGACGACCAAACGGTGCCGCTGTTCACGGCCCTCGCCACGCTGGCCTCGACGAGTTCGTTCACCCAGCTGCAGCGGCCTCGTCCCGCTCACTAAGGACCACGACCATGTGTCATGCCGTGACGTGCCGCACCTGCGGAAAGACCACCTGGTCGGGATGTGGACGCCACGTGGACGCCGTAAAGCAGGGGGTGCCCGCTGCCCAATGGTGTGGCGGCCACCCCAAGACCCAAGCTTCGACACCTCGCCGAAGCCCCTTCTGGAAGAAGTGGTAGGAACCATGACGATCAAGAAGCAATTGGTCATCCTCGGCGCCGGCATCGGTGGCCTCAGCGTCCTCAAGGAACTCGCCGCAGCCGGTGTCTCGACGGCCGACCTCGACGTCACCATCGTCGACGACGACTTCGCCCACTTCCTCGGCTTCGCCCTGCCGTGGGTGATGCGCGGATGGCGCGACGAAGACAGCATCCCGATCCGACCCAACACCCAAGCGCTCCAAGGGATTCGTACCGTCACCGGATCGGTCCACCACGTCGACCCCAACGCACACACCGTCACCCTGACCGATTCCACCGTCATCACGTTCGACGCCCTGATCATCGCCACGGGGGCACGCAATGCCGTCGACCAGATCCCCGGGCTGCAGCGCGCCGTCGACGGTGGAACCGCCGTGCACTACTACAGCGCCGACGCCGCCGCGGACGCCCACCGGGCCCTGACTGGGTTCACCGGCGGGAGACTGATGTTCCTCGTCACCTCCGCCCCCTACCGCTGCCCGGTCGCCCCCTACGAGGGCGCCCTACTTGCCGCAGACCTGTTGCAGGACAACGGGTCCCGTTCGGCAACGACGATCGACGTCTACAGCCCGGAGAAGCAGCCGATGCCCTCTGCCGGCCCCTACGCCGGTCAAGAACTCATCACCATGCTTGCCGGCAACGGCATCGAGTTCCACGGTGAGCGCAGCGTGGTCAACGTCGACGGAGACCGTCGCCGGGTCGAGTTCGCCGACGGCTCTTACGCCGACTTCGACCTCCTCGTCTTCATCCCGCCCCACGAGCCCGCCGTCACCCTCGACGGAGATGGCTGGATCTCCGTCGACGCCGCCACCATGCAAACCGCGCACCCCGGGATCTTCGCAATTGGCGACGCCGCGACAGTCATCTCGCCGTCCGGTCGGCCGATCCCCAAGGCCGCGATCTTCGCCAAGAACGGTGCGGCCGCAGCAGCACAGAACGTCTTGCACTACCTCGGCAAGACCGACCACGCCAACCCCATCTCCGGAGAGGGCTACTGCTTCATCGACACCGGCTCGCACACCTCCGCCCAAGGCAAGGGAGACTTCTTCGGCCTCCCCCACCCCGCCATCCACCTCACCGCCCCGTCGGCTGCACTTCATCACGACAAGCAGCAGGAAGAAGACGACTGGCGGGCACTCTGGGAAGCGGAGCCCGCCGCCGCGAACTGAGTTTCTCCACACCAGCTACCTTCGTAGTGTGTCGGCACGCTTTCGAGACGGGGCGCGATGAAGCACGCGGACGTTCTGGTGGTCGGTGGCGGGCCTGCGGGTCTGGCGCTGGCCGGAGCGTGCGGCCGGCTCGGGTTGGCGACCGAGTTGGTGGACACCGCTCCGGACCGGCCGTGGACGGCGACCTACGGCATGTGGAGCGGTGAGCTTCCCGCCGACTTGCCGACGTCGGTGGTCGCGGCGCGCGCCGCCGGGCGGGCGATTGCCGTGTCCGAGCATCAATTGGGTTGGGAATATGCCGTTCTCGACGTGCCGGCGCTTCAAGCGCACCTCAGCGACGGCCTGACCGACATACGCGTTCACGCCGGGCGAGTGGTCGGGTCCCCCGAGGCTGGCGTCGTCACCCTGGCGGACGGGTGGCAGCTGCGGGCCTCGGTCGTCGTCGACGCCGGAGGTGGCGCGCGGCCGTTGGATCGGATCAGGCCGCGCCGACCGGCCGCGGCCCAAACCGCCTACGGACTGGTCGTCGACGAGGACGCCGCCGCGCCGCTCGTGAAACCCGGCGACGCCTTGTTCATGGACTGGCGCCCCGATCACGGCGAGACGGGCTGGCCGACGTTCCTCTACGTCATCCCCCTGGGCGGTGGCCAGGTACTGGTCGAGGAGACCTCACTGGCGCGCCGACCGGGGCTGCCGCTGTCCACCTTGCGCCGGCGGCTGCATGCGCGGCTGGCCCACCACGGCGTCCAGGCGCCGAATGACGCTCGCAGCGAACGGGTCTCGTTTCGAGTCGATCACCCTCGACACCGCGGGGCCGGGGTGCTCGGCTTTGGTGCTGCTGCACCGCTCATCCATCCCGCGACGGGGTTCAGCCTGGCAAGCACCCTGCGACTCGCACCGCAGGTTGCCGCAGCACTCGCCACGCACCTACCGGTTGATCCAGGTGCGGCACTGGCGGCCGCGCAGAAGACGGTGTGGCCGCTCGACGCCCGCGTGGTGCACCGCGTCCGACGGATCGGCTTGGAGTCGTTGCTGCGAATGCCGCCCACCGACGTCCCGGCGTTCTTCGAGCAGTTCTTCGCGCTTCCCGAGCCGCACCGCTGGACGTACCTGACCGCCCGGGACGACGTCTCCGGCATCGTCGCCGCGATGAACTGCCTCTTCCGGACCTCGGGTGGGCGGCTGCGTCGGCACCTCGTCACCTCGGCCCTGCGCCCCGGGGTGACGAGCAACGAGACCGCTACTCGAACATCTTGCCGGGGTTGAGGATTCCCGCCGGGTCCATGGCTTCCTTGATCGCCCGGTGCATTCCCATCACCGTCGGCGACAGTTCGTTGACCAGACCCCCGCGCTTGAGCAAGCCGACGCCGTGCTCACCGGTGATGGTGCCGCCGAGGTCGAGTGCGGCGTCGAGAATTCCGTCGAACGCGGCGTGAATTCGCCGCCACTGGTCGGCGTCGTCGTCGGAAGGTCCGATGATCAACGGGTGCAGGTTGCCGTCGCCGGCATGCGCGATGTTGGCGATCTGCACGTCGTGCCGGAGAGCCAGCGCCTCGATGCGACCGAGCATCTCCGGCACGTTCTCCTTTGGCACACAGACGTCTTCGGTGATGACCGGCCCCAGCCGCTCGAGCGCCGGGTACGCCAGGCGACGGGCCGCGAACAAGGCGTCGCCCTCGGCGGCATCGGTGGACCGTTCGGCCCAGTTGGCGCCGCTGGCGCGGAAGTGCTCGACGATCTCGTCGGCCAGTGCCGTGCCGGTGGGCTCCGGGTCGTCCACCCTGGCGAGCAACAGCACGTCACCCGCGTCGGTCAAGCCCATCTGCTTCCAATCATCAACGGCGCGTAGGCAATACCGGTCCATCAGCTCCAACGCCGACGGGGTGATGCCCGCCGCGCCGACCGCTCGCACCGCGACGCCCGCGGCAACCAGCGACGGGAAGAAGCCCGCCACCGTGATCGGCGCGCTTGGCAAGCTGCGGAGGCGGACCGTGATCTCGGTGACGATGCCCAGGGTTCCCTCGGACCCGACGAGCAGGCCGACGAGGTCGTAGCCCGCGACCCCCTTCGCGGTTCGGCGCCCGATGCGCACCACCTCCGCCGACCCGGTCACCACCTCGAGCTGCAGGACGTACTCGCGGGTGACGCCGTACTTGACGCAACACAGTCCGCCGGCGTTGGTGGCGACGTTGCCGCCCAGCGTCGACCACGGAGAACTCGCTGGATCTGGTGGGTACCACAGTCCGTGCTCTGCCACCGCGGCTCGAAGATCGTCGTTGACCACGCCCGGCTGGACCACCGCCAACCGCTCCAACGGGTTGATCTCGAGGATCTCCGACATCGCCTCCAAGGACAGCACCACGCAGCCGTCGGTGGCGTTGGCGCCACCGGACAGCCCGGTGCCCGCCCCGCGTGCCACGACGGGGGTGCGGTGCCGCAGACAGATCTCGACCACCTGGCGCACCTCTTCGGTGCTGCGGGCCCGCACCACGGCTGCCGGCTCGCCGACCGGAGCCCCCGCCGCCTGATCCCGGCTGAGACTGCGGGCCACGTCGGCGTCGACGACCACTCGGCCGTGCGGCAGCGCGGCCTGAAGGTCTACGACGAGCGTGTCGGCGGCGCTCATCAGTGGCTGAGCCGGTGGCGTCATGCGGTGACCTCCAGTGCCTCGGGGCGCGTGATGAAAAGGCTAGTCCCGACATCAACGCGGCAGGCTGCGGCCCAGCCGACCACGCGCGCGCAGCGGGTACCCGCGCCGCAACCTGCCGAGCGCACCCCCGACGGACCGCGCGACCGACGCGCCGACCAACAATCCGACCGCGATTGCGCAGACCACCGTCACCACCCCGAACGCGTTGGCCCCACCACCGTCGGGATCGGTGACCAGTGCCGTGGTGGACAGCAGCCCGAGGCTGCCGGGGACCAACAGCCAGAACGCCGGGAGCATCACCACCAGCCGCGGCAGATTCGGACGGACGGCCTCCACCAGCGAGGAGCCCAGGGTGGCCGCGACGGCCCCGAGGAAGCTGCCGACCGCGGCGCCGCCGACGTGCTGCCCGAAACTCTGGGCGGCGAAGGCGAGGATCAAGACCACGGTGATCCAGGGCAGCAGCCGCACCGGTGGACTCTCGAGGACCCCGATGCCGACGCTGATCAGGATCAGCCCCACCGGGGCGGCCCACCAGCCAAGTGTCTCGACGCGGAAGTTGGTCAATTCGGCTGCCGGCACGGTGACTACGTGGCTGGCCGCGACGATGCCAAGGGTGAACAGCAGCAACTGCACCAACCCGAAGGTCAACCGCGACGTTCCGGCCACCATGTCGCCCGCGGCCAGTTCGGACATCGCCGTGACGATCAACGCGCCAGGTAGCAGCACGGCCAACGGCGGCAGCAGCGTGCGAAGCGGTCCGTCCAACAAGTCGGCGTTGGAGGCGGCGAACACCCCGCACGCCAAGAGGAATGACGCCAGCATCGGCAGAAGCGTGGCGATCAAGGCGAAGCGCTGCCCGAGCCGGAAGAGCGCCACGACCACGACCGCGCCCACGGCTGCGAAGGCGACGTTGGCGCCGCCGGGTTGGAGGATCAGCGCGATGCCCGTGGCGATCGCGATCCAGCCGAGGTTGGCCATCCACTCTGGATAGCGCGGTGGCCGGTGGCGGAGGTCGCGCAGCTGTTCGGTGGCCTCGGACACCGTGAGGGTGGACTGCGACAACCGATGACGGATCGTCCGAACCTCGGCAGCCTGGTCGAGTCGCAGTCCGCCCTGGACCGACTCGAACGTGGCGGGAAGACCGCTGGCCAGGTTCAGGAACACCCCGGTCGGCGACGCCGCGATCTGGACGTCGGGAAAGCCGAGGGAGGTGCTCACCTCGGCCAGCTCGTCCTCCACGTCGCTGACCGGCTGCCCCGTGGCCACCATCGCGGCACCCAGGTAGGCCAACAGGGCTCGGACGGCGTCGTCGTCTTCGGACACGGAGTCACTCTGCCAGGCGGGGCAAGCATCTTCGGCTACGTCAGCACGGGGGTCCGCGCCGCGTTCACCGCCACGGCGTCGGTGATGGTCGGCAAGGACACCTGCAGGCTCGACACCGTCAGCGCCCCGAATGCGCCGAAGTTCTCGTAGTTCGCCGTCGACGCGACCAGTTGCAGCGTGAGGGTTTGACCGGGTCGCAACGTCTGCGCCACCGGCTCCAGCGAGATGCTGAGGGTGCGCGTCTTGCCGTCGAGGGTCACGGGAATCGGCGTCGCCTGATTGCCGAGAACCGCGCCGGTCGAGTCGTCGACCAGCTGCGCGAAGACGTGCCGGCTGGTCCCCGTGCCGGAGTACGTCAGGGTCACTTGCGGTGCTCCCACCACGTACGTCGTCGTCGTGACCGTGGGAATGGCGACATTGAAGGCGTTGACCGCCTTGGTCGCTCCGATCGGCAGGACGCCGAACAGCGGCCCGGAACCGAAGATCAACGGCACCAGCGGCAGCACGCCGGCGTGGCCGCTGGAGGCGACGATCGGCGTGCCTGCAGCCGTCGGACCGGGGGTCGACGTGTAGTACTGCCCGCGTTGGTCGACCCATTCGAACGTCGGCCCGGTCGACACGTCCTGCCCCTTCACGTAGCGCGCCAGCCAGTTGAGCGTCGCGTCGGTGACCACCTGACCGTCGGTTGGGTCGAACAGGTTGTTCGTGCAGAGCCCGTGTCCGCCGCAAAACCACACCATCTTCGTCGGCACGCGGGTGCCGAGCGCGGTCAGGTTGTCCTGCGCCTCCTGCAGGGAGAACAGGGTGTCGACGGTGCCCTGGATGATCAGAGTCGGCGCGGTCACGCTGCCGAGCAACGCGGCGGGTCCGCGTTCGGCGAGCAGGGCCTGCTGCGCGTCGGTAAGCACCCCGGTCAGCGCGCCCTGGACGGACGCGGGGTAGATCGCGGGATTGGGGCGCGCGCCGGTGAGCAGGAGCGCGGCGGTGAGCAGGGTGCCCCAGCCGCTCTTGAACGCCGCGCTCTTGTACAGCGAGGTGTTCAGCGTGTTCCAGGAGATGCTTGGCACGATGGCGTCGACCCGGTGGTCGGTGGCCGCGGTGACCCACTGAATCCCGCCGCCGTAGGACGCTCCGACCATGCCGAACCGCGGATCGCCGGGGGAATCCAGTTGCGCCTCGGGTTGGGTGGCCAGCCAGCTGACGATGGCAGACACGTCCCTGGCCTCGTAGTCCGCCGAGTCGAGCTCCAGGACACCGCCGGAACGGTATTCGCCCCGCGGATCCCAGGTGACCACGTTGTATCCGGCGTTCCGCAGCGTGCCGACACCCACGGCGCCGAGCGCATCGGTGAGGATGCCGTCCAGCGGCGTGACCTCGAGGCTCGTCGACCCGGGCATCCCGAGTCCGGGTCCTTGGAGGATGGTCGGCGCTACCTTCCCGGCCTGCAGTCCGCTCGCGGGCATGAAGTGGACGTAGATCTTCGTGCCATCGAACGACGTGAGCATCACGTCGCGCGACACCGGTGCGCCGGGGGCGCCGGGCTGCACCGGATAGCCGATGAACGGATGGATGACGTCGCCGACGATCGGGATCAGGTGGATGGCGGCGACGACCGGCGTCACGAACACCGGGCCGATCACCGGAATCTGCTGCAACCACGCCAGCGGTGGCGTCTGGATGACCGCCACCGGCGGCGCGGGCGCGACAACGGCGGCGGCCAGTGCCGGGCTGGTGGCGACGGCAGCGGACGACCCGGCGGACGTCGCCGGCACCAACGTCTCCTTGCGCGCCGCCGCGGCCACCGTCCACGAGACCGGCGAGTCCGGGGGCGAGGCCGGTGACCCGCCGGTGTGGGAATCGGTCAGGTCGACGACCGCCGTGGGCACGGTGGTGACGGCGTCGTGCGACACCTCGGTCTGCGCAGTCTGGGTCGGCGCGGTCTCGGTCGGCGCGGTCTCGGTCGGCTGGGTCTCCTTGGCAGGCTCGGCAGCGTTCGAGGACGTCTCGGTGTCGGGCTTCGCCGTCGTGGCGGCGGAGCCGACGGGCGTCGAGCGGGAACCGCGGTGTGGCTTGCTCGTGATCGTGACCGTACGCGCGGGCTTCTCCGTTGCGACCTTCGTCGGAGTGGCGGCGTCCTCGTGCGCGCCCACCGAACTCGTCGACTGACCAGGCGGCGAGTCCGACGCCGACTTCGACGACTCGGCCGACGATGACGCGGAGGACGAGGAGTCCGACGAGCTGGACTGTCCGGTCGTGTCAGCCGAGGCGACGCCGCACCCCAACCCGATGACCGCACCAATTCCCAACGCCGCGGCCAAGCCGCCGATCCGACCTACGTGTGCTGATGCCCCCATGCGCCGACTGAACCCCGTTCGCGACCGATGTCGATGGGACGTGCGTCCCGAGTGGGACGCTAGCGGTCTGCGTCCGTTCGTGAGGCCGCTTCCGTGAAGAAAGCCGACGAGCTGAATTGAGCTCTTGCGGAACCGCTTTGACGCCCGCAATCTCACAGCGGACTCACAGCGCTCGATCCGGCGAAGGCCGCCCTCGCTCTACCCCGGCGGCAGCGTCACATGCGTCCGCCGGATGCGTCGATCGTCGCCCCGGTGATGTAGGACGCGTCTTCGGAGAGCAGAAATGTTGCGATGGAAGCGATTTCGCTGGGCTCGGCGCGCCGGCCAAGGGCGTAGACCGCCTTGAGGATGTTCTCCGGTGCCACCACGCCACGCAACGAGGGCGGGGTGTAACTCGCCGCGTGCTTGGCCGCCATGTCGGTCGAGGTCCCACCGGGAGCGATGGCGTTGATCGCGATGCCTCGCTCGGCCAGTTCGGGCGCCAGGTTGAGCACCATGGCGGACACTGCGGCCTTGCTGGCCGCGTAGAGGGTGTGCTGGTACACCGCGATACGGGCACTCACCGACGAGGTGAGCAGGATGCGCCCACCGGCGCCCATCGCGGCCGCGGCGGCCTGGGCGGCGAACAATTGGCCGGCCACGTTGATGCCGAACACCTTGGTGAAGTCGGCCGCGGTGATGGACTCGAGCGCACCGAAGTATTCGATGCCCGCATTGCTCGCCAGGAGGTCGAGGCCACCGAATTCGGCGACCACGCGGGCCACCAGATCCTTGGTCTGCTCGGGGTCGGAGACGTCGGCCTTGAACGCCGCCGCTCGGTGGCCCGCCCCGGTCAGTTCGTTCACCAGAGCGTCGGCCGACTCGGCGTCGGCGACGTAGTTGACGGCGACCTCGGCGCCTTCGGCGGCCAGCTTCCGCGCGATCGCGGCTCCGATGCCTCGGCCGCCTCCCGTGATCAAGGCCCGCTTGCCTGCCAGTCGTCCTGCTGCGGTCATCGTGGTCACTTCCTATTCGTCGGATGAGACGTGTTGTGGTGGAATATCGGTCGCCGACGCGAGGATGCGTGTGGGCGCGAGGCGTCGATCTGGGTCGACGGCAGCTGCGATTCCCCCGAGGCGGCTCAGTTGACTCTGATTCAGCCCGCCCGGATCGGTGGCGCGGCCGTCGGCGAACGGCGCCGCGGAACGGCCGAGGTCAGCCGTGGCGGCCGTGTCACGCAGGCCGGCCAGCCCGTCTTCGATGCGGGTGCGAGCGGAATCGTCGGCGGCGTTGCCCACCGCGTGCAACAACAGTGGACCGGGCACCGCGGTCAACGCCCCGTCCCGGGCGGGTGCGGCGTTGTCCAGGTTACGCAGTTCGACCATCGCCAACGGTGAGTCGGACGCGGCGGCGGCACTCAACATCGCACCAGCCGTGCCGAACCCGTCCTGCCCCAGCCACCTACCCATCCCCAGCGCGGCAACGGGATTGGGTGGGTCGAGGTGAATCTGCGCGAGTCGCGCCGCGTCGGCCGGCGCCCAGCTGCTGTCGACCGCGGGTTGAGGCGCCGCCCGCAAGACCTCCAGCAGTGGACGCGCCGCTTCCGCTCCCTCCGGGGATGCGAAGGACAGGTGCACGACCGGAACCCCCCGCAGCGCAGGCGGGAACATGGGGGCACCCGGTGGCGTGTGAAGCACACTGAGAGTGGTCGACAGCGCGTCGCCGATCTGCGCCATCGCATTCGCCCACGCCTCGGCGACCGACTCGAGTGCATCGACGCTCCACAGCTGATATCCGGCCCAGAGCTCGCGCGGCTCAACCAATTCCACAGTGAGGGCGGTCGCCACGCCAACCCCGCCGCCACCCCGAAACGCCCACAACGCCTCACGGTCGATGACGTCATCTGCGTCCTCGGTGGCCCGCCTGGTCTGCCCGTTGCCGTCCACGTAGTCGACCGCCAGCAGCGCCGAACTCGCCATCCCGTGCGGGCGGGTCAGGTATCCCACTCCACCGCCGAACGTGTAGCCGGCGACGCCGACCGTGGGCGACGACCCGGCCAGCCCGAGCAGCCCGTCGCGCTCGGCCACCGCGTTCACCGCCGACCACGTCGCACCGGCGCCCACGCGGACTAGGCGTCCGGCCACGTCTACGTCGACCGAGTTCAATTCGGACGTGTCCACCAGCAGGTGATCTGCGCCGATCGTCGCTCCGGCGCCGTGCCCGCTGGCCTGAACGGCGATCTGCAAGTCGTGCTGCGCGGCCCATCGGACGGCGTCAGCGACGTCGTCGGCGCTGCGGGCGTGCGCCACCACGGCGGGCCGCTGCACCGCCGTGGCGTTGTGCGGAGTCGTCGCGGCCCTGTAAGCGGCACTGTCCGGTGAGGACAGGAGATCGTCTCGCATGTCGGTCATTCCGTTCTGTCGGTCTTCCGAAGCGCTCAGGAGAAGAGGATGAGCGCCGTGGTGACGAGCATGACGGCGGCGGTGGCGCCGTGCACGCCGTAGGCGATTGACTTGGCTCCACCACTGCGGAGCACGATGGCGGCGTCGCCGAGCGGAATGATGGTCGCCGTCAAGATGATCCAGCCGAGGAGGTGGGTGGTGCCCGCGATCATCACGACGACTACGAGGAGTCCCGAGGCGATGTCACGAATGCCCTTGACGCTCAGGTAGGCGTGGGTTGCCGGTTGGTCGACGTCGGCGAGTACGCCGTAGCCGACGGACGCGACGCGCGGCGCCAAGAGGAAACGGGCACCGAGGAAGATGATCGCGGCGGCGATGATGCCGGCGAGCACGTAGCCGATGGTGACGATCATGGTGAACGCTCCTAGGTAAGTCAGTGAACGGGTGAAAACGACGTCGGCTCAAGCCGAGTCGTCTGAACGTCGACAACGTCGTCGACGTCGAAGCCGGCCATGTCGGCGGCGAATTCCGGACTGGCCATGATCTGCCGGGTGATCTCGTCGGGGTCGGCGCCCGGCGGATAGCCGATCAACGCGACGAGTCGATTTCCTTGGCCGCCCGATTCGGTCCACACCCCGTGCGTGGTCACCCCGAACGCGGCGAAGGTGGTGAGGTGACGAGCCCAGTGGACCGTCGCGTACTGCGAGAGGGCTTCGGGTGATCGCAGGGTGTAGGTCCTGAGCTGGAGCATGGTCGCCTCCTTTTCGGTAAACCCCGGGGTGGCGCCCTCAGGTGTTAGCAACGCTAGCGCGCCACAAAACACCTGTCAATAGCACCGCTAGCGCTTCTAGCCGTGATACTTTAGGCCATGGCAATCGAAGATCGTCGAGAGCGGGAACGGGCCGCTCGCCGCGACTTGATCGTCGCCACGGCACGCAGGCTCGCCGAGGCCGAGGGCTGGGAAGCCGTGACCACGCGACGCCTGTCCACCGAGATCGAGTACAGCCAGCCCGTTCTGTACAAGCACTTCGCCGGCATGGAGCAGATCGCCGCAGCCGTCGCCGTCGACGGCTTCGGCGAGCTCGCCGAAGCCTTGCGGGCAGCCAACTCCGGGACCGGCGACGCGCTCGGTCGAGTCGCGCAGGCGTATCTCGACTTCAACAGGGATCACCCTGCGGTGTACGACGCGATGTTCTTGCGGGCTACCACCTTGCAGTTCGCCACCGACGAAACTCCACCCCAGTTGAGCGCGGCGTTCGCGGTGCTGAGCGAGGCGATCGGCGACGCCGCGGGCGGAGAAGATTCCCAAACGCTGACCGAGGTGTTCTGGGCCGCGCTGCACGGCTTGGCCATCCTCACCCGCACGGGACGACTGCGCCCCAGCCATGTGTCGGAGCGACTGCAGCTACTGGTCGACCGGTTCACGCGAGCGTGACGGTGCGCCGTTGCCTGGGTGCCGAATCGCGCGGCGGTGGCGCCGGAGACCGTCCTTATAGACTTTGCCGATGACGAGAACCGACCCGGTCGACGAGCACCGCGACACGGGCGATCCCGCGCCGGTCGAACGTGAGGTTCCGAGTGACACGCCCACCGGCGTCGACCTCGAAAAGGTCATCGCCAAACGGGTTCGCGCGCTTCGTCGTTCGACCGGGCTGTCGGTGGGCGACATGGCCGTCAAGGTCGGAATCTCCAAGGCCATGCTGTCCAAGATCGAGAATGCGCAGACGTCGTGCAGCCTCAACACCCTGGCGCGGTTGGCAGCCGGTCTCGACGTCCCCGTCACGTCGTTGTTCCGTGGCGCCGACACCGAACGTGAAGCCGTGTTCGTCGAATCCGGCCACGGCGCGGTGATCGTCGGACGGGGAACACGCATCGGGCATCACTACGAACTGCTCGGCGCCCTTCGGGGACAACACAAACGGCTCGAGCCCGTCTTGGTGACCTTGACGAATGCGAGCGAGGTCTTCCCGCTCTTCCAGCACGCCGGCACCGAGATGCTCTACATGCTCGAAGGCGTGATGGTCTACGGACACGGCGAGTCCGAGTACACACTGCGGCCGGGCGATTCACTGCTGCTCGACGGCGAGGGGTTGCACGGCCCACACGAGTTGGTGCGCTTGCCCATCCGATTCCTGGCCATCACCGCCTATCCGGACGACTCGGACTCTTGACCGACGGGAACGCCCGAACGGTCCTTATCCGACGGTCCGATCGTCGGCGCATTCCCTGGAAGAACGGTGCCGGCGCCACCGAGGTGATCGCCACCGGCGCCGGAGACTCACCGGCCTGGCGGGTCAGCGTGGCCGACATCGGGCCGGGCCGTACGACATTCTCGTCGTTTCCTGGTGTGAATCGGGTCTTCACCGTGATCGGCGACCACGGTGTGACCCTCGAATGGGACTGCCGCACCGTCGACCTCGATCCCCTCGAGCCATTCGGATTCGACGGCGAGCTCGGGCCGGATTGCATTGCGGCGGGTCCGACGAATGCGTTCAACGTCATGGTCGACGCCGCGACGACGGCCGCGGACGTGGTGCCCCATCACCTCTCCCGCTCGCACGTGCTCACCGCCCCAGATGCGGAAACGGTGATCTACGTCCACCGCGGGAGCCTCGCCTCGGGCTACCACGTCGCCATGGCCGGTGATTGCCTCGTCGTCGCGCGGGAGTCCATCGTTGCAACTGGCACCGCGACGATCCTCATGGCGACGATGACACCGCTGGCGGTCGGCCAGCGCGTGTAGTACTGGGAAACGACTAGTACCAGCGCGATACCCAACCGGCCCCTGCGTCGAGCTTTGCGCCGACGTGCGCGCCAGTGTGTCTAATGCTAGATTACAGTGACTCCTGTAAGGAAACACACGACCCGCGAGGATCTTCACGTGCCGGACACCACCAGCTTCCTGATCGTCGGCGGCGGTCTCGAAGGACTTGCCATCGCCTACTCGCTCGCTGAACGCGGTGAAACCAATGTCCTCGTCCTCGAACGCGACACCCTGTGCTCGGGCATGACCGCCAAGTCCAGCGGGGTCGTGCGCTGCCACTACGGCACTCCGTCACTGGCCGCGATGTCCTGGTACGGGATCGACGTATTCACCCGCGCCACAGAGCTCTTCGGCGACGACATGTCGTTTCGCCAGTGCGGTTACGTAGTCGGCGTCGCCGAGAACAACGTCAAGCCGCTCGAGGCCAACATCGCGATGATGCAGGGACTGGGCATCGCCACCGAGTTCATCGATCACGACACGATGGCCGACCTGTGGCCGGGACTGCACCTCGACGACTTCGCCCTCTTCGCCTACGAGCCACTCGGTGGACGCGGCGAGGCGTACATGTCGGGTATGGCCTACGCGGCGACGGCACGCAAGATGGGCGTCACCATCCGCCAGGGCACGAAAGTCACCGAACTGCTGACCGACAGCCAGGGCTCGGTCTACGGCGTGACGGTGGCCGACGGATCGCAAATTCACGCCGACCACGTCATCCTCGCCAACGGTCCCTGGGCACCTACGCTTGCCTCCAGTGTCGGAGTCGACCTGGACGTCAAGGCCCAGCGGGCCCAGCTGGTGCTGGTAGACCAGGGCGTCCCCACCCCCGAAGTGCCCGTCCTGTCCGATCTTGCCGGTCTGCAGTACATTTGTCGCGAGCCCAACGGCGAACTGCTGGTGGGCAATTCAGACCACCAGACCCCGCAGTACGTCGACCCGGACAAGTACGTCAACCGGGCCGACGAGTCGGCGATCGAGAAGAACATCGTCAAGCTCGGCCACCGGCTGCCCGATATGCCCGACCCGCGGATCACCAGCTCGTACGTCGGCGCCTACGACGTCACCCCGGACTACAACCCCATCATCGGCCCGTCGCCGGTCGACGGATTGTTCCTCGCCACCGGATTCTCCGGCCACGGATTCAAGATCTCCCCCGCGGTCGGCAAGCTCGTCGCCGACCTGCTACTCGACGGCAAGACCTCGTTGCCCAACGTCAACGCCGACGACTTCCGATACTCGCGATTCGCCGAAGGCGACTTGCTGTTCAGCCTCCATCCCTACGAGGGCGCAGGAGAAATGCGATGACCCGATCCGAAATCGACCTCCACGAGATCGAAACGAACAACGTTGCAACCACTTTGACGCCTCCGGCCGTCGATGCCGCACGCGCGCTCACCTTGTCGGAGGTGGCACACGCCAGTGGCACCACCTTCATCCTGGCCCTCTTCGTGACCCTGTCCGGGAAGCCCTGCGCCAAGCTCGTCCCGATCCAGGCGGTCGAACAGCTCGAAGTCGACGGCGTCGGATTCGCGGGCTACGCCGCGGGTCACATGGGTCAGGAGCCGAAGGACTCCGACCTGGTTGCGCGGGCCGACGTCACGTCGTTCACACCCATCCCGTTCATCAAGCCGGGCCTGGCGATCGTGCACTGCGACCCACACGTGGACGGCAAGCCGTGGCCGTTCGCGCCGCGAATCATCCTGCGGGAGCAGCTGCGCAAGGCAGCCGAACTGGGCTTCACGGTCAACGTCGGCGCCGAGATCGAGTACTTCCTGGTCAACCGCGTCAACGGGGAACTCGTCACCGCCGACCGCAGTGACACCAGCGCCACCCCGTGTTACGACGCGCGGGACGTCACCCGCATGTACGACCACCTCACCGAAATCTCCTCGGCAATGAACGCACTCGGCTGGGGGAACTACGCCAACGACCACGAAGACGGCAACGGGCAGTTCGAGCAGAACTTCGACTACGCCGACGCCATGACGACCGCGGACCGGGTCATCACGCTGCGGTACCTGCTGTCGGTCGTCGCCGAAAAGCGTGGCATGCAGGCAACGTTCATGCCGAAGCCCTTCACCACCCGCACCGGCAGCGGGCTGCACATGCATCTGTCCCTCTGGGACGACGCGGGAGCCGTCTTCCCGGATTCCGACGACGAACTCGGGCTCGGGTTGTCCCGGACCGCCTACGCGTTCGTGGCGGGAATCCTCGAGCACGCCTGCGCACTGCAGGGTTTGATCGCACCAACAGTCAACTCCTACAAGCGGACCGGTGCCACGGCAACCACCAGCGGGGCTACCTGGTCGCCGCGGTACGCCACCTACGGCGGCAACGACCGCACGCACTACCTGCGGGTGCCCGACAAGAATCGCGTCGAACTGCGCGGTGGTGACGGATCGGCTAACCCGTACCTCGCCGCCGCGGGCGCCATTGCCGCCGGACTCGACGGCGTGCGCCGCGACCTGCATCCCGGCAAGCCGGGCACCGGCGACTCGCCAAGCGAGATGCTGCCCATGACCCTGCTGCATGCGATGGACGCCTTCGAAGCCGACTCGGTGCTGACCGAGGCCCTGGACGTCGCCGGTCCCGGCGTGGCCGAGTACTTCGCCAAGTGCAAGCGCCAGGAGTTCTTCGACTGGCACAACACGGTCTCCTCCTGGGAGATCGACCGCTACCTGACCTCTTTCTGACACCCACCACAACTCTTCGAGGAGGCATTCCATGTGTGGAATCGTCGGTCTTCATCTGCGTGACGCCACGCTCCATCCGCAGCTGGGTGCCCTGCTGTCCGGGATGCTGGACGCGATGTGCGACCGGGGCCCCGACTCGGCAGGCATGGCCGTCTACGGTGACCCCACGTGGTCCCCGGAGGGCGAGTCGACCGTGTCGCTACTCGACTCCCCCATTTCCGCAACCGAACTCGCACGGCAGCTCGGTCACGCGCTCGCCGCGCCGGTGACCGGTCACGACCTGGACCCGACCATCGTGGTGCACGCCCCCGTTGCGACCGACGTGCTGACCGCCGCCGTCCGCTCCGCCGTTCCCACCGCCCGGATCATCGGCTTCGGCGACCACCTGACGGTGCTCAAGGGGATGGGCAATCCCACCGAGCTCGCAGATCGCTTCGGTCTGCGTTCGGCCAGCGGATGGCAGGGCGTCGCGCACACCCGGATGGCCACCGAATCCGCCGTCACCGCCGAGGGTTCGCACCCGTTCGCCGTCGGCCCGGATCAGTGCCTCGTGCACAACGGGTCGTTCTCCAACCACATGTCGATCAAGCACGAGCTCGAACGCTCCGGTGTGAGCTTAGACAGCGAGAACGACACCGAGGTGGGCGCCCGCTACGTCGCCAAGCAGCTCGCCGAGGGGGTCGACCTTGAGAAGGCCCTGCTGATGCTCAACGAGACCTTCGACGGCTTCTACACCCTGCTGGTCTCCACCAGCGACTCCTTCGCCGTGGTCCGCGACGCCATCGCGTGCAAGCCGGCGATCATCGCCGAAACCGACCGCTGGGTCGCGATGGCGTCGGAATACCGCGCCCTGGCGAAACTCCCAGGCATCGACACCGCCCGCATCTTCGAACCCGAGCCAGAAGAGGTCTACGTATGGCACCGACAGTGACGACCAGCACGCCCGCCAACGGAGTGGTCGACCTCCGAGCGTCGAGCACCCGCGAGGTCAACGAGTTGCTCAGCTCGCCGGGTTCCCCGGCGGCGCTCACCATCACCCACCCCGAGGGTGCGCACGCGCTCGCGTGCGGTCTCGACGCCGACCTGGACGTCACCATCGACGGTCACGTCGGCTACTACTGCGCGGGCATGAATCAGAAGGCCACCGTCACCATCGCAGGCAACGCTGGCGTCGGTGTCGCGGAGAACATGATGTCGGGGCGGATACACGTCAAGGGTGACGCGTCCCAGTCGGCGGGGGCCACCGCCCACGGCGGCCTGCTCGTCATCGACGGCAACGCGGCGGCGCGCTGCGGCATCTCGATGAAGGGCGTGGACATCGTCGTCGGCGGCGACATCGGCCACATGAGCGCGTTCATGGGCCAGGCCGGACGACTCGTCGTGTGCGGCAACGCCGGTGAAGCGCTGGGTGATTCGATCTACGAGGCCCGGCTGTACGTCCGCGGCACCGTGGCGTCACTCGGTGCGGACTGCGTCAAGAAGGAGATGCGCGACGAACATCTCGCCGAGCTGAAGGAGTTGCTCGACGCGGCCGGCATGACGCACGACCCCAGCGAGTTCACCCGCTACGGCTCCGCCCGCCAGCTCTACAACTTCCACGTCGACAACGCCAGCGCGTACTAGGAGAACCCGGTCATGACGACACCCATCCACTCGACGCGGCTGCGCGAATCCGCCACCTTCGACCGCAGCGTCATCGCCGAGATTCAACGCGCCGCCGAAACCGGCATCTACGACATCCGCGGGTGGGGCGCCAAGCGTGCCCTCCCGCACTTCGACGACCTCCTGTTCCTCGGGGCCTCGGTGTCGCGCTACCCACTCGAGGGCTACCGCGAGAAGTGCGACACCGACGTCGTACTCGGGGACACTCACGCGAAGTTCCCACTGCACCTGGACATCCCGATCACCATCGCCGGGATGAGCTTCGGCGCGCTGTCCGGCCAGGCGAAGGAAGCCCTCGGACGCGGCGCCAGCGAGGTTGGCACCTCAACGACGACCGGTGACGGCGGGATGACGCCGGAAGAGCGCGGGCAGTCCAAGAACCTCGTCTACCAGTACCTGCCGTCTCGGTACGGGATGAACCCCGTCGACCTTCGGAAGGCCGACGCAATCGAGATCGTCCTCGGCCAGGGCGCCAAGCCCGGCGGTGGCGGAATGTTGTTGGGGCAGAAGATCACCGAACGCGTCGCGGGAATGCGAACGCTGCCGATGGGCGTCGACCAGCGCAGTGCCTGCCGCCACCCCGACTGGACCGGACCCGACGACCTCGCCATCAAGATCCTCGAACTGCGCGAGATCACCAACTGGGAGAAGCCCATCTACGTCAAAGTCGGTGCGACGCGCACCTACTACGACGTCAAACTTGCGGTGAAGGCCGGCGCCGACGTGGTCGTCGTCGACGGCATGCAGGGCGGGACCGCGGCCACCCAGGAAGTGTTCATCGAGCACGTCGGCATCCCGACGCTCGCCGCCATCCCGCAGGCCGTGCAGGCGTTGCAGGAGATGGGCGTGCATCGCTCGGTGCAGCTGATCGTCTCGGGTGGGATCCGCAGCGGCGCCGACGTCGCCAAGGCCATGGCCTTGGGTGCCGACGCCGTCGCGATCGGAACCGCGGCGCTGATTGCACTGGGCGACAACAGCCCCCGTTATGCCCAGCAGTACGAGGAGCTGGGTTCAGCGGCCGGATACTACGACGACTTCCAGGCCGGACGCGACCCGGCCGGGATCACGACCCAGGATCCCGAACTCGCCAAGAATCTCGACCCCGTCGAAGGTGGACGGCGGCTGGCCAACTACCTGCGCGTGCTGACGATGGAGGCCCAGACGTTGGCACGGGCGTGCGGCAAGTCGCACCTGCGCAACCTCGAACCCGAGGATCTGGTCGCCCTGACCGTCGAGGCGTCGGCGATGGCCCGGGTTCCGCTGGCCGGGACCAACTGGATCCCCGGCCGGTACTGACCCGTGAGCTCGTTCGACGGCCTCTGGGCCAGCATCCTCGACGTCGGCCAGCATCACTCGACCCGCGGCTATCGCCGATTCGCCTGGGGCGACGCCGATCTGACCCTGCGCGAGTGGTTTCGCTCCAACGCCGCGAGCCGCAGCATGGACGTCGAGGAGGACCGCAACGGCAACCTGTGGGCGTGGTGGATGCCCGCCAGCTGGACCGGTGATCCGAAGGGGGCCTTCGTCACCGGCTCGCATCTGGACTCCGTGCCGGACGGCGGTGCGTTCGACGGCCCGCTGGGCGTCGTGTCGGCCTTCGCCGCCGTCGACCTCCTGCGCGAGCGCGGCGTCGAACCCACGATTCCGATTGCGGTGGCGGCGTTCTCGGACGAGGAGGGTGCGCGGTTCGGTGTCGCCTGCGTCGGAAGCCAGTTGACGACGGGCGCCCTGTCACCGGAACGTGCCCTCGGGTTGCAGGACGTCGACGGAGTCACCCTGGCCGAGGCGATGACGAAGGCGGGTCGCGCACCGCAGCACGTCGGCGCCGACACCACCCTCACCGACCGGGTCGGCGTGTACGTGGAGTTACACGTCGAGCAGGGACGAGCGCTCGACCTGGTCGACGCACCGCTGGCCGTCGCGTCGTCCATCTGGCCGCACGGGCGGTGGGAGTTCACCTTCACCGGCGAGGCGAACCACGCGGGCGCGACCCGGCTGGTGGACCGTCGAGACCCCATGCTGCCCTTCGCGTCGTCGGTACACAGCGCCCGTTCGGCGGCGGCACTCCACGACGCGGTCGCCACGTTCGGCAAGGTGCGGGTCCTCCCCAACGGCGCCAACGCGATTCCCTCGATGGTGAAGGCTTGGCTCGACGCGCGGGCGGCCGACGAACAGACGCTGGACTCACTGGTCGCCCACATCGAGTCCGAAGCCCGGAAGCACTGCGCGAGCGACCGCGTCGACCTCGACGTGCTCGTCGAGTCCGTGACTCCCATCGTCGAGTTCCCGTCGGGACCCCGGGCGAGGCTGGTGCGGTCCCTGGCCCACCTCGGTGACATCCCGACGTTGCCCACGGCGGCGGGTCACGACGCGGGGATCCTCTCCGCCAAGGTGCCGACGGCGATGATGTTCGTCCGCAACCCGACCGGGATCTCCCACTCCCCCGACGAGTACGCCCAACCGGACGATTGCAACGTCGGCGCTGAGGCTCTTGCCGACGTCATGGCCGACTGGGTGGCTGGCTGAGCAAACGCCACCCGCGCTGCTGCCGTCGGCCTCGCCAGCGTGCCGGCCCGCGCAGCCGATTAGGCTGGGGTGACCGGTGGTCGCAGCGTCGCCTCCCTGGTTCAAGATCGGCTCCGAGGAGACCCATGCATTTGCGGCTACCGAAATCGACGACGACGCGAATGGCCGTCGTCTGTGTGGCGGCGCTACTGGTCAGCAGTTGTGAGGCGCAGGTCTGGGGTTCACCACCGGCCACGCAGAACACCCCTCAGGCACCGGTCGTAACCCCGCAGGCGTCGCTTCCGGCACTCCCCGAAGCCCCACCCGAGCCGCCGACGGCGACGCTTGACGGTCTCGACGTACGCATGCGCCAAGCGACCGCCGACGCAGCCAAGTCGGGTGCCGACATCGAGGCCGTCGTGTTGGACCGCGACACCGGCCAGCTGGTCTCCAACGGGTCCAATCAGCCGTTCCCGATTGCGTCGGTGGTGAAGCTGTTCATCGCCGACGACCTGCTGCTCCAGGAATCGGAGGGCAAGACGACGCTGTCGCCCGCCGACCGCAAGTCACTCGAGGTGATGTTGCGCTCCTCCGATGACAGTGCAGCCCAAATGTTTTGGGACCGCAGCGGCCAGAACGCGATCATCGCGCGCGTCAAGGCCCGGTACGGGTTGGCCGGCACCACGGCCCCCTACAACGGGCACTGGGACGTCACGCAGAGCACCGCAGCCGATCTCGTCCGCTACTACGACATGCTGCTGAACGGCACCGGTGGGCTGCCACCCGCGCAGGCCAACGTCATCATGACCAACCTTGCGCAATCCACGCCGACGGGCACCGACGGGTACCCACAACGGTTCGGCATCCCCGAGGGGCTGTACGCCGAGGTGGTCGCAGTCAAGCAAGGCTGGTTCTGCTGCTGGAGCGGCGCCAACCAGCTGCACGTGTCCACCGGTGTGATCGGTCCCGACCGCCGCTACGTCATGGCGCTCAGCTCCCTCGACCCCGTCAGCGCCGCTGCCGCCCGCGAGACCATGACCCAAGCCGTCAAGACGATGTTCCCCGGCGGCAAGATCTAACTCGCGCGCCTTCGGCGACGAGTTCCCCGTCACATTGGCGGGATATGCAACAGTGCTGTCGCAAATCCGCTTGTACGAGATGGGCACCTATGCGAAGACTGATCAGGTGAAACTCGTTGTTCCAAATCGCCTCGCCGCAATCGCGGCCGTCGTCACGGTTCTGTTGTGGGCCTCGTCGTTCGTCGTCATCCGCTTCTCCGGTTCCGAATTCAGCCCCGGGGCAATGGCGTTCATCCGGCTGAGCGTCGGCACCATCGTCCTGACGGCAGTGGCGGTGATCTATCGACCTCCGCTACCGCGCGGACGTGGCTTGGCGCTCGTCGTCGGCTACGGCCTCTTGTGGTTTGGCGTCTACACCGTCGTGCTGAATTGGGCCGAACAGCATCTCGATGCCGGAACAGCGGCTCTGTTGGTCAACTTCGCGCCGATCCTCGTCGCCGTGTTCGCCGGACTGTTCCTCGGGGAAGGTTTCCCCCGGCCGCTGGTGGTGGGCATGGTGATCGCGTTCGGCGGCGTGGTGCTGATTGCGCTCGGCGGCTCAGGCGTCGGTGTCAACGATCGTCTCGGCGTCATGCTGGGCCTACTGGCCGCGGCGCTCTACGCCGCGGGTGTGCTGCTGCAGAAGGTCGCGCTGCGGACCGTCAACGCCATCGCCGCCACGTGGGTCGGATGCGCGGTCGGCATGGTGGCCACCGCGCCGTCCGCCCTGCGGGCCGTCGACGAGATCGGCACCGCTCCTCCGTCGGCACTGGCCGGAGTGGTCTTTCTCGGCGTCGGCCCGACAGCCATCGCCTTTCTCACCTGGGCCTACGCACTGAACCGTACGGACGCAGGCACCATGGCGGCCACCACGTTGGCGGTGCCGGCCATCGCGATCCTGCTGTCGTGGACGTTCCTCGGTGAAGTGCCGACGATCCTCGGCTTCGTGGGCGGCGCACTGGCGCTCGGCGGTGTCGTGATCAGCCGTCGCCGAAGCACGCGCCCCGAATCGCGTCCGACGGAACAAGCCACGGGCGTGGCGTCGCACTAGTCGACGAGACGGCCGAGCCAGACCAAGAGTAGATCGCGCTCTTCCGGGATCAGCGAGCTTGGGGCGTCCATCTCGACGTGCGCCGCGAGTTGGCGCGCTGCGGACACCAACGGGGCGTCGGCCTGCCGAGGAGCGGTGGCGGTGAGGATGTCGTCGAACACGGCATCGCGCAGCGCCTCTGACAGTCCGGGCGACCCATACGCCTCGGGTTGCGTGATGCAGTTCATCGCCAAGCCGACGTTTGCCGACAGGATCATTGCCGCGCTGTCGTCTACGTCGCGCCGCAGCACACCGGCCGCCGCGCAGCGCCGAAGCGCCACCTTGAGCAGCGCAAGCACCCCGTCGCGAGCTTGCACGTCGACCCCGGGCCTGGGCGAGAACATCAGTCGGTAGACCGCCGGATTCCCAAGGGCGAATGCCACGTGGTCCACCCAGCCCGCCCGGAGGTCGGCGACCGGGTCGTCGGTCCTCTCGAGATCCTGTTTGCGCGCGGCGTAACGGCGCAGCCCGACCTCGGCAAGGGCGTCGAGTAGCCCCTGTTTGTCGCGAAAGATGCGATACAGCACGGGTTGAGTGACCCCGACGGCGTCGCAGACCGCTCGCGTGGAGATTTCGCCGTCTGCCGATTCGACGAGCAATGACTCGGCGGCGGCCAACAGCGACTCGCGGACGTCGTCCGTCAGGTTGACCATGCCTCCCACCATATCGACCTTGACATCAACGATACGAGCGGTGATACGCTGCAATTGCGTTGATATCGAATATCCGTATCGATGAAATGGAGAGACGTGAGCGACATCCACATGCGCACCGCAATCGTGACCGGCGGCTCTCGAGGCATCGGTCGCGCGATCGCGGAGCGTCTCAGCCACGACGGCTTCCAGATCGCGATCGGCTACGCCGGCAATGCAGTTGCAGCCGATGAGACGGTCGGAGCGATCGTCGCCGCAGGTGGAGTGGCGATTGCGATTCAGGCTGATGTTGCCGACGAACAAGCAGTTGCGGCGATGTTCGACCGCACCGAGGCCACCTTCGGCGGGGTCGACGTCGTGGTTAACTCAGCCGGAAGGTTGGCGCTGTCCACGATCGCCGAGCAGGATCTCGACGTTCTCGACGAACTGCACCGTACGAACGTCCGCGGTGCCTTCGTCGTCGCACAACAGGCCGCCCGTCGCCTCCGAGAGGGTGGAGCGTTCATCGGCATGTCGACGTCGGTGGTCGGGACGCAGTTCCCTACGTACGGCGCGTACGTGGCGAGCAAGAGCGCCGTCGAGGGGATGACGATGATCCTCGCCAGGGAGCTCCGCGGACGGAACATCACCGCCAACGTCGTCGCCCCCGGCCCCACCGCCACCGACTTGTTCCTCGACGGCAAATCCCAGGAGCAGATCGACACGCTTGCCAACGTTTCTCCACTGGAGCGTCTCGGCACGCCGGAAGACATCGCACGCGTCGTGTCGTTCCTGGTCAGCGCCGACGGGCACTGGGTCAACGGACAGACACTCCGCGCCAACGGCGGGATGGTCTGATGCCCTCCTACCGTCACTCGCCGCACTCTGATGAGCAGTTCAACCAACGAGAGGAACCACAATGCCGTTCGCAAATCTGAAGGTCCCCGCAGGTACTTTGACCACGGAGTCGAAGAAGAAGTTGCAGGACGCCATCACCGACGCCATCGTCGACGTGTACGGCGAGCGAGCCCGGCCAACCACCCTCGTCCTCTTGGAAGAAGTTGCCGACGGCGGCTGGAGCCTCGGCGGAACCATTCTCAACGAGGCCATGCTCGGTCGCGTCTGAGCGGATCGAGCAGCGGCAGGCTGTGTTTCGGCTTCGCGTCGCGTTGATCGCGAACCGGACACGGCCAGCCGCGGCTCCCAGGAAATTGGGGTCGACGTTGTTACCGTCGCCCCGTGCAGGACTCGCCCGAAATCACCGACCTGCAGTCGTCGCGCCCCGTTTCCCGGCGCGACGCGCTGCGCTACGCCGCCACCGCGTCGGCACTGGCCGGATTCGGTGCCGCCGCGGCAGGCGCTGGCGCACCCACGGCGTCGGCCGCCGCGCCCACGTTGATCGACTTCGCCATGCGTCAGGTTCCGGCTCAGGACATTCGGGCCGCAGGTCACTCCGGGGTCATCAACTACGTCTCGACGTCGCGGCCCGGCTCGTCCTTCGGGGCCAAGCCCATCACCCTGCCGTACGCCCGGCAACTGACCGCCGCTGGACTGGTGATCGTCAGCAATTACCAATACGGCAAGCCCGGCGGGACCGCACCGTCGGACTTCACCCGCGGGCAGGCCGGCGGCATCGCCGACGCCCGCACCGCCTGGCAACTGCACACCGCCGCAGGCGGAGGCCAGAGCGCGCCGGTCTTCTTCAGCGTCGACGACGACATCGACCGCGAGACCTGGAACAATCTTGCGCTCCCGTGGTTTCGCGGAATCAACTCGGTCATCGGCGTGCAGCGCACCGGCATCTACGGCGGTGTCCGACCCTGCCAGTGGGCCGCTGCCGACGGCGTGATCGGGCGGTCGCAATCGCCGGGCCACGTCTGGGCGTGGCAGACGCGGTCATGGTCGCAGGGGCAGATCTTTCCCGCGGCCGTCCTCTACCAGCGCATCGTGAGCACCGCGTCGAACCCGGGTCCGGTGGTCGGCGGGCTTGAAGTCGACGTCAACGACGTGCTGGCCCAGGACTGCGGCCAGTGGAACATGCATCCGTGAGACCGTGAGTCGTTCCGTCCGCGCTTGACTTTGCGTCCACTGCGCAAAATTGCGAGTGACCCCCGCCGTGGACGCAGAGTGGAGCTAGACGGCGTCGGGCGACAGCACGCCAGTCGTTCCAAAAGCCAAGTGCGCAAAGCGCTCGCCGATCATGTGGTGCGTCCTAGCGTCGGGGTGCAGATTGTCGGGAAGCGGGTGCTCCACCGAGTCGGCCGGACCGTACAAGCTGAGACCGTCGAGGTAGTGCAGAAGGGGATCGGTCGGGCTTCGCTGGGCCACGATGGTCTCGAGTTGATCGCGGATGTGGGTCAGCGTCAGCTTGCCCAAGGGGTTTCCCGGCCGGGCTGCCTCGTCGGGATCACCCGTCGCCTGGAACTTGATCTCGCCGGCTGCGAGGGCCGAGACGTCGAATGCCGCTGGGCCCGGGGTTGTTTCGTGAATTGGGCAGTACAGCGGGCCGACGACGAGAAGTGGCACGTCGGCGTGTCCGTCGCGGATGGTGTCGAGGAAGCCGTGCACGGCAGGCGCGAAGGCTCGATGGCGTAGGAGGTCGGTGTTGACGAGGTTGATGCCAATCTTGACGCTGATCGCCTCGGCCCTTGCATCGCGAATCGCCCGAGCAGTGAACTGGTCGAGCATCGCGCTACCGGCCAGGCCGAGGTTGACCGGCTCGACTCCGGCCAGGGCAGCGGCGATCGCAGGCCACGTGGTGCTTGGCCCGGCGGCATTGGAGCCCTGGCTGATCGAGCTGCCGTGGTGGATCCAGACCCGCCGCCCGTCCGGTGGTGGCGGCTGTATCGGGTGATCCGTGCGCAAGCCTACGAGTTCGGTTCGTTCGGAGTTCGGCAACCAAATCTCGATGGTCTTGTCATGCGCGGGCAGACCACTGAACCGAGAGGTGCCGATGGTGCCCCGTTCGACCGTCGACTCACCCGACGCGGGATTGACCCGCACGACGTCACCTGCACTGGTCGTCTTCTGATCGGTCAGCTGACCGTCGACCACCAGATCGACCCTGCCGTCGGGACGGGCCGGCATCCCAGTGATCGAGACGGTTGTCCGTAACAAATCCAGCTCGACGACCGTCGCCTTCGAGCGAAAAACCAGCCGGACACCAGACGGCTGCGATTCCGCGGCGTGTAGTTGCGCGTCGGAACACTGATCCCGCGCCGACCGGGGCAGCCGGTGCGGGAGCCAACCGCGCTCCGTCCGTTCGACTTCCGCGCAGCCGCGCAAAAGACTCGGGTCAACGACATGGGTGATGTGAGCAACGGATTGCGACACTACGGCTCCTCCATCGTGCGGTTGCCGCCCGCGCACAGCGCGCTCGAGAGCGACTGTGAACCATCGGCAAGCCTCTCGCTACGTTCGTCGGTCACGACGACGAGCCTCCCACGTCCCGGGCGTTGGTAGACGTCGCCCTGCCCGGTGAGGTAGACGTACCGGGAACATCGATCAACCGACCCGCGTTGGTGGCTGAGTGAAAGCAATTACCTACACCCAGACCGGCGATTCCTCCGTGCTCGCACTTCGGGACCGCCAATCCGCGGAGCCTGGAACAGGGGAAGTGCTTGTACAGGTGGCGATTTCGGGCGTGAACCCCACCGACTGGAAGCGCAGGGCGGGTGCTTCCGGTCAGGTTCTCGACTTCTCCGAGGTCGTGCCAAACCAGGACGGCGCCGGTGTCGTGGAGGCGGTAGGACCCGGTGTGCACGACCTTGCCGTGGGGGACCGGGTGTGGATGTACCTCGCTCAGGCGGGTCGTCCGACCGGGACTGCACAGGAGTACGTCGCGCTTCCGGCGGCACGAGTGGTGCCGCTGCCCGACGGTGCGAGCTTCGAGGTGGGCGCGAGCCTGGGGGTGCCCGCGATGACCGCCCACCGCGCGCTGACCGTGTCCGAGGACTGGCCCGACCGACTGCATCCGGGCGCGTTGACGGGAGCGACGGTCCTCGTCGCCGGGGGTGCGGGAGCGGTCGGGCACGCCGCCATTCAGCTCGCACGTTGGGCGGGGGCAACGGTGATCACCACGGTCAGCGGGCCGGCGAAGGCCGCCTTGGCGACGGCCGCGGGCGCACACCACGTCGTCAACTACAAGACCGGTGACGCGGCCGCGGCCATTAGGGCCATCGTCCCGGGCGGTGTCGACATGGTGGTGGAAGTGGCGCCGGCTCAGAACGCAGCGTTGAATGCCGCCGTCGTCTCTCCGCGCGCCTCGATTGCGGTGTATGCCAACGACGGTGGTGACGAGGTGCGCCTCGACCTCATCCCGCAGATGATGGTCAACGCGCGGTACCAGTTCGTCTTGCTCTACACCGTCGGCGAACAGGCGTTGGCCAACGGTCGGGACGACGTATCGGCGGCCGCGGGGGACGGAGCACTCGCCGTTGGCGAGTCCGCGGGCCTGCCGCTGCATCGATTCCCACTCGCCAATACCGCCGCCGCGCACGACGCGGTCGAGGGCGGGGCGGTGGGCAAGGTTCTCGTCGACGTACGGGGGTAAGCCGGGTCAGGGCGCGACCGGCGGCGGCTGCGGAAGCGGATGCGCGCCGTCGGGCCGTAGCCCGTCGAAGATGATCGCCAGATACCGCTGCCACAGCAGCGGTGCTGGGGCGGTGAGGTTTTCGACGATGTGAATGGGTGCGCACATCATCAGGAAGACGTCAGCCTCGGTGACGTCAGACCGAATGGCGCCCGACGTGCGCGCTCGGTCGACCAACGTTTCCAGGTTCGCGTGCAGCGCGTCACGAACCTCGGTCACCCTGGGGTCGCCGTCGCTGGCTGACTGCAGGAACGTCAGATCGTGCCGTTGGCGTTGGTCGGCGGCGATCGTGAGGAACTCCAACAGCGCCGCGCCCGCGTCCGGCAAGTCGGCCAGTCGCCGGGCGGCCTCCGCGAGCACGGCGATGTGCCCGCTCACGATGGACGCGATCAGGTCCTCCTTCGTCGGGAAGTGCCGGAACACCGTGCCCTTGGCCACCCCCGCCCGCCGGGCGATGTCGGCCACCGAGGCTGACGGACCACGTTCGGAGAACTCGTCCTCGGCAGCGGCCAACAACGATGCGCGGTTGCGCGCCGCGTCGGCGCGGATTGGCCGGTCGGTGGTCGTCACTGACCCAGAGTATCAAGTTGACCGTTCGGTCATCTTGTGGCAGCCTCGAGTGCGGAACATGACCACACGGTCATCTTTGTCCCATCCGCGAAAGGTGTTGACGAACAATGAAACTTGACGGTGCCACGGCTCTGGTAACGGGCGCGAACCGAGGAATTGGCCATCACTTCGTCGTGGAGCTACTGCGACGCGGAGCCAAGGTCTACGCCACCGCGCGCCGGCCCGAACTGGTCGACGTGCCCGGCGCGGAGGTGGTCCGTCTCGACATCACCGACCAGTCGTCGGTCGACGCGATCGCTGCATTGGCCGACGACGTCGACCTGCTGATCAACAACGCCGCCGACACCGCCGGCGGGAACCTGGTCACCGGAGACATGGACTCGATCCGGTCGACGATGGATTCGAACTACTACGGCACCCTCGCGATGGTCCGAGCGTTCGCGCCGATCCTGGCCCGCAACGGCGGCGGAGCCATTCTCAACGTGCTTTCGGCGGCGGCGTGGACCACCGTCGACGGGAACACCGCCTACGCGGCCGCGAAGTCGGCACAGTGGGGCCTGACCAACGGCGTGCGAATTGAGTTGGCAGCTCAGGGAACTCAGGTGTCGGCACTCGTGCCCGGCTTGATCGGTACGCAGACCCTGTTCGACTACGCCGAACGCCACGGCATCGAATTCGCCGACGGCGTGGTGATGGATCCCGCCGACCTCGTCCGGTTGGCGCTCGACGGCCTGGAAGCCGGTGAGATCGAAATCTTGGATTCCCTTGCCGTCGAGGCCAAGGCGAGTCTTGCCGGGCCACCCCGCGCGTTCACGTTGTAGAGCGGATCGCCTTACAGGTCCGGCGACGTCAGTTGATGATCTCGCCTCGCTCGTCGGCGCGGATCGCGGACAGCCGATCCCTCCACATGTGTAACTCCTCCGGAGTCAGCCGCTTCCAGTCGGTGACTTCGCGCACGACGCGCAGCGGTGCCTGACTGCGGAAGGACCGCGTCGGGTTGCCCGGGAACTTCTTGTCCGTGACGTTCGGATCGTTATCGAACGGTCCGGTGGGCACGACCTCGTAGACGTGGGGTGTCGACCCGTCCAGCGCGGCCACCTCCGCCGCCAGCCCAGCCCCGTCGCGCAACGCGGTGAAGTAGACGTGGTTCATGACGACATCGGGCCGGTAGTTCGATGCGAATCCCGCCGTCAAGTAATCACCGGGGCGCAGCTCAGCCTTGGTGCCGTGAAAGAACGGCCCGTCGTCCAGTACGTCACTCCCGATGCGATCCTAGAATGCGCGACGCCCGGTATCGACGAAGCACCCTCTCCCCGAGAAGAACTGACTTTAGGCCGTGCCACTCATGACGAACCGAGGGCGTCGACGACCGCCGCGCCGAGGGCCGCAGTGGTAGCGGTGCCACCCATGTCCGGGGTGAGGGTGTCACCGCCACGGGCCAGCACCGCCTCGATCGCGGCGAGCACCGCGGCTGCCGCGTCGGGTTCGCCGAGGTGCTCGAGCATCATGGACGCACACCAGATTTGGCCGATGGGATTGGCGACTCCCTTGCCTGCGATGTCGGGGGCGGATCCGTGCACGGGTTCGAACAGGCTGGGGAACAAGCGTTCTGGGTTGATGTTCGCGCTGGGGGCGATGCCGATAGTCCCGGTGCACGCTGGTCCGAGGTCGGACAGTATGTCGCCGAACAGGTTTGAGGCGACGACGACGTCGAACCAGTCGGGGTGCATGACGAAGTTCGCCGTCAGGATGTCGATGTGGTACTTGTCGACGTCGACGTCCGGGTAGTTGGCGGCCATCGCCTGCACGCGCTCATCCCAGTACGGCATGGAGATGGAGATGCCGTTGCTCTTGGTCGCCGAGGTGAGGTGCGTCTTGGGTCGGGTCGTAGCGAGGTCGAAGGCAAACTTGAGGATTCGGTCGACGCCGGTGCGAGTCATGATCGTTTGCTGCATGACGATCTCGCGGTCGGTACCCTCGAACATCTTCCCACCGACGCTGGAGTACTCGCCTTCGGTGTTCTCCCGCACGACGTAGAAGTCGACGTCACCAGGTTCGCGACCGGCCAACGGGCTCCGCACTCCCGGCATCAACCGCACTGGCCGGAGGTTGACGTACTGATCGAAGCCGCGGCGAAACTGCAGGAGGCTGCCCCACAGGGAGACGTGGTCGGGCACCACCTCTGGCCAGCCAACGGCGCCGAAGTAGATGGCGTCGAATCCCTTGAGATCGTCGAACCAATTGTCGGGCAACATCTTTCCGTGCTTGACGTAGTAGTCGGCACTGGAGTGGTCGAAGTGCTCGAAGTCGACCTTGAAGTCGAACGCCGCGGCGGCCGCGTCGAGCACGCGCAAGCCTTCGGGCACGACTTCGGTGCCGATGCCGTCGCCGGGGATGACGGCGATGCGGTGGGTGTTCGTCATGAGGAATCGTTCCCTTCAATCACGCGGTGTCGACGCGGTGGCCGCTTGCCCAACTGCGCCGCACGCCCAGAGTAGCCAAGCGAGTCGTCAGGGGACACCGCCGAGACCGGCCGTGACGGAATCGAGCGTCACGTCGGGCGAACCTACTCGTCGACCTTCTGGAGGCGGTGTTCGCCGCCATCGTCGACACTCCGCTGAACTGAAGCAGAGTTTTGTATCAACCCATACAGAAACGTGCGGGGATGAAGACGGTGTGATTACATATCGATCGTCACAAAACTACGGTTAGGGCGGAGAAGGCGATGGTCATGAAGTACGCCATCATCGGTGCGGGCGCGATCGGATCGGCGCTGGGTCGCCAATTCGCCCGCGCGGGAATCGACGTGGCCGTTGCGACGTCGAGGGGTCCCGCAGGGGCGGCGTCACTACGGGAAAGCCTTGGACCCCAAATCATCCCGTCCGAGGTTGAGGAGGCGCTGGCGGCGGAGGTCGTCGCCTTGGCCGTTCCCTTCGAATCGGTACGGGGACTCGTCGAACAGGTTCCCGACTGGAACCGGCGGATCATCGTCGACGCGACCAACGCCATCGACTACCGCGACTTCTCCCCCGCCGATCTCGGCGGACGCGAATCGTCGGACGTCGTCGCCGAATGGGCGACGAATGCGCGCGTCGTGAAGGCGTTCGGAAGCACCTGGGCCAAGGTGTTGGCTCGCGACCCGAACACCGGAGCCGGCGGACGCCGCGTCACCTTCATCTCTGGCAACGACCACACGGCCAACGCCGAAGTCGCCGCCCTGGCAGCTCAGTTCGGTTTCGAACCAATCGATTTGGGACGCAATGATGCTGGCGGCCGACTGCAGTCCTTCGGCGGGCCGCTGACCGGCCACAGCTTCATCTCCCAGCCCATCGCCGGTGACAGTCCTCCGGAAATGGATCTCATCGAGCCGGGCGACCCAACGGCGATCAATTGATGACGCAATAGAATCTCTGGCATGGCACGTCCGCGCGAGTTCGACCGCACCAGTGCCTTGCAGTGCGCGATGCTGACCTTCTGGGAATGCGGCGGATACGAACAGACATCGGTCAGCCAGCTCACCGAAGCCATGGGGATCTCGTCACCCAGTCTGTACTCCGCCTTCGGCAGCAAGCGTGACCTCTACGACGAGGCCGTCGAACTTTACGCACAACGGCCCGGCACACCGCTCACGCTGGCCCTAACCGAGCCCACCGCCTACGAGTTCGCGGCACGCCTGCTCGACGCGGCGATCGTCGACTGCACCAAGAGGGGCCAGCCCAAGGGATGCCTGGTGAACACCGACCCGCTCTTGGTCGACCGGCGCGACAACGGCCGCGCGGTGATCGCCAAGCGCCTCGCCCGAGCCGTCGAGGAGGGCGAACTACCGGCGTTCGCTGATCCAAAGACGCTCGCCGAATACCTGATCATCGTCGTCAACGGACTCTCCGCCCGCGCCCGCGACGGCGTGACGCGCCGAGAGCTCCGGGCCGTCGCGGCCAACGTCATGGCGGCTTGGCCACGAGCCTGACGGCGCGGCCCACTCTCGACTGTGTGGGCTTTCGTTGAGAAAAGCGCAATCGGCCGACGGAAGTCCACACAGTCGGCGATCCCCATCCTCGTCCCGCCGTTGACGAGAACTCCGTGCGCGAATTCGCTATTCTGCGCGGGGAGGGATCGCCGTGCATATGCCCCTGGTGCCAGACGAGCGGCCAGCCATGCGCGCCAGCCGCCGCAGTTCGAGCCACTGGATTCGAGTACCGCTGGCAGCGATCGGGTGCACCGCCCTCTTGGCCGTCGTCGGCTTGGTACTGGCAGCGCAGCCCATCTCGGGAGCGCCAAGGATGATCGGCCCCTCGCACGATGACGCCCACTTCCCTACGGTGAACGCGGTGTCCGGCACTCCGGCCGACTGGGTAGCCGCGATCTGTACTCCCTACATTCCCAACCTCAGACCTGAAGTCGATCCCGTTTCCGTGTCAGGGGCGCTGCTGTTGTCCCCAAACGCCGGTCTGGACTTGCCCGGTTCCACGTTCAACGCGGCCTGTGCGGCACGGGAGAAGTCTGCTTCGGAGCCATTCATTCTCGTCGCCGAGTATCCCTCCGAAGACCCCATGCAGCGCGACCTCGTCGAAAACGGTTTCGAGTGGTATTGCTTCGCAGCAGCGCATGGGCGCCTCTTCGTTGCAGCGACCCGCTCAACCGAGCGGACCACGGATTCCGGTTGGTCAGTGTCCCCAGTGTTGCTGCCGCTGGCTGACTTCGGGTTCAACATTTACAGCGGACCGGGTCACTAGTCGCACTCGTAGTGGCGGAGCAATTCCTACAGAAGAGCTTTGGTGATGCGAGCCCGCAGTCGGTCGACCTGAGCCGCGGCCGGCCACGTCGCAGAAGACGGCCGACCCCACAGCAGCAAGTCCAGCGCCATCGGATCAGAACTGATCCGCGCGTCTGCCGATGCCCCGGCGTGCGTCGGAGTGACCACATGCCTGCCGTCGCCGAGCTCCACCAACCAGGTCACCTCACCGCAATCGAACAGCACGCGACCGGCCGACCCCACCGCGCCGTCGTCCTCAGCGACGACGTCCGGGTCGCCCGCCATCCACGTCAGTACCTCGTTCACCCCGTCGACCGCAAGTGGGACGTCGACCGGACTGATCGCCATGCCTGCGGTGAGCTCGGCGTCGACGCGGTGCACCAACGCCTCGTGGGCCATGCGCCGAGCCCACGCCCCAACCGTGGACTCACCCGCGCCCTCCATCCACGTCCACGCCGCGTCGTCGGGATGCAGGTCTGCCAACAGACCCGCAAGGTCGGCGACCACCTCGTCATGTCGCGCAAGTGCCTCCGGATAAGGCGCGTCGCCAGCGGCGTCGACTTCATGGCCCGGCACGGCCTTGCCCGCTCGCAGTACCGCGGCCTTGTGGGCGTACACCTGAACCACGTGGCGGACCAGGTCCAGGGCGGTCCAGTCCGGGCAGGACGGTACGCGCGAATCAAAGGCACTGTGGCGCAATGCCAACGAGAATCTGCTCGCCTGCTCCTGCAGGGCATCCACGTAGTCCCGGTGGCTGAGCCAGCTCGACCGTTCGGTATTCGGCGATCGCGACACCATGGCTTCCAATGGTAGGCAAGCTCGGAGATCCGTGCTGGCGATCACGGTGTGCGCGGTTCCGCATGCGCTCAGCACCGCACGGCCTTAGCGTGACGTCGTGGACTGGCAATTCGACGCCGAGGTGTTTCAGTGGCGCGGCCCTGCACCGTACTTCTTCGTTGCCACCCCTACGCACGTCAACGACTTCCTGCACGCTCACCACGGCGAGCTGACCTACGGCTGGGGAGTCATCCCGGCCCAGGTACGCATCGGGGACACCGAGGTGACGACGTCGTTGATACCCAGAGAAGGCGTGTATTTGGTGCCGCTCAAAGTCGCGCTACGCCGCGCCGAGGGTGTCGACGACGGCGATCACGTGCGGCTGGGACTGCACGTCGGCCGGCAGAACGTCACTGAATCAGGAGACACTCTCAAACCGACCACCTTCGTCGTCGACGCGCGAGTGGCGGTCGACCTCGCCATTGCCGGCGCTCCCATTCCACCGGAACACAGCCTCACGGCTCCTACGCTGCTGCGCTCACAGGTCCAGGCCCTGGTGTACCAGTCGGTGCACCGTGGCGAGATCGACGAACGGTCGGGGCGGAAGATCCTCGACGGCATCCGCGGGTTGCGCATCCGGTTCCTCGGCGACCGATCGCTGGAGGACAACGCATGGCGACTGGCCGTCGAGATGAACTGGCCTGACGTCCACCAGGCCCAATACATCGCGCTCACCCAGTTGCAGGCCGACGCGTTGGTCACCGCCGACGACGAACTCGCTTCCGCAGCAAGCGCATTCGTGACGATCGCCTCGCCGGCCGACATCCTGCGGCCCTAGAGCGATCTCCGCCCGTCGCTTCGCCACGCGACGATCAGGGCGCGGCGTCGCCGTCGTCCGGGTCGAACTGCAACGCGTCGACGAACAGGGCGATGTCGCGGCGCCGGGAGTTCGCCGGCCACACCACCCAGGTGCGGCGGATCAGCGGATGGCCCGTCAACGGGTACCAGCCCACCTCGTCGGGCATGGGCTGTGACCAGTGCGGCGGCGCCAAGGCGAAGGCACGACCGGAGGTGACCGCCGCCAGCTTCACCTCGGCGATCAGGTGCTCCCCGGCGGGTGCATCCATCCCGGGGTTCAGCCCGTGACTGCGCAGGATCGCGGTGAGTTCGTCGAACCAGGCGGGGCTGCCGGACCGCGGGAACCCCAACCACTCCAGTCCGGCGAGGGCATCCAGCCGCACGCCGCGACCGGTGAGCAGTGGCTCGGCGCTGCTGCGTGCCAACAACACTCCCAACCTTTCCTCGGCGGCCAGGGTCGCGTCGAGGTCGGGTCCGGTGGGCCGCTCGCGCACCAGTCCGACGTCGAGTTCATCCACGCGAAGTGCGTCCAGTTGGGCGGCGGTCGACGCGTGCCGAGCCTGAACGCGGGTCTCGGGATGCGCGGCGCCGAGTGTGGCCAGTGGTCCGGGAAGCAGGTCGGGGGGCAACTCCAGCGGTATTCCGAGACGCAGAACGTCCCCGGGCGGATCGTGGCGGGTGAGTGCCGCCATGGCTTGGTCGTGTCGGGCCAGCACGGCGCGCGATTCTGTGAGCAGCGTGCTTCCGGCGTCGGTCAGCGTGATGCCGGTGCGGTGCCGCACCAGCAGGTCCAACCCGAGCCGACGTTCCAAGGCGACCATCGCCTGCGACAGTGCGGGCTGGCTGATGTGCAGACGACGCGCAGCCGCGGTGACGCTGCCTTCCTCGACCACCGCAATGAACATGCGCATCTCTCGGAGTTCCACCCGCCCATCACACCACCTGCGGCCATAAGCGTGTCCTATGCCGACCGTCGAGGCCGGTATGCGCCGGCACGGGCATTTCGACGCGCGATGGCGTTGAGTCAGGCGTGTCGAAGGGAAACACGATGAGCAACAGCATGATCACGACCGAGACGGCCACCTGGCTGACTGCGGTCGACGACAGTTCGCGTCGCCTCCGCAACCTCGTCGTCGGCATGTCCGACGCGGACCTCGGCGCGCCGTCGTACGCCGCGGGGTGGAGCGTCGCACAGGTGCTTTCACACCTCGGCAGCGCCGCCGAGATCGGAACAGGCCTGCTGCGGCGCGCCGTCGCCGGCGACGCATCCGCGCCAACGTCTGCTGACACCGCGCCCGTGTGGGATCGATGGAATGCCCTGGCACCCAATGCTCTGCGTGCACAGTGGGTCGCCGCCGACGCCACCCACCGAGAAGCGTTGCGCACCGCCGCCGAGCTTCCAGTCCGGGTGCCCTACTTCGCCGGGTTGCTCAGCGTTCAGGAGTACGCCGGATACCGGCTGTCCGAACAGTCCGTGCACGGGTGGGACGTCGCCGTCGCGGTGAACCCCCAGTCCACCATCGCCCCGGCGGAGGTGAGCCTGCTGTGGCAGCGACTGGACCTGGTCGCCACGAGGTTCCGGGCGCCTGACGTCCTGGCCCGTTTGGCGCCCCGCCAGGTCGAGCTGCGGACCACCTCCCCCGGCGCGGTGCACTGCCTGACCCTGGGGTCCGAGTTGCACCTGTTGGCCTGCGAACCCGCCGAGCCGTCGGCCACCGTACGCGGCAGTGCGGAGGCGGTACTGCGCCTCGTCTACGGACGGATGCTCGACGTCGACGAGATCACGGCGGAGGGCACGGTGACCCTCGACGACCTGCAGGCGTTGTTCCCCGGCTACTAAACCCTTTCTCTTCCAACAATATTCACCTAAAGGAGCACCACCCATGTCCAACCCCGCGTACTTCACCCGCTACGAGAACCTCGCCTTCGATCGCACCGACGACGGTGTGTTGACGATGCGGTTCCACACCGACGGCGGACCGGTCACCTTCACCGGACAGACGCACGAAGACCTGCCAAAGGCCCTCGAGGACGTCGCCCTGGACACCGACAATCGCGCGATGATCCTGACCGGCACCGGCGACGTGTTCATGGACAGCATCGACGGCGACAGCCTCGGGGAGATCTTCAAGCCCCTCGTCTGGGAGAAGATCCGCCGCGAGGGACTCGCCGTGTTGCAGCGACTTCTGAGCCTGCCGATTCCGGTGGTCGGCGTCGCCAACGGTCCGGCGACGGTGCACTCGGAGTACCTGTTGCTGAACGACATTCACGTCGCCTCGGAACGCGCGACGTACGGGGACTTCCCGCATCCGGCCTTCGGCATCACCGCCGGCGACGGCCTGCAGGTGGTCTGGGAGGAGATCGCCGGTACCGCCCGCGCGAAGTGGCTGTTGTGGACCGGTGAGACCATCGACGCCGCCACCGCGGAACGATGGGGCGTGGTCAACGAAGTCGTCGAGCACGACCGGGCCTACGACCGCGGCATGGAGCTCGCCCGCACCCTGGCAGCCAAGCCCGCGCTGTACCGCTCGTTGCAGAAGCAAACACTCAACCAGCATCTGCTGCGACGGATCGTGGAGGGCGTGCCGTTCGGCATGGCCTTGGAAGGCCTGACCGCCGCCGACCTCGCCTACCGCAAGTGAGCGGGTCGACCGGCAGGCGTGTCGTCATCACGGGCGCGTCCAAGGGAATTGGGCTGGAACTGTCGAGGCTGCTTGCCGACATCGGGCATCATCCGGTCGGCATCGCCCGCACCGCACCGACGGAGTTCCCAGGCACGTTCGTCACCGCCGACCTGGGAGACCGTCAGCAGACCGCAGACGCGCTCACCGAGATCCTCGGCGAGGGTCCCGTCGACGCCCTGGTAAACAACGTCGGGCTGGTCCGCCCGGCCAAGCTGGGCATGGTCGACCTCGACGACCTCGCCGCGGTGTTCGACGTGAACGTCCGCGTCGCGGTCCAGTCGGCTCAGGCCGTGCTGCCAGGGATGCTGGCCAAGGGCTGGGGTCGGATGGTGAACATCACCAGTCTGGTGACCGTCGGGATGGCAGAGCGCACGGCCTATGGTTCTGCCAAGGCCGCGCTCGAATTCTGCACCCGCGCGTGGGCTGCCGAACTCGCCGAGACCGGTGTGACGGTGAACGCGGTGGCTCCCGGGCCTACCGAGACCGAGTTGTTCCGCGCCAACAACGCGCCGGGATCCGACGGTGAGGCACGCTACCTAGACGCGGTGCCAATGCGCCGTTTCGGCACCCCGCGGGAGATTTCGGCGGCGGTGGCGTTCCTGCTGTCCGACGACGCCGCCTTCATCACCGGGCACGTCCTGCGCGCCGACGGCGGCGGTTCGATTGGCGGTGCGTGACAGCCCGGTCACACCGGTGTCAACGCGAAGACTGCGGCGGCGCTTCACCTGAATACGATCCCCCTGCGGCGCGTTCCCACAGACGTGGACCAAATGAAAGGCATCTCCTCGTGATTCGTCGCATCTCCGCAACCCTTGCATGTGCAGTACTGGGCATCTCCGACCCCTGTACGGCCACGGCCGGCGCGCAGCCATCCGATGACTCCTCCGTCGTCCGAGACATCCTGCAGACGACGCCCATCACGGCCGACGGCCCGCAGGAGGCGATAACCGGCGTCGTCGTCTTCCCGCCGGGGTCGTCGGCCGGACACCACATCCATCACGGAGTCGAGAGCGGTTACGTGCTGAGCGGCGAAGTCGAGGTCGTCAAGGACGGCGAACCCGGTCGGATCTACCGGGCCGGCGAGACCTTCGTGACGACGAGGGATCATCCGCACGTCTCGGAAAATCCGGGAGACGTCGAAGCCCGCGCCGTCGTCACGTGGATCGTCGATGCCGGCGCGCCCCTGACGACGCCGGTGCCCTAGCGAGTGACTGTGAATACGCCACGGCGGGTTCGCGTTTCAGCCGACATGGAAATGAAATTGGAAGTGGTCGTCCTGCCGGTGTCCGACGTGAATCGCGCCAAGGCGTTCTATGAGTCGTTGGGCTGGCGTCTCGACGCCGATTTCAGTACGAGCGAGGCGTTCCGCGTCGTCCAGTTGACGCCGCCGGGATCCGGAGCGTCGGTCATCTTCGGGACCGGCCTGACAGATGCCGTCCCAGGGTCCGTCGACGGCTTGCACCTCGTCGTGGACGACATCGTCGCGGCGCGCGACATGCTGGCGGACAACGGGATTGAAATCAGCGAGGTCTTCCATGACGCGGGCGGCGTCTTCCACCACGCCGGTGGCACCGACCGGGTGACGGGGCCGCAGCCCGCACGGCTCAGCTACTCTTCGTTCGCGTCGTTCGGTGATCCCGACGGGAACGGCTGGGTGCTCCAGGAGATCACCGATCGGCTGCCTGGCCGCTGACCCGGTCGCGGCGACTTGTCGTGACGACCTTTCTCAGGCCGCAGCGTGCGGGTGGTCGTCCTCGCCTTCACGATCACGCCACCTCAGCGGCAGCTTGTCCTGCCCGACTCGGCGGGCGACGTAGAAGACCATCGACAGTGCCAGCACGCACAGTGCGATCACGGTGTTGCGGATCGAGCCGTACCCGGCTTCTTCGGGGTGCGTGGCGCCGACGACGGTGATCACCACGTCGACGATCAGCACGAACCAGGCCACCAGCTTCCACGCCGACCGCAGCTTGATCGGCCGGGGCCAGTCCGGGCGGTCACGACGTAGCAGCAGGTAGCCGGACACCGCGAAGATCGTGCACACCATGTATCCGAGGTTGGCGGCCAACAGGATTGCCAGGGGGCTGGAGACCACGAGGACGACCAGGATGTTGACGGCCATGTCGACGGTCAGCGCGCGGGCGGGTTCTCCAAAGCGGTTGAGCCGCTCGAACTGGCGCAGCGTCAGCCCCTGCCGCGCGATGCCGTACACCGCTCGGCCGCCGTCGGCACTGGCCGCGATCATGGACAGCAACAGCGCCGCGACCACCACGATGATGAGGACGTTGGTCAGCCAGCCACCAAAGGCCCGTTCGACCAGGAGCACGGTGTAGGTGATCGGATTGTCGGTGATGGTCTGCTCGCCGAGAACGCCGGCGGCAGCGATCGGCGTGATCAGGTACACCGCAAAGACCAGGGCCGCACTGTATTTCATGGCACGGAAACTGTCACGACGCACGTTGCGATATTCGGGAGCGAAGGTGGCGGAGATCTCCGTGCCGTAAACCGTCCACGCAGCGGCGTACATCCACACCATTGCCGTGATGAAGGGATGGTCGCCGATGTGCGAGCCGATGTTGGATGCCTGCCAGCCGCCGGCGACGAACGGCGCCAGGATCACCATGGCGACGAAGACGATGAAGGCCACCGCGATCACTCGGTTGATCGCGGCCGCGACCTGGATGCCCAAGATGTTCGCCACCCAGCTGATGAGGATGGCCACGATGGCGATCACTTGCGGAATCTCGAGGGTCAACGGGCCGATGTGAGCCGACCACGTGACCGAACTGAGCCATTCGGATTGGATTAGCCCGCCAAGGGTTTCACCGACGACTCCCAGGGTGAGCGACCAGCCGATCCAGTAGCCGAACGTGGCCAGTGGTCCGACGAACGAACTGTGGCGGCGCCACGCTTGGTTGGCGTAGACGGCGATGCCGCCGGATTCCTTGGGAAACATCAGCGCCATCTCGGCGTAGAGGAAGGTCTGTAGAAAGCCCAAGACGCTCGACAGCGCCCAGAAGATCATCGCCGGCAGGGCACCGACGGCGGCGATGCAGAATCCCAGGCTGGTGACGATTCCGTTGGGGATGGACATCGCCATCGAAAACCCGTCGAACCAGCCGAGCTTGCCCTCCGTGGTCCCGCGGATCTCGGCGTCGTCGCCCGGTGGGAGCGTCGCTTCTGTCGAGGAGTCCTCAGAGTGCATTCGCCGTCTCCTGCCACTTCATATGGAGTAGTATTGCCACTGCGTATTGACTAGCCGCTGTACTGTAACTGAAATGAAGTGACATGACTAGTGCAGAAGACGTAGCCGCAGACGGCTCGGGGAGCGTCGAGCTCGGAGCCCGTATCAAGCAATTTCGATTGGGGCGCAAGTTGACTCAGCGTCAGGTCGCCGAGTTCGCAGAGGTCAGCGTGAGCTTTCTCAGCCAGCTCGAACGCGGCGTCTGCGGAGCCAGCATTCCCACCCTCAGCATGATCGGCAAGGCAATGGGTCTGTCGGTGGCCGACCTGTTCTCCGACGAGCCGGCGAGCCATCACCGGGTGCTGCGCCGCGAGGAGCGCCCACAGATCAAGACCGCGTCGGGAGCCACCAAGTTCATGCTGACGCGGCGACCGCTGCAGAACCTCGAGGTGCTGGAGGGGGCGATGGCGCCGGGAGGCACCATCGGCAGCGACAGCCACACCCACGGCGACTCCCAAGAGCTTCTGTTGGTGGTGGCCGGCACGGTCAGGTTGACGCTCGACGGCACGGAATACGAACTTGGCGTCGATGATTCGATCGAATACCGCAGCAGCTCGACGCACGGGGTGACCAACATCGGCGAGGGCGACGCACGAGTGCTGTGGATCATCAGCCCGCCGAGCCTGTGAACCAGACATCGCAACGGAAGGAATTGACATGACGGATTCAGCGAGGCCCTCGGGCGACGGAGACCTAGGCAACTGGCACGTGGCCGCCCCCACGCAGTCATCGCTCGGTGAGCGCCCGGTGTGGGACGAGCGGACCGGCACGCTGGTGTTCGTCGACATCGACCGCGGTGAACTGCACCGCTTCAACCCCGACACCGGGGAGGCGACGGTGTCGGTGGTGGCGGGATCGGTGGGTTGCGTCGGCCTGCGCGACAACGGCGGTGTGGTCCTGGGCACCGACGCCGGGCTCGTCCTCGCCGACGCCACCGGAGAGATGCGAGAAGATCCCATCGTGCCTCCTGGCATGACCTCGGAGCACTTCTTCAACGACGGCGCGTGCGATCCGGCGGGTCGGTTCGTGGCGGGCACGTCCACCGCCGAACGGACCACCGGTGCAGCCTCGCTCTACAGCCTCGCCCCCGACGGCACGGTTCGCGTCCTCCTGCCCGAGGTGACCGAGTCCAACGGTGTCGCGTGGAGCCGTGACGGCCGCCGAATGTTCTACGTCGACAGCGGAACCCAGGACGTCAAGGTCTTCGACTACGACCCCGCCGACGGCACGGCAACCAACGGTCAAACCCTGTTCAGCATCGCCGAGCAGGACGGCGTGCCCGACGGCCTGATCGTCGACGCCGAGGACACCCTGTGGCTCGCCCTGTGGGCCGGGCACGGAGTGCGCCGTTACCGGCCCGACGGTAACCTGTTGTCCCAGATCACCATTCCCGCCAAGGACGTCACCTGCGCGGCGTTTGGCGGTGCCGACCTGACGGATCTGTACGTCACCACCTCCAGGGGATACCTGGAACCCGACGAGGTCGGCACTTACCCCCACGCGGGCGACCTGTTCGTCCTGCGGACCGGCGCGACGGGGTGCCCCGCACTGCGCTACGGCGGCTGAGCACCACCGCAAGACCCCTGCCCTCACCCATCGTCACGGAGCTTCCCTTGCACAACGGTCACCTGTCCTTCTGGATGGCGCGCGACACCATGGCGCCACCACCCACCGCGACCCTCGACGGAGATCTCGACGTCGACGTGGCCGTCGTCGGGGCCGGCCTCACGGGCCTGTGGACGGCGTGGGCGCTACGCCAACTGGACCCCGGCACGTCCATCGCGGTGTTCGACGCACATCAGATCGGGTACGGCGCCTCCGGGCGCAACTGCGGATGGCTGGGCGCCAAACCCGTTGGCATGCGCAATGTTCTGGCTAGGACTGCCGGCCGGGAGGCTGTCGTCGACGTCGAGCAGGCGCTGCGTCGCTCCATGCACGACGTCGTCGACGTCCTCGGCGCGGACGTCATCGACGCGCGCCACGGCGGCGCGCTGCAAGTCGCCCGCTCGGCCAGCCAGCAACACCGCCTCGACGACTACCTGGCCTACAGCCGGTCCTGGGGAGTGGGCGAGGAGCAGTTGCGCGCCCTGAGCGGTCGGCAAGCCTACGAACGGGTCCGCGTCGCCGGCCTCACCGGCGCCCTACATACCCCGGACAACTACTGCGTCGACCCGGTGAAGATGCTGTTCGCGCTCGCCGACCAGGTCGTCGGCAGTGGCGTCGAGGTGTACACCGACTCTCCGGTCGAGACCGTTACCGCCGGGGTCCTGCGGGTCCGCGGCCACACCGTGCGCGCCAGCCGTCGCATCGTGGTCGCCACCGAGGGCTACACCGCCGCCCAACCCGGCTTCCGACGAAATCTGTTGCCACTGAACAGCTCCATGCTGGTCACCGAACCGCTCACCGACGAGCAGTGGGAGCAGGTCGGCTGGCAGCACGCCGACGGTCTCTCCGGCAGCGCACACACCTACTTCTACGGTCAACGCACCCCCGACGGACGGATCGCGTTGGGCGGTCGCGGCAAGCCCTACCGCTTCGGATCCGGATTCGACGACGACGGGCGCGTCGACCAGCGCACCATCGGGCAACTGATGGCCACGCTGGCCGAACTGTTCCCCGACACCCCGCTCACTGCGGCGCACGCTTGGTGCGGTGTGCTCGGCGTCCTGCGCGACTGGTCACCGTTCGTCGACGCCGACACCCAGCCGGGCGTCATCCGCGTCGGTGGATACGCCGGGCAGGGGCTCACCGCAGCCCACCTCGCCGGCCGTACCGTCGCCGATCTCCTCACCGGCCGCCGACCCACCGCCGCGCCATGGGTACGACGGATGCCGCGCAGGTGGGAACCGGAACCGCTGCGATGGATCGGTGCCAATGCGCTGTACCGCGCATACACCGTCGCCGATTTCCTGGAAGAACGCTCGGCGCGTTCCCGTACGTCACGGATTGCCCTGGTCGCCAACGCCGTTGCCGGCCGCTAAGCCACACCACTCACCACCCGACCCCAGCGAAAGGACGCACCCATGTCAGACACCCTCTACGCCGTCACCAATCCCGCCACCGGAGAGGTCATCTCGCGTCAGCCCACCGACACCGACGAGACGCTCCAAGCCGCACTGAAGGCAGCGACCGGTCCCGGACGCGCCTGGGGCGCAACCACTCCGGTGAGCCAGCGCGCCGACCTCCTGCGCCGCATCGCCGATCTTCACGCCGAGCGCAAGGAGACGCTGGCGACCATCATCGTCGAAGAGATGGGCAAGCCCATCGAGCAGGCGCGGGGCGAAGTCGACTTCTGCGTCGACATCTACCAGTACTTCGCCGACGCCGCGGCCGATGCCATGGCCGACGAACCGCTTACGCTGCGCGGCGGTACCGGCACCGCAGTCCTGCGCCGTAGCCCTCTGGGCACGATTCTGGGCATCATGCCGTGGAACTTCCCGTACTACCAGGTCGCCCGATTCGCCGGCGCCAACTTGGTGATCGGCAATCCCATGCTGCTCAAGCACGCCCCACAGTGCCCGAACTCGGCGGCCGCCATCGCCCAATTGTTCAGTGACGCTGGTGTTCCCGTCGGTGTCCTCACCAACGTCTACGCGAGCAACGAGCAGATCGCGGACCTCATCGCCGACCCACGGGTGCAGGGCGTCTCGTTGACCGGTTCGGAGCGGGCCGGCGCCGCCGTCGCCGAGATCGCAGGCCGGAACCTCAAGAAGGTGCTCCTGGAGTTGGGCGGCTCAGACCCCTTCATCCTGATGTCCACCGACGACCTCGACCACGTCGTCGAATGCGCCGTCAACGCCCGCATGGACAATGGTGGCCAATCATGCAACGCGGCAAAGCGTTTCATCGTGATCGACGACCTCTACGACGCGTTCATGGAGCGCTTCACCAAGGCCCTGAAGCAGTTCAGCCCCGGTGATCCCACCGACGAGGCGACTGCACTGGGACCGTTGTCGTCGACCGCGGCCGCCGACCGACTCGAAGACCAGTTGAGCCGGGCGAGGGAGCAGGGTGCGGAGGTCGCGCTGGCCGGTGAACGGATCGGCAACGGCTTCACGCCCACCGTGCTGGCCGGCATCCCGTCCGACGCCGACGCCTATCGCGAGGAGTTCTTCGGCCCCGTCGCGTCGGTGTATCGGGTCGCGTCGGAGTCGGAGGCGCTCGCCGTCGCCAACGACACCCCGTTCGGGTTGGGCTCCTTCGTATTCACCACCGACCCCGAGCAGGCGCTGCGCATGGCCGATCAGATCGACGCGGGAATGGTCTACGTCAACGGCGTCTTCGCCGAGGGCGCCGAACTACCCTTCGGTGGCGTGAAGCGTTCGGGGATCGGCCGTGAGCTGGGTCGCGTCGGGCTCGAGGAGTTCGTCAACAAGAAGCTCATCCGGGTGGTCACCGAGTAGCCGGAACGTGGTGCCTGGGCGCGCGATTGACAGGACATCGACAGCCTTTCGGCCAACGCGGTGCCAACCGTGGGATCTACCGTGCGGACAGCGCGCGACGCGGCACGCACGAACGTAGACGGGAAGTTCGATGACGCAATCGACCACGCGGCCAGGCGACGTCGCACATCCGACCGATGTCTCGGCGGCCCCAGAGCAGCCCGCATCAACGACGACACGGTGGCAGCGCCTCGAGGACGAATGGACGCGGCGACTGCAACCCGGCGAGCGGTCCACGCTGATCGCCTGGGCATCCTTCACGGCGACCTTCGCCGGGGTGCGCGCCCTGACGCACTGGATCCACGACGGGCACGGTCCGGCCGGTGGCGGAATGTCGCTGGGTGGCCACCACTTTCACCACTACAACCTCGGAATAGCGGGCCTTGCCGGCATCGGCGCGGTGTCGCTGCGCGGCCGCGAGCGGCACCGGCGTCACCCTCTGACCGCGGTCGCCTACGGCTCGGCCGTGGCCCTCATCATCGACGAACTGGCCCTGCTCGTCGACCTTGAGGACGTCTACTGGTCCCGTCAGGGCCGCACCAGCGTCGACGCCGCCGTCACCCTGACCGCCGCGGGCGCCACCTTCGCCGTCGGACTGCCGTTCTGGCCGCATGCTCGCCGCGCGCTGCGATTCCGCTGAGCAAGGGACGCTACGTGCCGGTCGACGAACGGCGCTCGGCGTCGTCGACGAATGCCTGCGCCAGTGCGCGGGCCACGGCCGACGAGCGTTTCGGACCGGCCGTCGCCAGGTGCACGTTCCACACGATGGCCGGTTCGACCGGCAGCACGCACAGGTCGTCTAGACGTGCGGCTTCCGTCGCAGGCATCAGCGTGACACCCAACCGGTGTCGCACCAGACCCGCCGCAGTGCGATAGTCGCTGACCTCGTAGGGCACGGCTGGGTCGACCGCGGCGTCGGCGAAGGCCTCGTCGCTCAGTCGCCGAACCCCCCATCCCCTTGGGTAGCCGACGACGGTCTCCCTGGCGAGGTCCGCCGGGCCGACGTGATCACGTTCGGATAGCCGATGACCGGGCCAGCAGACGAACAGCAGCGGCTCGCTGCTCAGCACGCGGGTCGTCACACCGCTCGGGTCTCTCCCGGTCAGCGCGACGAGCGCGAGATCCATCGACCCGTCGGCTACCGCGGCCAGATGATCCGACGAACCGCCAACGCTCTGGCGCAGCCGCACCGACACCAACGGGTGGGTGTCGTGAAACCAGCTGAGCACCGCGGGCACGTCGATGCTGCCCGTGGACTGCAGGGTGCCGAGGTCGACGGTGCCGCTGAGCTGGCCGTCGAACGACGTCGCCGTCTCGCGGGCGCGCCGCGCAGCATCGAGGGTCGCACGTGCCTCGACGAGGAAGGCCGCACCCGGCGCCGTCAGCGTGATGCGTAGCCGCGACCGGTCGATGAGGGTGACGCCGAGGTCGCGCTCCAGCTTGGCGATGGCACTCGACACCGCCGACTGCACCACGTGAACCCGGGCCGCACCGCGGGAGAAGCTCAGCTCGTCGGCGACGGCCACGAAGTACTCGAGCTGGCGCATCTCCACGCCCACCACCTTATCTCCTCATGCGATGAAGATCATCGCAACTATTCGTTGGACGTGATTGGTCTTCGGCGAGATGCTGGGAGCACACCACCAATGGAAGGGCCAATGTCATGCGCGCCTTGCACTTCGACCAGTTCGGCACACCCGAGGTCTTGACGGTCCGCCACGCGGCCGACCCCGTCGCCACCGACAACCAGGCCGTCATCGCCGTCAAGGCGGCGTCGATCAACCCGTCCGACGTCAAGAACGTCGGCGGTGCGTTTCCGTCGACCGTGTTGCCCCGGGTACCGGGCCGGGACTTCGCCGGCATCGTCGTCGACGGGCCCACCGATTGGATCGGCGCCGAAGTGTGGGGCACCGGCGGGGACATCGGATTCTCCAGAGACGGATCGCATGCCGAACTTCTCGCGGTGCCAGTCGATGCCATGGTGCGCATGCCCGCCGGGCTCAGCTTCGACGAAGCCGCCACTGCTGGCGTGCATTTCGTCACCGCTTGGCTCGGCGCCATCCGAACCGCCGAGCTGACCAAAGACGAGACCATCGCGATATTCGGGGTGTCCGGAGGGGTCGGCGGCGCGGTCGCCCAGATCGCCGCCGCTCGAGGCGCACGGGTCATCGGCGTCGGCCGCACTCCCCCACGCGCCGACAGCCCAGCCGCCAAATACGTCGACGCGTTCGTCTCGCTCGAGGGTCCCGACGACGTCGCCACCCGCGTCCGGGCGGCCACCGGAGGCCGCGGTGCCGACGTGGTGTTCGACGCCATCGGCGGCGTCACCACCGCCGCGGCACTGGCCAGCGTCGCCCCCGGCGGCCGGATGGTCGTGATCAGCGCCGTCGGCAGCCGAACCATCACGTTCGATCTGATTGACTTCTACCGCAACGAAACCCGGCTACTCGGCGTCGACAGCACCAAGCTGGGCGTCGTCGCCGCAGGTGCGCTTCTGTCCGAGTTGACCCCGTACTTCGAATCAGGGGCGTTCCGGCCTCTGCCGGTGGCACGCACCTACGGTCTCGACGACGCACCGCTGGCCTATCAGGCGGTCGCCTCGGGCACGTCCGGCCGCATCGTGCTGCACCCCTGACGTCCGGGGGCTGACCGTGATCGCGCTCGACACCTCGTCGGAGACCACCGCCCGCCGGCTCGCCGTCTTCGCGTTGGCACTGGGCGGGTTCGGCATCGGCACAGCCGAATTCGCCTCGATGGGGTTGCTGCCCGAGATCGCCTCCGGCTTCGGCATCTCTGAACCGACTGCTGGACATGCCATCTCAGCCTACGCCCTCGGCGTCGTCGTCGGCGCCCCGGTCCTCACCGCGCTGTCCGCCCGCGTCCCGCGCAAGACGCTGCTCGTCGCGCTGATGACCGTGTTCACCGTCGGCAATCTCGCCACCGCCCTGGCCCCGTCGTACACCCTGCTGGTGGTCGCGCGCTTCGTCTGCGGCCTGCCGCACGGCGCCTTCTTCGGCGTGGCCGCACTCGTCGCGGCTCACCTCATGGGACCGGGTCAGCAGGCCAAGGCGGTCGCCAACGTGATGGCCGGGCAGACGGTGGCCACGGTGGTCGGTGTACCGGTCGCGTCCTGGCTCGGGCAGACGTTGGGCTGGCGCTGCGCATTCGCCTTGGTGGTGGTCGTTGGAGTGGCCACGCTCACCGCAATCTGGCGATGGATGCCGGACCTGCGTTCCATGCAGATCACCAGCGTGCTCACCGAGCTCGGCGCGCTCAAGCGCGTGCAGGTATGGCTGGCGCTCGTCGTCGGAATGGTCGGCTTCGGAGGCATGTTCGCCGTCTACACCTACATCAGCACGACGCTCACCGACGTCGCCGGAATGTCAAGGGCTTTCGTGCCGGTCGCGCTCGTCGTCTTCGGCATCGGCATGGTCGTCGGCAACCTGGTTGGCGGCCAGCTGGCCTACCGGTCGGTGGTGCGCGCGCTCTACCTGTCGATGGGCGCCCAAGCCGTCGTGCTCGCGATCTTCATCGTCGCGTCTCACCGCACGTACACGGCATTGCCGGTGCTGTTCCTCATTGGTGCGACCAGCGCCGCCTTCACCCCGGCACTGCAGACCCGGTTGATGGACGTCGCCGCCGACGCCCGGACGCTCGCCGGCGCACTCACCCACTGCGCACTCAACATCGGCAACGCCGCTGGCGCCTGGCTTGGCGGTCTGGTGATCGCCGCCGGCTTCGGCTACACCGCTCCCGCGGCCGTGGGAGCCATGCTGGCGACTGCGTCGCTAATCGTCCTCACCGCTTCGGTTTTCGTCCGAAGCTGACGCGTATTGCACCCCGTCACCGGATGCGCAGACCGTCGACCAGGATGTCGATCAGCCGGTCGGCGAGCTCGCGCTGACCTTCGTGGGCGGTGATCAACGTGATGCCGCCGAGGCTCATCATCACGTCCTGCGGGTCGAGGTCGGCGCGGATCGTTCCCTGCGCCACGCCGGCTTGCATAATCGTCGCGATCGCCTCTGCGAGCATCGCACGGGTGTGCAGTCTCAGTTCGTCGTCTGCCGACAGCACCGCGTGCAGCGAGTCTGCCATTCCGTTCTTGGTCGAGATGTAGTCGACGAACCGACCCATCCAGTCGCGCAGTGCATCCACTGCACTCCGTTCGCCCAACAGATTGGCCGCCGATGCGCACAGCCGAGCACTTTCGTTGCGGTACACGGCTTCCACCAAGTGTTCGCGGGTCGGGAATCGGCGGTAGAGCGTGCCGATCCCGACTCCCGCGGCCTTCGCGACCGCCTTGAGGGTGGACTCGCCGCCGGCCGCGAACACCAGCGCGGCCGCGTCCAGCAGCCGCTTCTCGTTGTCCACTGCATCGGCGCGCAGACGGCGCGTCTGCTCGACCATCCGTGCCTCCTCGATCGGCGTCAACGGTTGCAAACGGACGCGGCTCCGCTTACGCTCAGTTAAGCGGAGCCGAATCCGCATACCACTGTAGAACCTACCGAGGAGTCGACGATGCCCGGACCACTTGACGGAACGGTCGCACTGGTGACGGGCGCGAGCAGCGGCATCGGCGAGGCCACCGCCCGACGTTTGGCGGCACTCGGAGCCGCCGTGGCGGGTGTGGCCCGGCGCACCGACCGGCTCGAGAAACTCGCCGAAAGCATCTGCAGCACAGGCGAAACGATGATCTGTCTCGAGGCCGATCTGACCGACGCGGTGCAGGCGACCGAGGCGGTCCGCCGCACGGTCTCGGAGCTGGGCCGCTTGGACACCGTCGTAAACAACGCTGGAATGATGTTGGTCGGACCGGTGGCCCAGGCACCGGAAGGTGAATGGGACCGCATGGTGGACATCAACGTGCGAGGCGTGCTCAACGTGGTCCGCGCCACGACATCACACTTGGTCGAGGCAGCTGCCACATCGCGCCGTGGCGTCGCCGACATGGTGAACATCAGCTCGACGGCCGGACGAGTGGCACGACCCGGCACAGCCGTCTACAGCCTGACCAAGTTCGGCGTCAACGGATTCTCCGAGGCGTTGCGCCAGGAACTACAGCCCCAGCACGTCCGCGTCGGCGTAGTGGAGCCCGGCACCGTTGACACCGAGCTGGCTTCGCATTCGCGTGACGGTGTCCGCGAAGGCATCGAAAGGCAGATCGCTGCAATGGATTTACTCAGGCCGGAAGACATCGCCGACGCCGTCGCCTACATCGTCACCCGCGACCGTCATGTCGCGGTCAACGAAATGCTCGTCCGGGCCAGCGACCAAACGTGGTAGCGCCAGGCGTTGGCCACTAGCCCGTGGGAGTGGCGCAGCGCTAACCCGTTCCCGCCTCGGCGACCTGCGCGGGGTAGATCATCGACTCCGGCGGGTTGCTGGTGCGCCGAGCCAGCGGGTAGTAGATCGCTGCCGTGACGACCAACCCCACGATCCAGGAGATGTCGGCGCCGCCAAGCATCCCGGTGACGGGTCCGGTGTAGAGCGCCTGGGCGAGAAACGGAATCTGCGCCACGATGCCGAACACGTAGCAGCCCAACGCCGTTGCGTTCCATCGCCCGTACCGGCCACCGGGACTGTAGAGCGCGGGGACGTCGACGCGTTCACGGGAGATCAGGTAGTAGTCGATGAGGTTGATCGCGCTCCACGGGGTGAAGACCATCAGCAACGTGAGGATGAAGTTCTTGAAGTTGGCCAGGAAGTCGGCGCTAGCCGCGAGTGCGATCAGGACCGAGACCGCGGTGAATCCGACGATGTAGGCGGCGCGGGCGGCCGAGGAGACGCGGGTCTGACCGTTGAACGCGGTCACCGCGGTGAGTATCGACATGAACCCGCCGTAGGCGTTCAAGCAGTTGATCGTCAACTTGCCGATCACGATGACGAGGTAGATCAGAACCGCGACGAAGGCAGGACCAGCCAGACCACCGACGAACCCGACCTGGTCGTCGAGGAAGGCGTCACCGGCGACGGCGGCAATCAGCGCACCGAACGCCATGGACCACGAGGACCCGATGACGGTGCCGGCCAGCGTGGACCACAAGGTGGCGCGACCACTGGTCGTGCGGGGCAGATAGCGGGAGTAGTCCGCGACGTACGGCCCGAAGGTCAGCTGCCACCCCGCCCCGAGTGAAATGGCGAGCAGGAACGTGGCGAAGTCGAACGGCTTCACACCCATGACCGACGCGACGTCGTAGTCGGCGAACAATCGGATCGCCAAATAGGTGAAGCCGATGATGCCGACGACGGAGGCGACCCGTCCGACGGTGTGAATCAGCCGGTATCCGGTCACCGCCACCACGGCGGTGAGGACGCCGAACACCACGATGCCGACCGCCACGTTGTCGGAGTGCAGGATGTGTCCAATTGCCTGACCGGCCAGGACGGTGCCGGTCGCGGCGAAGCCCAGATACATCAGGACGACGAGCAACAGCGGCACGACGGCGCCGTACACGCCGAATTGCGCGCGACTGGAGATCATTTGCGGCAGTCCCAGTCGCGGGCCCTGGGCCGAGTGCAACGCCATCACGATCCCGCCCAGCACGTTGCCGATGAGCAATCCGACGATCGCCCAGATCGCGTCTGCGCCGAACACGACAGCCAGCGCACCGTCGACGATCGCGGTGATTTGCATGTTGGCGCCAAACCACAGGGTGAACTGGTTGAGCGGCGTCCCGTGGCGCTCGTCGTCGGGGATGACTTCGATCGTGCGACGCTCTATCGCAAGAGCGGAATCCGTTGTGGGGCGGTCTTTCATGGGCGCTCCTCCTCCGTGAAGTCGAGACTCGGGCCTGACGGGGAGTGCCGTCTGCGCAGTCCTGTCCGTAGGAGGTAGTCAACCGCAAATCAGGGCCATGTGTGGGGTGACGACGACTCCCGCGCGGGGTCGCGTTTCCATCCGGTTAACAGGTACGACAGGTCTTGTTCTATTTCGGACGTCCGTCTACTGTTCCGAAGAAGCGTGCGATCCAGGTCATTGAGGAGCCGGAACGCATGGGGCCAATCCGGCAAGAAACCCTGCGAGATCCCTTGGGAGAGCTCGAATGTCAGCACACGCACCGGACGCTGCCGACACGGCGTCCACAGACACCCAATCCACCGGCGGGACGACTCAGTTCAAGGCGAACCTCGGCACGGGGCGAGTTGCACTGCTCGTCATCGCCTGCGCCGCACCACTGGGATCGGTCATCGGCAACACGCCGATCGGCTTCACGCTGGGCAACGGTGCAGGTCTGCCGATCATCTTCCTGGTTGCAGGGCTGGTCTTGGCCTGCTTTGCGGCTGGATACGTCGCCATCAATCGAGCCGTCCCCGGCGGCGGGGGTTTCGCCCGCTACGTGCACGCCGGATTCGGACCCGGCGCCGGCCTGGGCGCGGCCTACGCGACCACGCTGGCGTACGGCTCGGGAACGATCGCCATCACCGCCGCCGCGGGATACTTCGCCGACGTCATCGCTGCGGGTCACGGCTTACATCTGCCCTGGTGGCTGTACTCGATCGTCGCCATGGTCATCGTCGGGACGATCGGTCGCTACGCCGCCGACCTGAGCGCGAAGGTCCTGCTGGTGATGATCGTCGCAGAGTTCGCGATGCTCATCGTGCTCGACATCCTGATCCTCGCGCACAGCGGACTGTCGGCTCTCCCCCTGGACGTGTTCTCCCCCAAGCAGGTGTTCTCCGGCAGCGTCGGGCCGGCGCTGATGATCGCCTTCACCTCGTTCATCGGCATCGAATCCGCGGTCATCTACGCCAACGAGGCACGCAACCCCGGCAAGACGGTGCCGCGGGCCATCTATCTGTGCGTCGGCGTCATCTCGGTGTTCTACTTCCTCACCGTCTGGCTCATCGTCGGCTCGGTCGGCGTCGACCAGATCGTGCCCGTGACGGAGAAGGCACAGGGCGACCTGCTGTTCACCCTGTCAGGTGAGCAGGGCGGCACCCTGCTGACCACGCTGATGCAGATCTTCTTCCTCACCAGCGTCCTGGCGTCGCTGGTCGCCCTGCACAACGCGACGACCCGCTACCTGCAGACCATGGGCACCCAGGGCACGATGCCGAGGTTCCTGGGCGCCCTGCATCCCAAGTACCAAGGCCCGGCCCGGGCCAGCGAGGCCCTGTCGGTTCTGACGGCCGTCCTGGTCGCCGCCTTCGTCATCCTCGGCGCCGATCCGTACCTCGGCGTCTACACCAGCCTGGGCGGCCTGTTCACCGTCGGCATCGTCGCCATGCAGGGCGCGGTCGCCGTCACCGTGGTGGTGTTCTTCCGCAAGCGCAAGGACCGTCGCCTCTGGAAGACGCTGATAGCGCCCGCCATTGGTGCGATCGGACTCCTGACGGCCACCGCCTTGATCATCGCGAACTACTCCGTGCTTACCGGGACCGAGGACACCCTGCCGAACCTGATGCCGTGGTCGATTCCGCTGGCGTTCGTGATCGGGCTCGTTGTGTACCACCGTCGCCGCGACGTCGTCGTCGACTTCGATCCCGTACCCGCGCCCACGGATCGAGCCCAGGCATGAGCACCGTGGCGGTCATCGGGCCGCATCTCATCGACGTGCTGGGCCGACCGGTGACGGAGATCCCCCCGGGACAGGGCAGCATCGTCCTCGACGAAATTCGAGTCACGGTGGCCGGAACCGGCGGCGGCGCAGCCGTCGACCTGGCGAAGCTCGGCATGTCGGTCTCGTCCTTCGGCGCCATCGGCGACGACGTCCTCGGCCGACTCCTGATCACCCAGCTCCAGGAGCACGGGGTGGACACCGCAGGGCTGGTGACGCGTCGCGGGGAGAAGACTGCGGCCACCATCCTGCCGATCCGGCCCAACGGCGAACGGCCCGCGCTGCACGTCCCGGGCACGATGGCGTCGCTGCTGGCCGCCGACGTCGACGGTGCAGCCCTGCTCGGCGCCGACGCGGTGTTCTTCGGCGGGCCGGAAACCAGTCCGCGACTTCTGGATTCGGAAGGCATCGCGCTGTTCGGTGCCGCCCACGCGGCCGGCGTCCCCATCTTCGTCGACCTGCTCTATCCCGGAAAGCCTGAGACACTCGACCTGCTCACCCCGCTGTTGCCGCTGGTCGACTGGTTCATGCCCAACGATCAGCAGCTGCGCGGACTCACCGGCGTCGACGACGTCATCGACGCGGCCCGAATGCTGCTCGCCCGCGGGGTTGGTGCCGTCGCCGTCACCGTCGGTGAGCAGGGCGCCCTCCTGATACGCCCCGACGTCGAACCCGTGTCGGTCCCCGCCCTACCCACGACCGTCGTCGACACCACCGGATGCGGAGACTCGTTCAACGCGGGCATGATCGCCGGGCTCCTGTCCGGATGCACCCCGGAGGACGCCGCCCTCATCGGCTGCGCCTGCGGTGCGCTGGTGGCCTCCGGACTCGGCTCCGACGCCGGCATCGTCGACCTCGCCGGCGTCCTCGCCCTGATCACCGCATCGAACCCGGACGCTGCCCGCCGCATCGGCGACCGTATGACCATCGCGCTCGACGCGTGACCCAGATTCATTGCCTTAGAGGGGATACCGTGACCACGAACATCGACGTCACCACCGACCGGCGCCAGCGCAGCGCCGACACCGAGCTGCGCCGCCGCGCCAAGGCCGTCGTGCCCAACGGCATGTACGGCCACCAAAACATGAACGTGTTGCCGGCGATCCCGCAGTACATCGCGCGGTCGCTGGGAGCACGCCTGTGGGACGTCGACGGCAACGAGTACGTCGACCTCATGTGCAGCTGGGGTCCGGTGATCCTCGGCCACGGCGACCCGGTGGTCGAGGAAGCCGCCGAACGTCAACGCCGACAAGGTGATTGCCTCAACGGACCCGCCCCGGTCATGGTGGAGCTGGCCGAGGCGATGGTCGCCACCGTCGCGGACGCAGACTGGGCGATGTTCGCCAAGAACGGCACCGATGCGACCACGATGTGCTGCACGATCGCGCGCGCCGCGACCGGCCGCACGAAGATCCTGGTTGCCGAGGGCGCCTACCACGGCGCCGCCCCCTGGTGCACCCCGTTCCCGGCGGGCGTCACCGCCGCGGACCGCGCCAACCTGCTGCAGTTCCAGTTCAACGACATCGCGTCGGTCCGCGCCGCCGTCGGTGAGCATGCCGACGACGTCGCCGCGATCATCGTCAGCCCATTCCGGCACGACGCCGGGTTCGACCAGGAACTCGTCGACCCGACGTTCGCCCGTGACGTCCGGGCCTACTGCGACGAGATCGGTGCGGCGCTCATCCTCGACGACGTACGCGCCGGCTTCCGGATTCACCACGGCGGCAGCTGGGAACCCCTTGGCGTGCAGGTGGATCTGACGCCATGGAGCAAGTCGATCGCCAACGGCTACGCCCTTGCCGCGGTGACCGGCACCGACCGCTACCGCGACGCGGCGGGCGGCATCTTCGTCACCGGTTCGTTCTGGATGGGTGCGGTCGACATGGCCGCAGGCCTGGCCACGATCACCGAACTCGCCAGCCGTGACGCCGTGTCCCGGATGCGTGACCTCGGCCAGCAGTTGCGCACCGGCATCGTCGAGAGCGCATCGAGGTGGGGTTTCGACGTGCACTACACCGGGCCTGCTCAGATGCCGAACCTGTTGTTCGCCAACGACTCCGACTACCAACTGTCCGTGGCGTTCAGCGCCGAGGCACAGGCGCGCGGAGTCTACGTGCACCCCAAGCACAACTGGTTCGTCTCCGCCGCGATGACCGATGCCGACCTGGACATGGCGCTCACCGGTCTCGACGGCGCCTTCGGTGCGCTTCGAGCCCGGTACCCGCAGCCATGACCGACCTGCACGCGTTGCGCGCCGACGTGGCGGGACGGTGCCGCGAATTGGCCACGCACGGAGTGGCATTGGCCGGCGCGGGCAACGTGAGCGTGCGGTCCGGGGACCACGTCCTGATCACCCGAGCCGGGATGCGCTTCGAGACGGCCGTGGCGGACGACGTCACCGTCGTCACCCTCACCGGAGACGTCGTCGACGGTGCCCGGCCGTCCTCGGAGACGGGCCTTCACCTCGGGATCTACCAGCGCTCGGCGGCCGAGGCCGTCGTCCACACCCACGGCCGCAGCTCGGTCGCAGTTGGCCTGGTGTGCGACGAGATGCCGTTGGTGCACTACAACCTGCTCCGGCTCGGCGGCCGCATCCCGACCGTCCCGTATCTGCTGTTCGGCTCCCTCGAGCTGGCCGAGGCGGTGGGCACTGCCGTCGCACGTGGTCACGGCACCGTCCTGATGCGCAACCACGGGGCGGTCAGCAGCGCACGCACACTGGCCGAGGCCGTCGAGCACGCCTGCCTCACCGAATGGGTGTGCGACGTCTACCTGGCTGCCCGCAGCCTCGGCACGCCGGCGTTGCTCACCGACGGCGACCTCGCCGCGGTGGCCGAGCAAGGCAGCCGGCTGGCCTACGGTCACTGACTGCGTTTCGGCCCGGGTCTTACACTCGTTCACAGCCGGAGAGCCGAGGGGACCTGATGCCGAAGATCGTCGATCACGACGAGCGCCGCGAAGAGATTCTGCAGGCTGCCATCCGGGTGATCGACAGCGTCGGCCTGGACAACACCACCACGCGGGCCATCGCCCTCGAGTCGGGCTACTCCAACGGCGTTCTGAGCCATTACTTCCAGGACAAGGACGACATCCTGCAGTCGATCCTGGTGAAGACCCACCGTGAGTTCTTGGACCGGGTCGAGCAGAGCATGCGGGGCAAGGACGAATTCGGCCGCCTGTGGGTGATGCTGATGCAGAATCTCCCCCTCGACGACGAACGCCGGGTCGAGACGTTGATGGAGATGACCTTCTGGCCGCGCGCGGTCTCCAGCCCCACCTCCCGTGAGTTTCAGCGCGACGCCGCCAGCGACCTGCTGGGCCGGTTGCGCACGCTGGTCGCCGACGTCCGCGCAGCGGGACGACTCGACAGCGACCTCACCGACGCCGACGTCGCCGAATTGCTCATCGCCGTCATCGACGGGTTGTCGGTGCACGCCGAGCTGTATCCCAAGCGCCTGCCCGCCGCCTACCAGAGGAAGCTGATGCGAGCGCAGGTGGAAGCACTCGGATTTCGGGTCGACGAGAAGGCGGTCGGTGCCGCGCGGTGACGATCGCGGCGTTCACGAACCGTCGTCGCGTAGCCCGACGTCGGCGGGTGTCAACGCCCGCGCGACCGCCGACTTCCACCCCGCGGCCTCACGCCTGCGGGTGCGCGAATCCATGTTGGGATACCACGCCGCCGCGATGTGCCGATTCGCCCGCAACGCAGCACGATCGGGCCAATAGCCGACCGCCAGCCCGGCCGAGTACGCCGCGCCCAACGACACCGTCTCCGAAACGAACGGGCGCACCACCGGTACGTTGAGGACGTCGGCGTTGTACTGCATCATCAGGTGGTTCGAGGTCATCCCGCCGTCGACGGCCAATCTCGCCAAGGGCACGCCGGATTCGAGCATCATCGCGTTCACCACCTCCCATGTCTGCCAAACGGTGGCCTCCAACACTGCGCGCGCGAGATGACCCTTGGTGATGTAGGACGTCAGTCCTACGACAATGCCTCGCGCCGCCGAATCCCAGTGCGGCGCAAGCAGTCCGGAGAAGGCGGGCACGATGTAGCAGCCCCCGTTGTCGTCGACGGTACGCGCCAGCGTCTCGATCTGCGGCGCGGTGTCGATCACGCCCAGCTGATCGCGGAACCACTGCACCAGCGAGCCGGCCACGGCGATTGGGCCTTCCAGGGCATACATCGGCTTGGCTCCCGGTGCGGCGTATCCGACGGTCGACAACAGGCCGTTGGTGGATTCGACGATCGAGGTGCCGACGTTCATGAGGAGAAACGCCCCGGTCCCGTACGTGCACTTGGCATCACTGGGATCGAAGCACATCTGACCGAACAGTGCCGCCTGTTGGTCACCGAGCGCGGCGGCGATCGGCACGCCAGGCAGGACCACCGAGCAGTTGGCGTACACCTCGCAGTTGGTCACGATCCGCGGCATCATCGCCTCCGGAATGTCAAGTAGCGCCATCAGTTTCGGGCTCCACTCCAGCGTGCGCAGGTCCATCAGGAGTGTTCTGCTCGCGTTGGTGACGTCCGTGACGTGAATGCCGCCCTTGGGACCTCCGGTGAGGTTCCAGATCAGCCACGACTCGAGAGTGCCGAACAGCACCTCGCCCTTGTGGGCGCGGGAATCCAGGCGGCGGACGTTGTCCAGCAACCAGCGCAGGCGAGGCGCGGCGAAGTAGGACGCCGGGTCGAGGCCTGCAATCCGACGGAAGTCCTCGGCATGGGGTTCGATCTGGTCGACCACCGGACCGGTCCTGGTGTCCTGCCACGTGATCGCCGGCGCCACCGGCACACCCGTCCGGCGGTCCCACACCACCGTCGTCTCACGCTGGTTGGCAATACCGAGCGCGACGACATTGGACGTGTCCAGCCCCGCCGCCTTCAGCGCCTCGGGCACGACCCGGCGCACGTTGCGCCACAGTTCGGCGGCATCCTGTTCGACCCACCCCGGCTGTGGAAACGATTGCCGTTGTTCGCGCTGCGCGATCGAAAGCATCCGACCCCCGTGGTCGAACACCATGCAGCGCGCGGACGTCGTGCCCAGGTCGACTGCCGCCACCACGCGTTGGTCGGTCACCGGGCGGGCTCGAGTGCGTGCATCACCGACATGGCGGCGAGCCGAAGAGCGGCAAGCGGTTCCAGACGGGGCGTGCCATCGCGGGCCAGCAACCCCTCCGGCGGGCCGTGCAACGCGAGTGCCGCCACGCTGGAGCGGCTGCCGCCGTGCACCGCAACTGCCACGTCGGCGACGTCGGGATCGAACTCGCCGTCACCGGTCGCGACTCCGGCAACTCGAATCTGCTCGATGGCGGCGGCCAGCCGACCTCGGTTGGTCGACGTTCGACGCGTATAGCGGTCCAACGGGAGGTTGCGCAGAAGTCGTTCGCGCAGAGGCGAATACGCCAGGATCAGCTTGCCGCATCCGGTGGCGTGCAGCGGAAGCAGTTCTCCGACCCGCAAGGTCTGGGGCTTGTCGTCGGGACGGAACACATGGTGGACGACTTCGGCCTCCTGATCGTGCAGGATCGTCATCAGCACTTCGAAGCCCGTGTCCGAGGCCAGCCCGTCAGCCCACGGCATGGCGGCCGAGCGTAGATCGTTGCCGTCGAGTTCGACGACGTCATGCGAGGACATCCGCGGCCCAAGGGAGTAGGCGCCCGTGTCCGGGTCCTGGTCCAAGTACTCCAAGGCGGTCAGGGTCTGAAGGATGCCGTGAACGGTCGTCTTCGACAGGTCCAACTCCTGGGCAATGTCGCGCAACGGCATCGACCTGTCGCTTCGCTCGACGAGGTCGAGGATCGCGGTGGCGCGCTCGAGCGCCTGTATCGGGCCTGGCATGGAAGCTCCTCACTCTGGCAGTCAGCTGTGACGCCGATCGCATCGCTCCGTTCGACATTGTCGAACAACGCCGATTGATCTGGGTCACATTCCCTTCGTAGGTTCGCAGCAGGTCACAACGAGCGCGCTACAAGCCCAGGCGCAGCGAAAGGAAGCGACATGAAGAAGCCCCACCCACTCATCGGGGAACTGTCCGGTGAATTACTCGGCACCGCGATCCTCGTCATGTTCGGTTGCGGAGTCGTCGCCCAGGTCGTGACGGGCGGATTCCCGAAGTCCCTCGCATCGGGCGACCACAACTCGATCGCCTTCGGTTGGGGGCTCGGCGTCACGATGGCGGTCTTCGTCGCCGGACGGATCAGCGGCGCCCACCTCAACCCCGCGGTGACGATCGCCCTCGCGGCGTTCCGCGGATTCGATCGGCGCAAGATCGTGCCGTTCATCGGTGCACAGTTCGTCGGCGCCCTCGTCGGCGCGCTCATCGTCCGGTTCGTCTACGCCGACCAGATCGCCAACGTCGACCCGACCCACACCAAGGCAACCCAGGGCATCTTCTCGACGTCGCCGGGTGAGGGCGTGTCGATCATGACCGCCTTCGCCGACCAGGTGGTGGGTACCGCCCTGCTGGTGATGGTGATCTTCGCTCTTACCAGCGCCGTGAACGATCCCCCGCTGGCGAACACCGCGCCACTGATCATCGGCCTGCTGGTGGTCGCCATCGGCATGGCGTGGGGCACCAACGCCGGCTACGCGATCAACCCGGCGCGCGACTTCGGTCCCCGCGTGGCGTCGTGGATCACGGGCTACCAGGACGCGATGTTCTCGGCCAACGGACCCGAGCTGTACTTCTGGCTCCCGATCGTCGCGCCCATCGTCGGCGGGCTGATCGGCGGCGCCCTCTTCGTCTTCGGCATCGAACGATTCCTGCCAGCTGCGGAGACACTTCCGCACGAGGTCGGCGTCGCCGAAGCCCGCTGAGCGTCGAACCTTCCCCACACCAAGGAGACTCACCATGCCCGACTTCATCGGATCCGTCGACCAGGGAACCACCAGCACCCGCTTCATGGTCTTCGACCACGGCGGCAACGTCGTCGCCCAACATCAGCTCGAACACGAACAACTCCTGCCCCAGGCCGGCTGGGTGGAACACAATCCCGTCGAGATCTGGGAGCGCACGTCCTCGGTCATCCAGACCGCGCTCGGAAAGGCCGGTCTGGTCAGCGGCGACCTGGCCGCCATGGGCATCACCAACCAACGCGAGACCACGGTGGTCTGGAACAGGCGGACCGGGCGGCCGTACTACAACGCGATCGTCTGGCAGGACACCCGCACCGACCGGATCGCCAGCAGGCTCGAGGCCGCAGGCCATGGAGAAACGCTGCGCCACAAGGCCGGTCTGCCACCGGCGACCTACTTCTCGGGCGGCAAGATCCAGTGGATCCTGGAGAACGTGGACGGCGTGCGAGCCGCCGCGGAGAGCGGTGACGCCGTGTTCGGCAACACCGACAGCTGGCTGCTCTGGCACCTGACGGGAGGCGTGCGCGGCGGCGTTCACGTCACCGACGTGACCAACGCCAGCCGCACCATGCTGATGAATCTGGAGACCCTGGACTGGGACGACGAGTTGTTGGCGCTGTTCGACATTCCCCGTCAGATGCTGCCGACGATCGTGCCCTCGTCGTCGCCGGAGCCCTACGGACTGACGCTCGCCGACGGCCCGCTCGGCGGAGAGGTGCCACTCACCGGCGCACTCGGCGATCAGCAGGCCGCGACCGTCGGGCAGGTGTGCTTCGCCCCCGGCGAGGCCAAGAACACCTACGGCACGGGCAACTTCATGTTGCTCAACACCGGCACCGAGCTGGTGCGGTCGAAGGCCGGTCTGCTCAGCACCGTCGCCTACAAGTTCGGCGACGCCGACGCCGTGTACGCACTCGAGGGCTCCATCGCCGTCACCGGCTCCGCGGTGCAGTGGCTGCGCGACCAGCTCGGAATCATCAGCGGTGCAGCCCAATCCGAGGTTCTCGCGCGGCAGGTGGACGACAACGGCGGGGTCTACTTCGTCCCGGCGTTCTCGGGATTGTTTGCGCCACACTGGCGGTCGGATGCCCGAGGCGCAATCGTCGGCCTGTCGCGATTCAACACCAACGCCCACGTCGCGCGAGCGACACTGGAGGCGATCTGCTATCAGAGCCGCGACGTGGTCGAGGCGATGGAGGCCGATTCGGGTGTCCACCTCGAAGTGCTCAAGGTCGACGGCGGGATCACCGCCAATGCGCTGTGCATGCAGATTCAGGCGGACGTCCTCGGCGTGGACGTGGTCAAGCCGGTGGTTGCCGAGACCACGGCCCTCGGCGCGGCGTACGCGGCCGGCCTCGCGGTGCAGTTCTGGAAGGACACCGACGAGCTGCGGAAGAACTGGCTGGAGGACAAGCGCTGGCAGCCGACCTGGTCGGATGAACAGCGCGCGACCGGCCATGCCCAGTGGACTAAGGCCGTCCAGCGCACGTTGGACTGGGTCGACGTCAGCTGATGTTCACACGGTCCCCGATCAATGGCTATGGCAACGGCTTTCAACACGGAAAGGTCAGGTAGCGGCCATGGAGGCATTCCCGCTCTCACCAGCCAACCGCGAAGCCGCCTTGGCGGACATGGCGGCTCAACCCCTCGACATCCTGATCATCGGCGGTGGCGTCGTCGGTGCCGGCGCGGCACTCGACGCCGCCACCCGCGGCCTGAGGGTCGGACTGGTCGAAGCACGTGACCTCGCATCAGGCACGTCGAGCCGGTCCAGCAAGCTGATTCACGGAGGCTTGCGCTACCTGGAGATGCTGGACTTCGGCCTGGTCGCCGAGGCCTTGTCCGAACGCGGGCTCATGCTGGAGAAACTGGCCCCGCATCTGGTCAAGCCGGTGAAGTTCCTCTACCCACTCAAGCATCGGGGTTGGGAGCGCTGGTATCTCGGCGCCGGACTAGCTCTGTACGACGCGATGTCGAAGGCCTCCGGGCATGGGGCCGGAGTTCCGCTGCACCGCCACCTGACCCGGCGGGCCGCCCTGCGAACGGCGCCGTCGCTGAGCAAGGACTCCCTGGTGGGGGCAGTTCAGTACTACGACGCGATCGTGGACGACGCCCGGCACACCATGACCATCGCCCGTACCGCGGCGACCTACGGCGCCCGGATCGCGACGCGGACCCGCGTGGTCGACCTGATCCGCGAGGGCGAGAGAGTCACTGGCGCCCGGGTGGTCGACCTCGAAGCCGACCGGACCTACACCGTGCGAGCGCGGCAGGTCGTCAACGCCACCGGGGTGTGGACCGACGACACCCAGGGCCTGGCCAACGAGCGTGGCCAGTTCCATGTGCGGTCCAGCAAGGGCATTCACCTCGTCGTGCCGCGCGACCGGATCCGGTCCTCGTCGGGGATCATCCTGCGGACCGAGAAGTCGGTATTGTTCGTCATCCCCTGGGGCCGCCACTGGATCATCGGTACCACGGACACGGACTGGTCCCTCGACAAGGCGCACCCCGCAGCGAGCGAAAAGGACATCCGCTATCTGCTGGACGAGGTCAACTCCGTGCTGCGGGTCCCGCTCACCGAAGCCGACGTCGAGGGCGTCTACGCCGGCTTGCGCCCCTTGCTGGCCGGCGAAAGCGCCGACACGTCTGCGCTGTCCCGCGAACATGCTGTCGCACATAGTGTTCCGGGCCTGGTGGTGATCGCGGGCGGCAAGTACACGACCTATCGGGTGATGGCCAAGGACGCCGTCGACGAGGCGGTCCACGGCCTTGGCGAGAACTTCGATCGTCGAGTCCCGCCGTCCATCACCGAGGACGTGCCGCTGTTGGGCGCCGAGGGCTATCGCGCGATGTGGAACGCACGAAGTCAACTCGCCGCCGAATCCGGACTCGACGAGGTCCGCATCACCCACCTGTTAAACCGGTACGGGTCGATGGTGGGCGACGTCCTCGCGCTCATCCGCGACGATCCGACGCTGGGCGTTCCGCTGGCCGCCGCCGACGACTATCTGCGCGCCGAGGTGGTGTTCGGCGCCACCCACGAGGGTGCGCTTCACCTGGACGACCTGCTGTGCCGCCGCACCCGGATTTCGATCGAGACCTTCGACCGTGGCACCGACTCGGCCGAGGAAGTCGCGGACCTCGTGGCGCCGCTACTCGGATGGTCTCCCGAGCAACGGGAACGCGAGGTCGCGCACTACCTGGCGCGGGTCGCCGCGGAGCGAGAGAGCCAGACGATGCCGGACGACGAGACCGCCGACGGCGCGCGGCTCGGCGCTGCCGACATCGTCCCGGTCAGCTGAGGCACCACGACGCTTCATCGGTAGCGCCGAGGCACGGTCCACGGTCGGCCGAACACCTCGTTGAACGACTCGGGGTCGAACGGGCTGTCACCCCCGGCCGGAAAGCTGGTGAGCTCACCGAAGACGATGCGCCCATCGACGTCGTACAGGTCGACCCGGACGAAGTCGGTGTCGGCGCCGAGCCGTTCGGCGAGGGTGATCATCTCTGTCAGGCACACGGGCATCACCGGTTCTGGGTCCGCCCATGGTGGTCCGGCGCGGAGCGGCAGGTGTTGCCAATCGGGCCGAAAGAAGTCCTGCGTGCGCCGGCCGAACCGCCCCGAATCCACCTGCACGAAGGCGCACGTCCCATGGAAGACGAAGAACTTGTAGTCGTCGGGGATAGCGCCGTCGGCAGTGGCCAGCATCTCTTCGACGATGACCCGCCGCGGTATCCGCCCGTACACCCACTCCCGGTTCGGCCCCTGTCCGTAGAGCTGAGCTACCCAGCTCCGAGCGATCCGGACGACGTCGGCTCGGGGCGCGAATTCGGCCGCAACGTGCGTGTACACCCAGCTCCCCTCCTCCGTCGGCAGACGCGCGTCGAGGGGAGCTCGGCTGGAGACGACGATGGCCGCTCCGCTGCCGTGCGTCGGTTTGACGACGTAACTGTCGGGCAGGTTCACGTCGAACAGAGCCGTGGGGTCGTCGACGATCGCGTAGGCACGCGGAAGATACTGCTGCCCAACCACTTCCGCGACGTAGTCGCGGACCGCTGCCTTGTCGGCGAACGTCACGACGAGAGCGCGATGGTCGCGCAGCATCTTGTAGCGAACCTTGTCGCGGAAGGTGCGTGGGTTCCTCGTGCGCCAGAGCCGCACCGCGCGTACGAGGCGGCTCCGCTCGCGCCAGCGGACGCCACCTGTCATGTGCCCAGACTAAACCGGACACACCGGGCGTCAGTCCTCCGGCAGCGCGGCGAATCGCTTCTTGACGTCGTTGTACCAACTCAATGACTTCACCGGGTGGCGCCAGCGGCCCTTCATGTCCTCGCGCGCGGGCACGTGGGCGTCGTCTCCCGCCTTCACCAGTTCCTTCAGGTGGCGGTCCTGGGCGTTGATGACGTCGTCGGCACTATCGCCGCGGTGCGCGAGGCTGCAGGGGCCACCGAGATCTTGGCACGTCATGGACTTCATGAGACTTCCTTCCGTGTTGGTCACACCCGGCGATCCGGGTGCGTCAGAGTGGTGACGGATCCGACGACGAAAGTGTGACCGCCATGGTGAGCGAGGACCAACTGCGCGAGGGCTTCCAGGCCGAACGGCCTCGTCTTGAGCGCATCGCCACCCGAATCTTGGGTGACGGCCACGCGGCCGAAGACATCGTGCAGCAGGCGTGGCTGCGGTTGCACGCCACCGAGGAGCCCATCGACAACTTGGCAGGCTGGCTGACCACGGTGACCTCACGCCTGTGCCTGGACCGGCTGCGGGTACGCATCCCGGAGCCGACGGAGTCGATCGAGTTCACGGCGACCGAGGCAGACCCCGCCGACGACGTGGTGCTCGCGGACACCGTCGGCATCGCGCTGCAGGTGGTGCTCGACCGGCTCACGCCCTCCGAGCGGGTGGCCTTCGTGCTGCACGACAGCTTCGCCGTCGACTTCGAGGTCATCGCCTCGATGCTCGACACGACGGCTGTCGCGGCGCGCAAGCTCGCTTCTCGGGCGCGTGCCAAGGTGCGCCCCGCCGCACCCGAGGACGCCCTCGCCGACTGGGAGATCGTGGACGCCTTCATGGCCGCGGCCCGCGAAGGCGACTTCGCTCGGCTGCTGGAGCTGCTGGCTCCCGACGTGGTGGTGTCCGCTGACGCGGCCGCCAGCGCGCTCGGCACCCCGACGCATCTGCGGGGCTCCGACGAGGTGGCAACCTTCTTCAACGGCGCTGCCGCGGCGGCCTTTCCGGTATTCGTCGACGGTCGGGCCGGCGCGGCGTGGATTCATCGTGGCGAGGTGAAGGTCGCCTTCGACTTCACCGTCGAGCACGGGCAGGTGCGGCAGCTCCGATTCCGCGCCGACGACGACGTGCTGGCCGGCGTACGACGCCGCGAGGGCGGCAGGGAGCGAAAGTGACTGCGCTTACTCGGCGTTGACTCCATCCTCCGCACCGATCTTCTCCAGCCGCACCGCGACGCCGTTGAGCACCGACATCCCTGCCAAACGTTCGAGATCCTCGCTTCGGCTCGACGTCAGGTCGTTGACGTTCGCACCCCCCGCTGCGTTGGCGCGCAACCATCCCCCGTCGTGACCCCAACCATGTGGGACCGCGACGGTGCCAGGACCCACCTCGTCGGTGACGCGGACCTCGGTGTCGATGGTCCCCGACGGCGACACGATACGGACCCTGCCTCCGTCGACGAGCCCGGCGTCGGCCGCGTCCGTCGGGTTGACCCGAGCACGGTGGCGCCGCGGAGTCGTACCCCTCATCAGGGTCTCGCTGTTGTGCATCCACGAGTTGTGTGACCGGAGCTCGCGAAGGCCGATCATCATCAGCGGGAAGGCCGCGTCGTCGGGATGCCGATCGCCGAGTTGGCCGATTTCGGCGAGAATCTCACTGGGCGCCAAATGAACTCGCTTGTCCGGGTGTTGGGCAATTTCACGCAGGATCCCGGTGGGTGCGTGTTCGGCCAGCACCACACCGTGCGGCAGTGCGCGTAACCGCCGTGCGTTGAGCCCTCCGCGGCGCAACCCGAACCGGTCACCGTAGGGCCCGACACGCAGGAGCATCTCGAAGATGGCGCGGGGTGTCAGGCGTGCCGGCGCGACGCGTTCGAGGAACACGAACACCGAGTTGAACCGGCCCAGCGGCCCTTGCGCCAGCAGCGACATACCCATCAAGCGGGCGATGTCGTCGTAGACCCGCCACTCCTCTCGAGCCTGACCGTAGGGCGCGACGACCGCTTCGGTCGACTGCATGTACACCGTCGGTGACGCCGCGGCGAAACCCCATTGCAGGTCGCGTCTTTCGAGGAACGTCGTCGCCGGGAGGACGTAGTCCGCGTGTCGATTCGTCTCGTTGACGTAGAGGTCCATGGAGACGAACAGATCCAACGTCGGCAGCGCGTCCGCCAGGGCCTTGCCGTTGGGAACCGACAGGACGGGGTTGCCCGCCGTGCTGATCAGCGCCCGGATCTGACCGGCCCCCGCAGTGGTGATCTCCTCGGCCATGATCGCCGCGGGGAAGGTGCCCATGACGTCGGGATGGTTGCCGACGCGGGAGCGGACCTGGTCGTAGCTCAGAGCTCGCGCACGTTCGCCGAACTCCTCGAGCGGGACGACGCCTCGGCCGAACAGGGTTCCACCGGCGCGGTCGAGGTTTCCTGTGACCACTGACAGCGCGTCGAGCAGGAAACAGACCAGGGTGGCGTGTCGCCCCAAGCACGCGCCAGTGCGCCCGTAGGCGGCTGCCGACGGCGCCGAGGCGAAGTCCCGTGCCAGGTCGCGGACGACACCGGCCGCCACACCCGTTCGCTCCACCGTGCGCTCCGGCGGGAATTCCGCTGCCGCAGCGCGCAACTGAGCCACCCCGGTCGTCTGCCGTGCCATCGCGGCGTCGTCGGTCAAGCCCTCCTCGAAGAGGACGTTCAACATCGACAGCAACAGCCAGGCGTCGGCGTCGGGCCGCACGGCAACGTGTTCGTAGCTACGCGCGGTCTCGGTGCGTCGGGGGTCCACCACCACCACCCGTCCGCCACGAGCGACGATGCCCGCGAGATCGTCCTTGATGCGCGGACTTCGCAACAAGCTAGCGTGCGAGACAAGTGGATTGGCCCCCAGCATCAGCAGGAAGTCGGTTCGGGGGAGGTCGGGGAAGGGTACTTGGCTGATGGCGCCGTAGAGCAGCCGGCTCGCGACGAAACGGCTGTTGGTGTCTTGCGAGCCAGGCGAATACTGATGCGGCGAGTTCAGTCGCTTCATGAACAACCCATGCCACAGACTGGTCGCATATCCGAATGCCGCCGGATTGCCGAGATAGTGGCCGACGGCGCCGCCGCCGTGTTGGTCGACGATGCGACGCAGCCGCGCAGAGATGTCGGCCAGCGCGGTGTCCCAACTGACTTCGTCGAATCCTCCGTCCGGACGCCGGCGCAGCGGAGTAAGGACTCGGTCGGGGTCGTTCTGCACGTCGGCCATCGCAATGCCCTTGGGACAGACGCGACCCCGGGACAACGGGTTGTCGTCGTCGGGCCGCAACTTCACCAGCCGTCCGTCCTCCACGGTGGCGATGACGCCGCACAGGGCCTCGCAGATCCGGCAGTACGTCACGTGCTGTTCGGTCGTCATCGACGATCCACTCTTGCCACCCCACTGACGGTAAGGCTTCGACACCGTTGCCGAGAGGGAATGCGGATGCAAGCTATTCGGCCCGCCCCGGCGAGGTCGCTCGCCTGATCAGGGCCTCACATACGTGTTCCTCGTCGGCGAACCACTGGAACCCGGGTGAACTAAACCGCAGCGTCACGTATCCATGCATGGACGCCCACAGCAGTGCGGCTTCCTCTTCGGCGTGGCTGTCGCTCTCCACTCCGGATTCGCCGACCGCGTCGACGAGGATGGCGAACGCTTCGGCACCCTTGGGGTACATCAAGCCGTGCCCGGCGTTGGCGATCTGCTTGGTCCGCTCCAGACTTCTGCGACGCTCGAAGAGCGTGAGGTACCGCTCCGGCCGGTCGAGGCCAAACCTGATGTACGCCAGGCAGACCGCGTAGAGGCGGCCGGGGGGCGGCGACTCGTCCCAGGCCTGCCGCAGAAGTGCCGACAACTCCTCGAACGTCTGCTGAACCAGGGCGTCGACGATGGCCTTCCCGTCGGGGAAGTGCGCATAGATGGACGGTGCGGACACCCCTACTTCTCTGGCCACCGCGCGCAAGCTCACGTCGTCTTCACTACCGGTGCGTTCCAGGATGCGCTGGGCGCCTGCGAGTAGATCCTCCCGAAGCTTGCTGCCCTCACCTCGGGCGTTGCGTTGACGCGTCGCCATGCGACCTTCTTTCTCGGTAAGCGGTTGTGAGCATAAACCCTCGGTGGATACGCAGCTCCGATCTATTGACGGATGTGTACTTACAGTTGTTAACTTACTTGTGCCTGGACGTTCCCGGCCACGACCACATCGGAGAAACGTCCCATGGCCGCTAACGCAGCGTCGACTTCGCCACCGCGGCGACGCCCACTTCGACACGCCCCGTGGTTGGCGCTGCTGCTGACGTCGGTGGCAGTGGCGGTGTTCTTCCCCAGCCAATACGTGAACGGCACCCTGGATTCGCTTGCCGAGGCCGACACCGGCCTGGCCAGCACGTACGCCACCCGTCCCGGGCTCGTCCAGCTCGCCTTCTACGTGCACATTCTGTTCGCGGGCCTGGCGTTGTTGATTGGCGGGTTTCAGTTCTCCCGCCGCGTTCGACGGTATCGACGTGCGCACCGGTGGATTGGGCGGACCTACATCGTCGCGGTCATGGTGGGCGGCGTGTCAGCGTTCGTGATGGCCGTCTTCAGTTCGGTGGCGTTCCTCGGGTTTTTCGGATTCGGCACGTTGGCCATCCTGTGGATGTGGGCCACGTACCGCGGCTATCGAAGCGCCCGTGAACGCGACTTCGCCGAGCATCAGGCGTGGATGATCCGCAGCTTCGCCCTCACCTACGCCGCGCCGACCCTGCGTATGTGGCTGATCGTCCTCACCGTGGTCCAGCAACCGTTCGGGCTCGACGACGCAGTCGTGTTTGCGAATGCCTATGCGCCAGTGGCTTTTCTGTGCTGGCTGCCGAACATCGTGATCGCCGAGGTCATCATCCGCCGGCGAGGTCTGCCGTCACTGATTCGTATGGCGCCGCCATCTCGAACCGGTGTCCCCGCGATGTCGTAGCGAGTCCCTCACCGCTCGTCGAAGCCCTCCTCCAGCTGGCGGGCTGCCGCTGCGCTCACGGCGATCGCCTCGTGCGCGGCGGGGCTGAGCCTCCGCTCGGCGAGATGGGCGATGAGGATGCGTCGCTGCGGCGGCCGCGTCGCCAGCTTGATCGAGCGCACGTCGGGTCGCGGGTTCAATACGGCCAAGCGTGGTGCGATCGCCACCCCGAGTTCGACGGCGACCATGGCCTGCACCTCGCCGTAGTCGTGGGCGAACACGCTGGTCCGCGGTGTGAATCCGCCCTGCTGACATAGCTTTTCGAGCGTCTGGGCCACCGGATGGTCATCGGCGCGCACCACCCACGCCTCGTCCCGCAGTTCGCCGATGCTGATCGAGTCCCGGTCGGCGAGGCGGTGATGCTCGGACACCAGCAGCATCGTCGGGTCGTTCATCAGGTGGTGGTAGGTCAGGGTCGGGTCGTCGATCCTGTTCCACTCGTAGTCCCACAGCAGCGACAGCTCGGTCTCCCGTCGCCGCAACGCGTCGACCAACCGGGAGAACCGGCCGCTCAGCACGGTGAGGTCCACTCCGGGATGCCGCGTCTTGAACTCCTTGACGACCAGCGGCAATAGCGACGAGCCGGCCGTCGGGAAGGTGCCGATGGCCAGCACGCCGGCACGCAAGCCCCGGATCTCGGCGAGCTCGGCGTCGGCGGCCTGCAACTCGACGAGGATGCGCTCGGCATGGCGCACCACGGCGCGGCCCGCCTCGGTCAGCACCACACCCCTGGCATGCCGCTCGAGTAGCGGCTGAGCAGCTTCCTTCTCCAGCTTCGCGATCTGCTGCGATATCGCCGACGTCGTGTACCCCAGAGCTTCGGCGGCGGCGGTGATCGACCCGTGGGCGGCGACCTCCCGCAGGGTGAACATGCGGTTGGTGTCCATCTCGGCCGTCCTCCGTGGGTTAAGCAAAAGTTAATTGCACTGTATCAACTCGACATTGTCGTTAAGTCCCGTCGTTCCTACTGTGATCTAGGTAATCATCAATACAGCGTGTGACACCGAGCACGACGCCGTTTTCGCCCCGCGACACGGCAGCTCGCCTGAATGCGCCACCGTCTCGGGAACTGAGAGCACATCATGACCTCTGTCGAAGTACTGCCCCTGATAGCGCTGGTGGCGATGTTCGTCATCGCCACCTTCTTCCCGATCAACATCGGGATCCTCGGCTTCATCGGCGCGTTCGGCGTCGGCGCCTTCATGCTCGGATACGACGACAAGGAAATCCTTGCCGCGTTCCCCAGCTCGATCGTGCTGACGATCATCGGCGTCACCTACTTCTTCGGAATGGCCAAGAAGAACGGCACGATCGACCTGATGGTCAACGCCTGCATTCGGGCGGTCCGCGGCCGCGTAACCGTGGTGCCGTGGGTGTTCTTCTTCTGCGCCTCGGTACTGACCGCACTGGGAACGTTCAGCCCCGCCGCGGTCGCCCTCATTTCCCCGGCCGCCATGTCGTTCGCCGCGCGGACCAAGATGAGTCCGCTGGTCATGGGCATCATGACGATCAACGGCGCGCACGCCGGCGCCTTCTCCCCCATCTCGGTGTCCGGCGTCCTCGTCTGCGACATCGTCGAGTCCAGTGGCCTGAGCATCAACCCCTGGACCCTGTTCTTCGCCAGCTACGGCATCAACCTGCTGTTGTCGGTGCTCACGGTCGTCGGCTACGCCACCCTGGCCCGCACCCGCCACCTCGAGTTCAGCGCCACCGGCTCGGCCGTCGCCGACGAACCCGTCGAGACCGGCGGCGTGGGTTCCTCACCCGTCCGTCACACACCCACCGGTGGCGGCACCGGCCTGCTCACCCGTCCGGTCCAGACCGACGTTCTCCTCGACGCCGCGCCCACACCGGTGACCCGCGTGCAGAAGCTCACCCTGGCCCTCATCGGCATCGTCCTGGTGCTGGTCCTGGTCTTCCACCTGCCGATCAGCTTCATCGCGATCGCCGCCGGAGCTGTCCTGGCGTTCACCGACCTGTCCAAGCAAAACGAAGCCATCGCCGGCATCAGCTGGTCGACGGTCCTGCTCGTCGCCGGCATGGTCACCTACATCTCCGTTCTTCAGGAGATCGGCACCATCGACCACCTCGCCACCATGGCGATCACGATCGGCGCGCCGCTGCTGGTAGCCGCCGTTCTCTGCTACGTCATCGGAGTGACCTCGGCGTTCGCCTCCTCCACCGCGCTGCTGGCCGCCATCATCCCGATGGCCCTGCCCCTGCTGCACACCGGCGCGCTGCCGATCGTGGGTGTCGTCGCCGCACTGGCAATCTCGGCCACCGTCGTCGACGTCTCCCCCTTCTCGACCAACGGCGCACTGGTGCTGGCCAACGCCCAGGGCATCGCCCGGCCGCGGTTCTACCGCCAGCTGTTGGTCAACGCGGGCATCGTCGTCGCGATCGCGCCCGCCCTGTGCTGGCTGATCTTGGTCGTCGTCCCCACGCTGCTCTGACGGTCAACGGGGCTTAAGCGACGCTTAAGCCCCGTCACGATTCTCGCGATTGTCCTTCACCCGTATCACGGCCACAGTGGAATCACGTCCCCGTCCGCCGTGCAGAAAGGTCAGACCTGACATGCTCACACTTCGCGCAACCTGGATGCGGGGCGGCACCAGCAAGTGCTGGCTGTTCAACGCCGTCGACGTCGACCCGCTCGTCGCCCAGGCCGGGGGCGTCGACGCCCTGCTCATCTCCGCTTTCGGTTCAGGAGATCCCCGCCAGCTCGACGGCGTCGGCGGCGGCAGCTCGACCACCTCGAAGGCCGCCATCGTGCGGCGCTCGGCCGCCGACGGAATCGACGTCGACTACCTCTTCGCCCAGGTCGCGATCGGGGACCGCCGCGTGGAGTGGGGCAGCAACTGCGGCAACTGCGCCACCGCCATCGGCCTCTATGCCCTGCAGTCCGGGCTGGCAGCCGTCGACGACGCCGTGACCACGGTACGGATGCGCAACCAGAACACCGGCGCCGTCCTCATCGCCGAGATCGCAACACCAGGCGGCGCCATCCCGACCGAGGGCAACGCCCCGGTCCCCGGCACCAACGCCCTCGGGGTACCCGTGGGACTGAGCTTCACGGGGCTGTCCACCGGCACTCTCTTGCCGACGGGCAACGCCGTCGACCACGTCACCGCGGCAGGTCAGTCCCATGCGGCCACGATGGTGATCGCCGGGGCCCCCGCCGCATTGTTCGACGCAGCCGACCTCGGGCTCACCGGCGCGGAGGACAACGGCGTGATCGCCGAGCACCTTCCGCTCCTGGTGGCCTTGCGGCAGGAGTCCTCGCTGAGGATGGGCTTGTCGAAGCAGGGTGACCCCATCAGCCACGCCATCCCCAAGGTGGGCATCGTCGGCGCGCCGCGCGACTATCGCACCACCGCAGGGGACGCCGTCGGCGCCGACGAGTACGACGTCTCCGTGCGGATGCTGTCCATGCTCGCCCCGCATCCAGCCATCGGGCTGACGTCGGCGGTCGCCGTGGCCGCAGCGTCGACGATCGCCGACGGCGTCGTCGCCCGTGCGCTTCGCGGGTCGACGCCGGACCTGCTGCGACTGGGGACGCCGGCCGGCGTCCTGCACGTCGACCTGAACCGCGCGGCCGACGGGACGCTCGAATCGGCCACCCTGCACCGGGCGGCCCGACGGATCGCCATCGCCGAATTGTTCGTCACCGCACCGGCATTGGTCGCCGCCGGCGCCTGACCCGACTGGCAGGGATCCGCGTCGGCCTCTCGACAGCAGAGCCCGAGTCGGTACAGTCGGAATTACCATGGCAACGAAGCGCGGGGTTCACGGATTGGCGCTGGCGCTCGTCGTCTTGGTGGTGAGCACCGTCCTGGGATCAGCCACGGCGACGGCTACCGAATTGAGTGGCTATCGCTGGGAGAGTCGTCCCCTACTCGTGTTCGCGCCGACGGCGAGCGATCCACGGCTCGTCGAGACGCTGAAGCGAATCGACGCCACTCGATGCGACTTCACCGGTCGGGACATGGTGCTCGGAGTGGTGGTCGCCGAGGGCGACAGCATGCTCGACGGTCAGCCCGTCGACGCCGACGAGTCACGGCGGCTAAAGGATCAGTTTGCGATCGGTGACGACGCCTTCAGCGTCGTGTTGATCGGTAAGGACGGCGGCGAGAAGTGGCGCGTCGACGAGGTTCCGGATCTTCGGACGATCTACGCCGTGGTCGACGGCATGCCGATGAGGAGCCGCGAGATGGGTACCGATCCGAGTTCGTGTTGACGTCGGGGGCCAGGACGTGGTCGACGCCAAATACATTCACCTCGTGAAAAGCCCTCGGGTGCGGCCTGGTCTGACTGGCTTGGTCTTCGCCTGTACGGCACTTCTTCTCATATCGTGCGGAACCGCTGGGCAATCCGCCGATGCCGAAGCGGCCGACGTCGTTCTCGTAGACCTCGACGCTGCCGCCAAGGTGGACACCTGGACCACGGTCAACGACCCCGTCATGGGTGGGACGTCAACCTCGAGGATCGCTTACGGCGATGGTGGCCTCGTCTTCTCCGGCACCATCTCGCTGGAGAACAACGGGGGGTTCGCCTCCGCCCGCAGTCCGCAGGACCCCGAGATCGGCCGCAAGGCCACGGGCGCGACGTCGCTTCGAGTGCACGCCCGGGGCGACGGCAAGACCTACCTGTTGAAGGTGGGCATCGCCGCGCAACCGTGGTCCTACATCCAGCGTTTCACCACCGAGGCAGCCGTCCAACGGACGTACGACTTGCCCGTTGAGGGATTCCAGCCGGTGGGTATGCGCCTCGATCCGGAACCCGACGCGCCGCAGAACCTGGACCCGTCGAGCATCGACCAGGTGGCGGTGTACATCCTCGACAAGCAGCAAGGCCCCTTCCAAATCACCGTCAGCGCAATCGAAGCCGTCGCCTGACTGCGCCTCCGACGGCAGGACTACGCCTGCGCCAGATCCGCATCGCGCGGCGCCGACACGTCGTCCCAGCCGCCGCGCTGAAAGCGAAGCCGGGCGAGGAGGTCGGCAAAGCGCTCGAAGCGCAGCGCCTCGACGAGCGGACGACTTAGATCGTCGACGGCGAGGACAGCGGGATCGTCGTCCGGACGGTCTCGGTAGTCCAGCAGAACAGCCCTTTCGTGATCCGCCTCCAGCACGACGAGCCTGTCTGACCCCGGATGCCTCCGTCCCCAGGGTGTCTCGTTCGCCGCGAAATCCAATCGGTCCGACAGCACGTCCAGCGTGACCACGTATTCGAGCGGTACCGGACGCCGCATGACCTCTACGTCGCGCACGGCGGCGCCCTCAGCGAACCGCACGAACCGCGTGGCGACCCCGCCGCCGTTGCGCTCCTCCCACAGCGTGACGAGGTCCACGGGGAGCCCGAGCCCGAGCCGGTCCTGGGTGGCAGCGACCAGAGCACCGTCGGCGGCCATCTTGGGTTCCGTGCCGTCTTCGCGTTGGATAGCGTTGCGGTAGAACGGGTGTGGATCGGACTTTCCCCAGAAGCGGCTCGCCCTCTGGTCTTCGGGCGCCTCCTCCATGGGTGCGCCGAGATCCCGCGTGGGTGTCTCACTGCGCAGGCGGCCCCGTTCGCCACGGAGTGCTGCGAAGAACTGGTCGAAGTCCTCGAACACGAGGTCCACCGGGTCTTCGCCTGCAGCCTTGTCGTAGTCGACGATCAGCACGCGGGGCCGCGGCCCGGCGGAGTAGTCGAGCAGCGTCATGTCGCCATATCGCGCCTGCAGCACGATGAGGTGCTCCGCGTTCGCGGGCAGGTCCTCGGGGTCGTGGGTGAAGTCCGAGTAGTGTTCTGCCACCGTCCGCAGCTTGTCGAGGGGCGCCAGCGACGAGTAGTCGATCGAGAACGCGCCACGCCAATCGTCATAGAACGGGCCGGGATTCGGTACCAGCGGCAGGTACAGCCATCCGACGTAGCCGCCGTTCAGCTTGCGATAGAGCGCGCGTAACGTGTCTGGCAGGCGAACCCCCAGACGCGTCTCCGCCGCTGCGATCACGTCGTCGTCCGCGGCCAACGGCGGTTTCCAGACCGGGCCCGACCGCAACTCGAGTGCCTCGCGTGCGGCGTTGGTGCGCCAGTGCTCCGGCGAGACGAAGAACGTGTCAAGCGTCAGCGGCGTCGGATCGACGTCGAGTTCGATCTCGGGCTCGACGGCTGCCTCGTCATCGGCGGGCAGGCCTTCCGGCGTCGGCGCGATGCCGGCTGCAGCGGGCGCCGCACTCTCCAGTCGGATGACGACGGTGCTGATGGCCACGCCGACTGCGAGCAGCAGTGCCACGGTGACGACGTCGGCCGTCGCCAGCGGCGCCAAGGCGCGGTTGCCGGCGACGAGACGGCCCAGACCCACCCCGAGGACGTAGCAAAACCCTGCCACGACCGCCTGGATGGGCAGCGTCACCAGCACCGAGAGAGCGATCTGCCGTACACCACCTATGCGCCAGGCCAACTTCCACGAATTCCACTTGCCAAGCGCGTACAGGACCGTGAAGACGGGGGTGGCCAATAGGACGACCCATGGCGATCGCTGCACCCAGCCGACGGCGACCATGGTGAGGACAACGAGCAGGGCAGCGGCGAGGCGCAGTCCGAGCGCCAGCCTCGTCGTCATCAGAACACTCCCGTCGTCTCGGCATCAGGTCGACGACAACCCTTTCACGCGCGAAGACGACACGCAGGCGCCCCCTGGACCTGATTGTCGCCTCGGCGCCGGGGGCTTAGCCTTTCTGGGTTGACGATTGGTTCGGGGAGGCCGGCATGCTGATCTGCGCCACCTGCGCCGTGGAGTACGACGAACCCACGCCGGACGCTTGTCCGATTTGTTTGGATGAACGCCAGTACCTTTCTGTCACGGGGCAGCGTTGGACGTCACTGGGTGAACTGGCCGCGGCCGGTCAGCAGCTTACGTGGATCGACAATGAACCGGGGTTGACCGGGGTTGGCACTCGTCCTTCCGTTGGCATCGGACAGACGATGCAGGTCCTGACGACGCCTGCGGGGACCATCGTTTGGGACCCGATCGGGTACGTGGACGACGCGGCCTGCGCCAGGATTCTCGCCCTCGGCCCGGTCTTGGCGATCTCGTCCAGCCACCCGCACATGTTCGGCGTTCAAGTGGAATGGTCCCGTCGGCTCGCGAATCCCCCGGTGCTCGTTTCCGACGCAGACCGAGAATGGTTGGGCCGCGAGGATCCGGTGGTCGAATTCTGGAGCGGAGCCCGAGAGATCACCAAAGGTGTGACGCTGCATCAGGTTGGTGGCCATTTCCGAGGGAGCAGCGTCCTGCATTGGGTCGCGGGGGCCGACGGGAACGGCGTTCTACTCACCGGCGACAGCGTCTTCCCAAACCCCGATCATCGGTCAGTCGGCTTCATGCGCAGCTATCCCAACCACATCCCGCTTTCGGGCGCCGTGGTCGAGCGAATCGTCACTCAGCTCGAACCGCTGAGATACGACCGGATCTACGGGAACTTCAACAACTCTGTCAACGCAAATGCGAAGGCGATACTCAGAGCATCTGCGGACCGCCATATCGCATGGGCCCGCGGGGACTTCGACCACTTGACCTGAGCCCGCCTCCGTGAGCAACCTTTGGTCACGCGCCGGTCCGATCAAGGCCGTGAAATCACCTTCGGCGCAACCGAACCGCGGCCGCAGGCCACGAACATGGAGCAACGCCGAAGACGCCTCAGGTTCAGGAGGTCCGACAGCTGCGATCGCCGGTCGGGCGTAAGCCGACCAAGGTGGCAACGAGACCGCCGATGGTGATCGCGAACATGATTCCGATGATCAGCGTGAGTTGTTCCTCGTTCGGTTCCATGTTGATCTCTTGGCGCACGCTTTCGGAATGACTGAAGAACGAACTCCAGAACAGCGCACAAGTAAAGCCCCATCCCGCAGCAAGCCAACCACTTCCACGATGCCTCAACGTCGCAATCCCTCCGAGCAGCAGCAGTGCAGCAGCCACGTAGTCGACTACCCAGAATGGCCACCACTGCCAATGACCCCAGTTGCGAACCATCTCCAACACGGCGAGCGACGCACCGAATGCGATCGCGAGCCACGCCGACACCCAGAGAGATGCCTTCTCAGTCATTGGGACCCGTCAGGCGATATGCGTCAGCGCGCCGGTTGGTGAGGGGGTTGTTGAACTCACTCCACTGACGTGCGCTCGCGGAGTTCTCGACATCGATGTCTGCGATGAGGATGTCCTGGCGGTCGGCATGTCCAGGTCCAGCCGCGGGCCAACCGGTTGCGTTGGTGATGAGACTTCGGCCCAGGAACAGTTGTCCTCGTTCCTGTCCGCACCGATCTGCGGCCACGATCGGCAGCCCGTTGCAGTGGGAGCTGGCCATGCACAGGATGTTGGCCATCGCCGTGTCGTTCTCACCGTTACCCGCCACGAGCGGCACCCAGTTGGTCGGCACGCACAGTAAGTCAGCACCGGAGAGCGTAAGTGTGCGAACCGCTTCCGGGAACCAGATGTCGTAGCAGATGAGGATCCCGATGTTGCCTAGCGGGGTCGCGAAGACTGGAAGGCCGAGATCTCCAGGGGTAAACATCGTGTTCTCGTTGTCCCAGAGATGCAGCTTGCGATAGGTGCCGATGTACCCCTGTGGCCCCAGGATGGCGCTCGAGTTGTACAGGGTTTCGCCGGCCTTCTCCGCGATGCCGAAGACGATGTACATGTCGTTGTCGGCACAGGCGCGCAGGAGTCGTTGCACCGTGGGTCCGTTCGGTACGTCCTCGGCTACCGCGCGGGCTTCGGTGGCACTGTCGAACATGTAACCGGTGGTGGCGAGTTCAGGAAAGACTGCGAGCTGAACGCCGGCGCGGGCGAGGTTCTCGATGGCACGCACCATGTCGGTGACGTTGTCCTCGACCGCGTTCATGACCGGGTTCGTTTGAACACTGGCTACCTTGATCATGGGGTGGCCATCTCCGCCGCCGGCGAATTGCCCTGCGCCGGTTCACTCCGAGCCACCAGTGACCGGTTCCGGAAGTGGGTGCGCCAAGTCGGCGCCACGGGTGATCGCCGCCAAGGGGTGAGGAGTAACTCGACGAGGGCGACGATCCCGAACGCTGCCAAACCGAGGGCGACGAGGAGCACGATCGCTGCGAACACTGAGGCGACGTCGAGCCGGGATTGGGCCTCCAGCAGAGCTACCCCGAGACCACCCGAGGTGCTGGCGGTCCACTCACCGAGCACCGCGCCGGTGACGGCGAACGTCGCGGTCATCTTCAGGGCGGAGAACAACGGCGTAAGGGTGGCGGGGAGTGTGACCGACCTGAATATCCGCCAGCGGGTCCCTCCCATCGCGGTGGCGAGGGCGATGAGGTCCTTGTCTACCGCTGCCAAACCGTCGAGCACGTTGACGACGACGGGGAAGAAGACGATCAGTGCGACGATGGTCAGCTTCGGGGCCAAACCAAATCCCATCCAGATCACCAACGCCGGAGCGACGGCGATGATGGGGACGGCCTGGGACGTGATCAGCACGGGATAGAGCAGTCGCTGGACGAGCCTCGACCACGACATGGCGAGTGCGAAGAGAAAACCTGCCACGGCACCGATGAGAAAACCGGTGATGAATTCCTTCGAGGTGATGACTGCGCCGGCGCTGAGTGTCTCCCAATCGTCCTGGAGCGCAGCGAGAGTGCGTTCTGGGCTCGGCAACACGTAGGGCGCGATGTCGAAGACTCGGACGGAGAGGTCCCACATCACGACGATGACGACGAGGCTCACCAGCGGTATCGCTATGGCGGTCAACAGGCGTGCGTTCTTGGATGATGACATCGTGTTCGCTTCCTATGCTGCCCGGCCGTAAATGAGGTCCAGGAGATGTCCTTTGAGGCTGGTATACGGGATTTCCGCGGTGAGGTGCACGTCGCGCGGGCGGCGGAGATCGACAGTCAAGATCTCTTGGACACGGCCAGGCCGGGGCGACATGACGATCACCCGGTCGGAGAGGAAGAGGGCTTCGTCGATGTCGTGGGTGACGAAGAGGATGGTCTTTTGTTGTTCGCGCCAGACGTCGAGCAGCCACTGCTGCATCAGTAACCGGGTGTGGCTGTCAAGGGCACCGAACGGTTCGTCGAGCAGCATCACGGGATGGTCGAGGGCGAGGGTTCGCATGACCGCGGCCCGTTGGCGCATGCCGCCGGAGAGCGCGTGCGGATAGTGGTTGAGGTAGTCGCCCAGGCCGTACCGCGCAGCCATGTCAGCCGCACGTTGGCGTTCTCGTGGCGTTGCGCGTCCACGAAGGTCCGCTCCCAGCACGATGTTGTCGAGGACGGTTCGCCATGGCAAGAGCAGATCTTTTTGCAGCATGTACCCGACGTGCCCGGTCTTGCCTGTGATTGCCTTGCCGTCCAACAACACTGACCCGGTGGTCGGTTTCAGGAGGCCTGAGACGATGTTGAAGATCGTGGACTTGCCGCATCCTGACGGGCCGACGATGGAGACGAACTCACCGGATGCGACGTCGACGTCCACCGGCGCTAGGGCTTCGATGCTTCCGAAGCTCTGGGAGATCCCGCTCAGGGTGAGACTCATCGTGCGACCGACTCCACGGCGTGCGACGCGGTATTGAGCTCGACCGGCGTGTTGGCCAGCCATGTCGCGGTCTGACCCCACAGCTGGGCGAATCCATCCCACTGGGTGAAGCTCGTCGGCGCCCAGTGGGGGCCGATATCGCTGGCGAAGGCGGCGCACCGCCCAAGGCCGTACGAGCCGACAGTGAGTAGCGGATGCCCGTTGACTTGTACGAGGACTTCGGATGCGGATCGGGCAAGCAGACGTTGAAACCCCAGAAGTGCCGGCCACGCGGCGGGCAGGCCTGCGGTGCAGGGATGCTCGGGCCCGATCATCTGTGGGATTGCTCCCTCAGGGCATTCCTCGCGGTCGTCGCCGTCCTCCATCAGCACGGGCAGCGCCTCGGCCAGCAGAGACTTCTTGTAGTTGGCCTTGCCTTCGATTCCCTGGAAGCTCAGGTACCCGCCCACCATCATCAGTGCCCCACCGCCTTTGACCCAGTCACGCAAGGAGCGCAATCGGTTGGGACGGACGTGGCTGCTGAGGTACACGTCGTTGGGAAGCAGGAGTGTGTTCGCTCCGATGTCACTGAGCACGACGACGTCGAACTGGTCTAGCTCTTCGGGCGTATTCGGAAATGATTGCGCTGCCTGATGATTGGGCATGAAGGTGGTCGAGTGACCTGTGCTCTCAAGTGCTGCCTTGAAGTCGTGGACCCCCTCTTGGTAGGCCACGGTGGTGAAGGAATCGAAGCCCTTCGTGTGGATGGAGGTTGTGGTCCATGATTCGCCGGCGATCAAGACGTGTGCCATAAAATTCGTCGCTTCCTTCTGTGGTGAGGAAAATGTCGAGTTGGGTGCAGCGAACGTGGTTAGCGGATCACCGTGCATCCCTCGGAGCCGAACCAGATGACGTCCTCGACCTTGACTCCAAAGTTGTGATTGCCGATGAAGGGCTCCACAGCCCAGCCGCCCCACATTGGCGTCGTGTTGTGTCGGTCGATGTACCCCAGTGTGTACGAGACATTTTGGCCGATGGAGTGCCCGATGTTTCCGAGCCGATCCTGGTGGTTCCAATCGGTGCCGGCGATCAATTCGTGGAAGACTTTCCAGAGTTCGTTCGCCGGCATTCCCGGATAGGCAGCGGCGAGGACCGCGTCGTGTATGGACTGAATGTTGTCCTTGGCTTCGACGTAGTCGGGCTGGTCGCCCACGACGAAGGTGCGGGTGCAGTCTCCCCACCAGCCGTCGACCACCGGGTGGACGTCGATGTAACCGCAGTCGAGGTTCCACAGCATGCGGTCACTGGGCATCTCCGTGGGGAAGCACTTGAGGCTGCCCGCGCCGAACCCCACGTTGACCATGGTCCACAGTCCCGTCGAACCCCCTGCACGCAGCGTCTCCTCGGCCCATCGTGCTAGGTCCTTTTCGGTCATACCCGCCCATGCAGCGCTCGCCGCTGCCTCCGCCACGTCGCGGGCGAGAAGCTGCGCCTTGACGAGCCCCTCGGGAGGTTGCGCGGTGAGTCCCCGAGGGGCAATGAGTGAAGTGGTTTTTTTGCTCATGTGTGTCCCGTCCTTCGAATCGCGCCGCGGGCGTTCTACTTTGGTAGGTAGTCGTTGGTCCAGTAGGAGTTGGGCGCATCAGTCGACTTGACCAGATCCTGGTCCACTGCGGCTTTCAGCAGCGGTTCCCACTGCTGGTCGCTTTGTACGAATGGCGGCTGCTGCGGCTTGAGTATTCCGACTGTCGTGTTCCACGCGTCGGTGACGAAGGCCATGTCTGAGCTGGGGTACATCTTCTTGAACACCTCGAGAGCTGCGGTGGGGTTGGCGACGGCATCGTTGAGACCCCGGATGGAGGCCGCCATGAAGGCACGGGCCTGGTCGGGGTTCTTCTGAAGCCATTCGGTGTTGCCCGCCACGACGAAGATCGGGGTGTTGGGGGCGCCGTGCTCGCTGGCCGGCATGAAGAAGGGGTCGAACCCACCGGTGGACCGAATCTCCGAAGACTCCGCATTCGTGACCCCGGTAATGACGTCGACCTTGTCCTGCAGCAGTAGCGGCACGGTGTCGTCTGCAGCGGTGACGAGTTTGACGTCGGATAGCTTGAGTCCCACCGAGTTCAGCATCAGTGACAGTTGCGCCTTTGACCAGGCGTCGTTGTAGATGCCGACCGTCTTTCCCTTGATTTGTGTGAGGTCGAAAGGCGCTTTGGCGATGAGGCCCCAGTTGTTGCTGCCACCGTAAGAGCCGGTGGCGACGACGGGTGCGTCCTGGTCACGGGCGAAGAGGATGTCGAGCGTGGTCGTGAACGCCATGTCCGCTTCGGCGGTGCCGAGGAACTTCATCGTGTCGGCGACGGTCGGCGGTGGTGTGATCGTCACGTCCAGTCCGGCGTCCTTGTAGTAGCCCTTGTCCTTCGCGACGAGGAAGGGCGTCCAGAAGGCGTCCGCGACGGGCCACTCCATGATCATGTTGACCTTCGTCAGTCCGTCGGCGGTCTGCCGGTTCGCTTCGTCGCTGCCGCACGCGCTGGAGGCGCCCACGATGGCGAGAGCGAGAAGCGCGGCGGTGACGGTTCGTATGCGGCGTCTCATTTGGGCGGCTCCATTCGGATGTAATCGATTACTCATTCGAGGTGAGTTCGAGGAAACACCAGATCGTGATCCGGCGCAATAGGTGCCTGTTTCAGTCCTGTAAACGATTTCATAGATGTCGGACTGCGTGCTAGAAATGAACAGCGCCGGTTGCCGACACGAGGGGGTTTGGTGCGTCCCACGATCAAGCAGGTCGCCGAGTTGGCCGGCGTGTCCACGGCCACGGTTTCGCGCGCGCTGGCGGGCGCGACGAACGTCTCGCCGACGTTGACTTCTCGCATCGAGAGCGCTGTCGCCGAACTGGGCTACTCGGGCAACGTCATCGCCAGTTCGCTGCGCCGCAACCGAACCGACACCATTGGCATGGTCGTCCCCGACATCTCCAACCCGTTCTTCACCGCGCTCATCCAGCACGTCGATCACGCTCTCGCGCAGCGCGGTTGGCAGATGCTGCTGTGCGACGCCCAGTCCGACGTGGGCATCGAGGCGCGGCGTCTAGATTCGTTGGTGACCCGCAGGGTTGACGGGGTGATCATCAGTCCCACTCACGAGACCGGGAGTGCCGCCGCAGTGCGGTCGGCGTCAGCTCGCACACCGGTGGTGCAGGTCGACAGACGTGCCCGCGACACGGACACCGACTGGGTCGGGATCGACGACGACTTCGCCCAGTCGCTGATAGTGACGCATCTGCGCGAACTTGGCGTGCGGAGTGCAGCGTTCGTCAGCTCGGAGCTGACGAACTCCTCGACTGAGCTACGTCGCGCCGGCTTCCTCAAACACGCTGACATGCAGGGAATCACGGTGATCCCCGAGTGGATCGAATTGGGCGACTACACGGTGCAATGGGGGCAGGAGGCCGGCCGACGGATTCTCGGTGGGCCTTCGCGTCCCGAAGCGGTCGTGTGCGCCGACGACTTGATCGCGCTAGGCGTTCTGCAGGCGTGTCGGGAACTCTCCGTCGACGTACCCGCCGACCTGGTAGTCATCGGGTTCGACGACATTCCCTTTGCCGCTTTGAGCACTCCGCCGCTGACGACCATCGCTCAACCCCTTGCCGCGATCGCGGCCGAAGGTGTGCGATTGCTCGCCCAGGCGATAGAGGGCGCCCCAGGGCGTCAATTGACGCGCACCTCACTGGGGTCGAAGCTCGTCGTCCGGGAGTCGTCGGTGTCGACCCGCGTCGGGTCGGGTGCTCGGTGAATCCGTCGCCTGGGGAAGCTGTTTCGGGTTGTGATCCGTGCATGCTTGCGGGCAGCAAGGGCCTCAATCGGTCACCCATCAGACGCACTTTCGTGCACCCCCAATAGGCGTGGGCGTCATGGATCATCACGGCCTCCTGACCAGTCTGGTCTCGATCGACACCACTTCCGGAAACACCGCGGCGCAGCGACGCGTGATGGACATCTGCATCTCAGAGGTCCGGCGGACTCGACCTGGACTCCGTCTTCACAGCGATCTCGACGGGGCGCAGCCGTGGGCGTTGCTGACCAATGACGCCGAGCCACAGGCCAATCGACTGTTGTTCGCCTGTCACGTCGACACCGTGCCGATCGGCATCCCCTCCGACTGGGAATTCGACCCCCTCGGTGGCGACGTCGACGACGGCCATCTCCTCGGCAGGGGTTCGGTCGACATGAAGGCCGGCGTCGTTGCCGCCTTGGCCGCCTTGGCCGATGCAGGCGACGACACTCCGCTCGCCTTGTTGCTCACCAGTGACGAGGAAGTCGGCTCACTTGGGGCTGAGCGCGCCGTCCCCGCACTCTCCGAGCACCAGTTCGGCGCAGTGGTCATCCCGGAAGCAACGTCCAATGTCGTTCACCTCGGCCACCGCGGTGCGCTCTGGTTGGAGATCGTCACCCGTGGCGTGGCCGCACACGGCAGCACACCTCACCTCGGCGTCAACGCAATCCACAAACTGATCGACGTACTTCAGCGCGCGCGGACGAACCTGCCGATGGCGTTGCACCCAAATCTGACCCAATCCACGTGGAACCTCGGCCGTCTCAACGGCGGAACCGTCCCGAACATCGTCCCCTCGGAGGCGAGCGCAACCATCGACCACCGAACCGTCGGCAATCAAGAAGAACTGCTGGCCTGGTGGGCGTCACAACCGGAGATCGATGAGATACACGCTCTGATCGACCTGCCGGCGGTTTGGACCCCGGCCGAAACACCCTGGCTGGGAACCCTTCCCGCAGTCGTCTCGCACGATGCCGTGTCCTACTTCACCGACGGGTCGTACATCGCGCAGGCACTCCCCGGTGTACCCATCGTGGTGTGGGGTCCGGGGCAACCGACCGCCATGCATGCCACCAACGAGCGCGTATCGATCTCCGATTTCGAACTGGCAATTCAACAATTCAGCACTACGGTCGACTCCTGGAATGACGGCACCTGACTCAAAGCCTTTGCAAGAGCATGCCGTTGATCTCCTCAGCTGGTTGGTGCGGTAAGTCTCAAGTTTCGTCGGGTGTTCTCGCTCACGTCGCATCACCTGCGCGGTCCCGTCGTCGGGCAAGGAGGGGGTTCCAAATCTGGTTGATCGACGGATGGGGCGCCACGACGTGACGCAGCGTCTCGATCGGCACTTTGGCGACGACGGCGAGTGTGGCCGCTTGGGCCAGTTCGGCGAACTCGGGTCCGACGAAGGTGGCGCCGAGCAGGGTGTCCGTGTCGGCGTCGATGACAAGTTTCGCCCAGGCGTCGAAGCCGTCGCGGAAGATGGCGAGGTCGGGTACGGCTTCCGGGTAGCGCGCGGTCGTCGTCGTGACGGTGAACCCGTCTGCGCGCGCCTGGTTTTCGGTTCGGCCCACTTCGACGACCTGGGGGTCGGTGTAGACGACCTGGGGAAGGTTGTGCGGGTCGCGGGCGGTGAGTTCGTCGTCGGCGAGCTGACGGCCGCGGGCGCGGGCGGCAATGATGTCGGCGACCACGACTGCGTGGTACTGCGACAGGTGCGACAAGAGTGCGCGTCCGGTGGTGTCGCCCATCGCGTACAGCCAGGTGCCATCGACTCCGACCGCCTGCAAGTGGTCGTCGACGAGCACGAACTCTCCGGCACGCAGCCCGACGGTTTCCAAGCCGAGGGCGTCGGTGTTGACTGTCCGTCCCGCGGCGACGACGACTTCGTCGACCTCGACGGTCTCGTCGCCGACGGTGGCGCTGACGGTGCCGCCCGCGACGGGTCGGGTCAGGCCGGTCAGGCGGGTTTCGAAGCGGAGGTCGACTCCCTTGCGTCGCAACGACTCGGTGACCATTTCGCTGGCGACGGTCTCGGAGTTGCGCAGCAGGGTTTCGCCGCGTACGAGGAGCGTGACCTTGGAGCCCAGGCCTGCCAGGATGGTGGCGAACTCGACGCCGACGACGCCGCCGCCGATGATGAGGGTTCGTGGTGGTACGTGCGTCATGGTCGCGAGGTCACGGTTGGTCCAGGGGCGCGCCGCGGCCAGACCCGGTAGGCCGGGGACGGTGGGGCGGGTACCGGCGGCGAGCACGACCGCCTGCCGCGCTCGGACGGTGTCCTCGCGGCCGTCGGGGTGGGTGACTGTGACCTCCCGGGTGCCGGCCAGTCTGCCGTGGGCATGGATCACCGTCAGGCCAGTCTGCTGCATTTCACCCGTGGCGCCGTCGTCGTTGAGATGGTCGACGATGGCGTCGCGCTTGGCGAAGACGGCGGCGACGTCGAGCTTGGCCAGCCCCACGGCTTCCCGCACGCCGGGGACGGCCTTCGCCAGGGCCAGCACCTCGATCGGGCGCAGCAGCGACTTGGTCGGATTGCATGCCCAGTAGTGGCATTCACCGCCGATGAGGCGTTCCTCAACGAGAGCCACCTCGAGCCCCTCCGCTATGAGGTACTCCGCCGCCGACGCGCCGCCCGGGCCGCCGCCGATGACGACGACGTCGAATTCCGAATCCTTTTTCATGTCAGCCTATTTCTTTGTCGGTTAGCGCTTCTGCGGTGTGGATGGACACTTCGGAACGGAGGGTGCGATGCACCGGGCAACGGTCGGCGATCTCGAGCAGCTTGGCGCGTTGGTCGGCGTCCAGCGAGCCGATGAACGTGATGTCGCGTTCGATCCGGTCGACCATCCCCGTTTCGGTCTCGCATTCGGCGCAATCCTTGGCGTGGATGCGAAAGTGGCGTGAATCGACGACGATGCGTTCGAGCGGCCACTGCTTCCGATCGGCGTACATCCGAACCGTCATCGATGTGCACGCGCCGAGCGCGGCCAGGAGCAAGTCGTACGGCGTCGGGCCGGCGTCGTCACCCACGGGGAGGGGTTCGTCCGCGGTCAGCCGATGCCGACGCGCGCTGATCTGCTGAGTGAGTCTGCCGGGCCCACTCTCGGCGACCCGGACAGCACCCTCGACCGGATCGTCGGTGATCGGTTCGGCGGTCGTCGTGGGGACCGTCACGTACCTGCTCGACCAGACGGCCAGGACGTTTGCCGCGTACTCGGCGTCGGCTCGATCGCTCAGAAGGTGGTCGGCGCCGTCGAGAGCGACGAACGACTTCGGATGCCGAGCAGTGTCGAAGATGATTCGCGCGTTGTCCACCGACACGATCTGATCGGTCGGGGAATGCATGACGAGCAGCGCGGCGTCGAGGGTCGAAATGCGCTCGGACTGCGGTTGCATCGCGACGTCGTCGAGGAATTGACGACGCACCCGAAACGGCCGCCCCCCGATCGACACCGTGGCTTCGCCGGGTTCAACGGTGGATAGCGCGTCGCCCAGCAGTCTGGTGACGTGAGAGGGGTCACCCGGTGCAGCGATGGTGACGACCGCGCGGACCTCGGGGATGCGCGGCGCGGCAGCTAATACTGCCGCCCCGCCCAGCGAATGCCCGATCAGCACCGCCGGGGAATGGAACTGGTCGCGGAGATGGGCCGCGGCGCAGACCAAGTCCTCGACGTTGGAACTGAAGCCGGTCGCGGCGAAGTCACCCTCGGACTCCCCCAAGCCGGTGAAGTCGAACCGCAGTACCGCGACACCCTGACTCGCCAGCGCCCGCGAGATCCGGCCTGCTGCAGCGTTGTCCTTTCCGCAGGTGAAGCAGTGCGCGAACAGGGCCCAGGCTTTCGGGGTGCCACTCGGCATCTCCAGCTTGCCAGTCAACTCGCCGCTACTGCCGCGGAAGACCGTTCTGGTCGAGGTGCTCACGCGCCCGGCCGTCATCGGCTCAGCGGTTCCGCGCGCAGCGTCCGCACGGCGTCACCCAGCGTCCAGAGCGCCACTGCGAGTAGGACGACGTCCTTCACCAAGAACGAGCCAACGAGAGACAACACCGGGAACCCGCCGGCCTCGGAAGCCATCACACCGGGAGTGGTCAACATGAAGCTGAGCGTCGCGACGAACATACCGATCGCCATCAGACTACCCACGATGGATGCCTTTGGAGCCCAGTGTTTTACGGCGATCAGTGCGGCCGCCGTCAGCTCGATGACACCCAGCACCGCCGAGAAGGTCGTCACCGACACGACGTCGTACACCCAGCTCATCAGAGGGCTGTTCGCGACCAGCGGCTGAACGAGATTGGCCTCATAGGCGGTGAACTTCAGTGCACCGATCCACGCGATGACGAAGACGAGTGCGTACCGCACCGCGACTTCCCCTACCGGAGCCACCCGAGAGGCGATGGGTGAGCGATACAGGCGAGACGTGAGATTGTCCAAAGACATTGGTGTTCCTTTTATCGACGGATGAACCGCTTACGAAAAAGGAGTGCTTCCGATGGGGCGTGGCGTTACACGACGGCGTCGACCGGTCAGCCTTTGTGTCGCTGGCCAAGCGTTTAGACCCGGCCGTGTAACGGATGCGACCTAGCCCGACACTCACCTACGTCTGGCCATGGCGGTAGGCGGCGGCCCGGCCGCGTCGGCTACTTCCCAGAGTTCAGAAGATGGGCGTAGGGGTCTGCGTCGGCGCCCACGGTCTCCGGCATGGGGTAGTACGTCTTGATGAGCAGATCGCCGTTGTCATCCCACGCGAATGTCTCGATGCTGTAGGCGGTTCCGACGTCGGGCTCGGTGCCGAAGGTGTTTTCACACACCCAGGCCATTTCGTCGCCGTTCACCTGAACGGTGATCATCCTGATCTTCAGGATCGACTGGAACATGTCGTAGGCCTCGCTGGTGGCCGCGGCGAACCCGTGCTTTTCCTCGGTTCCCACCGGGTCATACATCCGCACTCCGGCAGGCACGATCGTGCGCCACGACGCGACCCACTCCTCTTTCCTTCCCGCGTTCCACAGTTTCGCGTGCTGCGCCGCGTGCGCCAATCGGGCTGCGCGGCTGGGCACTTGGCTCACTGGTCGCCTCCTTCCGTAGCCAGTGCAGGGCGCCTACAGCGAGAAGCGTCCAGCGAAGCCACGCAGCGGCAGGTCGGCACTGGTGATGATGCCGGGCGCCGCGGCGACGACGGACTTGATCGCGTGGAGCGCAGGCATCCCGGTGACGGTCATCCCGATGGAGGCGAAGTTGTCTGGGTTGGACAGGTCGACACCGGGCTTGGGGAAGATCATGTGCTTGTTGTAGATGCAGGGATCACCCTTGATTTGAGTGATGTAGCAGCCCTTGATGTCCCAACCAGGGTCGGTATGCGGGGTCATTTGCCACTCCAGGTGGGTCTCCACCCGCGGTACACCGTCGACGATGCCCTGATACTTGATGTAGTTGCCGCCGAGCGACCCCTTGGGCAGTTGGTACCAGCCTAGGTCGACGTCCTTGGTGCAGGCCCCGAGCTCGGCGCTGAACTTCACCTCATCCAACGTCAGGCCGAAGCAGTCGGCCATCATGTAGACGCTGTCGGCGAACACCCGGGTGTACTTCTCCAACTTGCCGGGGATCTCGGGATCGTCGACGGGCTGACCGTAGCCGACCTCGATCCAGGTGTCCTTGCTGTGATGGCAGGACACGTCGACGGATTCGATGGTGGTGACGTTCTCGATCTCGGCGACGTCAGCCGAACACACCACACCCAGGATCTGGTTCAGGCCCGGGTTCATACCGGTGCCGTAGAAAGTGGAACCGCCTTTCTCGCAAGCCTCTTGGAGAAGTCGGCTGACCAGCTTCCCCGAGGCGTGCGGGTGGTTGCGGTCGCGGTGCCAGCCGGTGATCCAGTCGGCCGTGGTGACTACGTTGATGCCGGCTTCGAGGACCGTGACATAGAGGTCCTCGTCGGGGAACACGCCGTGGAAGGTCAGCACGTCGGGCTTGGCGGCGATGATCTCGTCCACCGTGCCGGTGGCGGTCACACCGTTGGGCGCCAAGCCGGCGAGTTCTCCGGCGTCCTTACCGATTTTTTCGGGCGAATAGCAGTGCACGCCAACGAGTTCGAGATCCGGCTGATCGGCGATGCGCTTGATCATCTCGGAGCCGACGTTGCCGGTCGCGACCTGGAAAACCTTGATGGTCATGGACAACCCTTCTGAAGAGATCGTGGTCGGTCAGGGTGTGGAGCGGGCGGCGAGTTCTGCGGCGCTGCCGCCCTTGCCGTCGGGATAGAACTTCAACGCCCACTTGCGGATTGCGGTGAAACCTTCGAGCTCCGAGCTCGCCAGAGCCGGCGGGTCGGAGTAGCGCTGGTGGGCCCAGATATGGACGTCCTGGCTGAACTGCCGGATCACCTCCGCACCGAACTCGGTCGCCCTGCGTTCGGCGCGGACCGGGTCCTTGGCGGAGTCGGCGGGTGGCCGGCCGATGTAGACCATGAACCGCACGTCGGAGGTGGAGTCGTCGACCGGCGTGATCGCCGAGATGGTGCGGTTGTCGATCATCCCCCAGCTCTTGGTGACCGCGATCCCGAGGCCGCCGTTGATGGCTTCGACGCCGCTGTTGACGTCCTCGATCTTCTGACCGTCGTCGCCTTCGAAGGTGATCGTGAAGTCGACGTAGGACACCGGTTCGTCGAAGTCGTGACGCGTGAAGACGGGCACGATCGGGGTCTGGTGCACGTACTTGAAGTGCGCGAAGTCCACGCCGTTCTCCAGCACGTACTGCGGGTGCATCTCCAGGCCCTGCTGGAACAGCCGCTGCTGCGGGTAGTAGTCCGCCTCGCTGCTCCCGTCACCGAAGTCGGCGAAGATGTCCGGTGCTTCGAAGAACGGCTCGCGGTTCTCGACGTCGTGCCAGATGTAGACCGACCCGTTGCGCTCGGTCACCGGAAAGGTCTTGATGCGGCGGCCCCGGTTGGGCCGGTCCTCGTAGGGGATACAGACGTTGCGCCCCTGCTGATTCCACTGCCAGCCATGGAAGGGACACTGCAAGACCTCGCCGTGGACGGTCCCGCCGAATCCGAGGTGCGCGCCGAGGTGCTCGCAGTAGGCGTTCATCACGGTGACCTGACCGGACTCCGAGCGCCAGGCGATCATCTCCTGGCCGAAGTACTTCATCGTGTGGACGTCGCCGACGCCGACCTCGTCGGACCAGGCAACCTGGAACCAGCCCGTCGGCTTCATGGAGAGGGGCGGCTTGGCCATGCGCCGAAGCATAGAGCAGTCAATGAAACATTCATAGTGGTTTCGACGAAAAGCGGTCCGGACGAGTTACCCTCGCAGAATGACCGATGTAGCCGACGCTTCATCGCCGGCCCGGCGCCCCAATCGGCGTGGCCAGGCCACTCGCGAGAACATGCTGGAGGCCGCACTGAAGTCGTTGGCCTCGGGTGACCCAGGGTCGGTGTCGGCCAACCGGATCGCGAAGGACATCGGCGCCACGTGGGGCGCGGTTCAATACCAATTCGGCGACACCGATGGCTTCTGGGCCGCCGTGCTGCACCGGACCGCCGAGCGTCGCGCGGAGGTGTTCGCCGCCGTCGGCGGAGACGACCCCTTGGGCGACCGGGTCGCCAGCATCGTCGACACCCTGTACGAGGGTCTGGCCGCCCCGGATTCTCGGGCCATCGAGAACCTGCGGGCCGCGCTGCCTCGAGACCCTTCCGAACTGGAGCGGCTGTATCCCCAAACCGCGGCGGAACTGTATTCCTGGGGCCAGTCGTGGTTGGCCATCTGCCACAACGCATTTGCCGATCTGGACGTCGACCCGGAGCGCATCCGCGAGGTGGCCACGCTGATCCCCGGCGCCATGCGTGGCCTCGTGTCGGAGCGACAACTCGGCTCCTACGCCGACCCCGACGTCGCGCGCCGGGGTTTGACCAATGCGCTGGTCGCCTACTTGCAAGCGCCTCCGTAGGGCCTAACGCGCGCGCTTGACGCGGGCCTCGTCCCACACGGGCTCGGTGGTCTCCCTGACGCTGCCGTCGGCGCCGAAGACCAGGAAGCGATCGAAGGTGCGGGCAAACCAGCGGTCGTGGGTCACCGCCAACACCGTGCCCTGGTAGAGCTCGAGGCCTTCCTGCAGGGCCTCGGCCGACTCCAAGTCGAGGTTGTCGGTGGGCTCGTCGAGCAGCAACGCGGTCGCACCCTGTAGCTCCAGCAGCAGAATCTGGAAGCGGGCCTGCTGGCCGCCCGAGAGCTTGCCGAAGGGCTGGTCGCCGCGCTGCTCCAACTCGTAACGGCGCAGCGCACTCATCGCCGCGCCTCGGCCCTTGGCGTGCACCTCCCACAGGATGTCGACCAAGGTTCGCTTCTCCAGCTCGGGGTGGGCATGTGTTTGGGCGAAGAGACCGGGGACGACGCGCGCGCCGAGCTTCCACGTTCCGGTATGGGCGACGTCCTCGCCGGCCAGCAGCCGCAGGAAATGTGACTTCCCCGAGCCGTTGGAGCCCAGCACCGCGACCCGCTCACCGTAGAAGACCTCCAAGCTGAACGGGTCCATCAACCCGGTCAATCCCAAGTCCTGGCAGGTGACGGCGCGCAGTCCGGTGCGACCGCCGCGCAACCGCATCTTGATGTCCTGCTTGCGGGGTGGCTCCGGCGGTGGACCGGCCTCCTCGAACATCCGCAGCCGGGTCTGGGCCGCGGCGTACCGGGATGCCATCGCGTCGCTGCGTCCGGCGTATCCGCGCATGTCCAGGACCAGCTTCTTCAGCTGAGCGTGCTTCTCGTCCCAGCGCCTGCGCAGTTCGTCGAACCGCTCGAACCGTCGCTCCCGCGCCTCGTGGAAGGACCCGAATCCGCCGCCGTGGACCCACACGTCCGACCCGCTGGGCGTCGGCTCGACGCTGACGATCGCATCGGCGGCCACCGACAGCAGCTCCCGGTCGTGCGAGACGAAGAGCACCGTCTTGGTGGTTCTCTTCAGCTCTTCCTCCAGCCAGCGCTTGCCCGGTACGTCCAGGTAGTTGTCCGGCTCGTCGAGGAGCAACACCTCGTCGGGGCCGCGAAGAAGCGCCTCAAGGACGAGGCGTTTCTGCTCGCCGCCGGACAGGGTTCCCACCTGCCGCCACTGACACTTGTCATACGGCATGCCGAGGGCCGTCACCGTGCAGACGTCCCAGAGGTTCTCCGAGTCGTAACCGCCCGCGTCACCCCAGTCGCTCAGCGCCTGTGCGTACGCCATCTGCGCGGCCTCGTCGTCGCGTGTCATGATCGCCAACTCCGCGGCGTCGACCGCTTTGGCCGCCGCCACGATCGTCGGGCGGGCCACCGCGACGAGCAGGTCGCGAACCGTCCGGTCGTCACGCACCGAACCGATGAACTGGGGCATGACCCCGAGGCCACCGCTGGTGGTGATCGTGCCCTCGTCGGGCTGCAGCTCCCCGGCGACCAGGCGCATCAGCGTGGACTTTCCCGCCCCGTTGGGACCCACGAGGGCCATGGTCGCGCCCTGCTCGACCCGGAAACTTGCGTCCGCCAACAACAGCCGCCCGTCAGGCAAGTAGTAGTCAACGTGCGCGACCTCCAGGTGACCCATCGCCCCATCGTCGTCCATGCACTGGTCTGACGACGAATGAGACCCGCGTCGTCGGCGACGACCACCTGCGGGCCGGACCGCAGGCCCATAGGCTGCCGTTGATGTGGCAGCTGACCCGCGACGACCTCGACACGCTGGCCATCGGCGCGTCGCTGTTGGGCTCTGGTGGCGGGGGGCAGCCGTATTGGTTCAGGGCATTGGCCGTGCACGCCTTCGGCGACCGCGCTTCCATCCCAATTCATGACGCAGACGATCTACCCGCCGACATGCTCGCCGTCAGCACCGGCCTGGTCGGGTCCCTGCTGGCGTTTCACGAACGCTCACCGCAGGGTTCCGAATTCGCTCGTGCGGTGGAGCGCGTCCGACGCGAATTCCCCGACGCGAACGCCTGTGTCTGCAACTACGAAAGCGCCGGCGCCAACATCTTCGCCGCTTTGGTGGTTGCCGCCGCCGGAGTTCTACCGGTGGTCGACTCCGACGGGATGGGCCGGGCACTCTCATGGCTCGACCAGACCACCTTCGACGTCGCGGGCATCTCCATCGCGCCGTTCGTCTGCACCGACAGCTACGGCCGCACCGTGCTCTACGAAGACGTCCACGGTCGCTCCGCCGAGCAGTTCATCCGTGCCGCTGCGGTGGACATGGGCGGATGGTGTGCGTTCGCGGGCTACCCGATGACGATCGCCGCCCTACGTACCGCGGGAATCCCGGGCAGTATCCGCCGGGCACTGGACCTCGGCCGAACCGTCGAGAACGCCGCTGCCCGTGGGGTGGTCGAGGCGTTGGTTGACGAGCACGGTGCCCGCCGCGTTGCCACCGGCCGTGTGATGGATGCTCGGTGGCGCCGGATCAAGGACGGCGGCATCGGCTCGGTGGTGCTGCGGGCAGCGGGCGACGCGTCCGTGGTGCGGATCGAGGCGCGCAACGAGTTCCTGCTGGTGCTCGTCGACGGCGAAATCACCGCGTGCACACCGGAAATCATCTGCGTGATGCGCACGCGAGACGGTCGTCCGCTCCAAGCCGAGTCCGTGCTCGCCGTCGGCACCGAGGTCGACGTCGTCGCACTGCCGGCACCACCGCTGTGGGAGCAACCGGGCTTTCGCGACAAGGTGGTACCCGCGGCGTTCGGGATCACCGGTGTCTGAGGAGGGGCGGTCGACGGTTCGTGACGTCCTCTGCCTGCCCGAAATGACCGGAGCCGAAGTACTGGCCGGTGTCACGGGTCTCGACCGGATGGCGCTCGACGCGCATGTCGTGGCACCGGGGCTCGTCCGGCAAGTAGCGCCCGGCAGCGTCGTGTTCCTCACCTCCACCGAGAGCCTCGGCACCGAAATCGCGCTGCCCCGGCTCGCCGAGCGAGAAGCCGCGGCGGTGATCGTCGACCACGACGTGCTGGTCTCCACCCAGTGGCTGGCTGACAGGTTCGGCATCCCCCTGGTGCGGATGGCCGAGGACCGCTGGGAAGCCGCACTTGCGGTGCGAATTCACCTGCGCCACCCGATGGTTGACCGCGGTTTGAAATGTGCGGCGGCTGCGGCGCGGTTGTCAGGGGCCGACACGCCATCGAGAGTGGCGACCGTCGTGTCGGGTGTACTCGGGCATCCGGTCGGCGTGCTCGGACCGTCAGGGGTCCTGTTGGCCGGTTCGAGACCGCCGGGAATCGACGAGCTCCCGGCTGCTCTCGCCGGTCATCTCGACACCGACTTCGGGACCATGGTGTTCGTGTCGACGGCGCCCGGCCGGGATTCCGGGGCGCGCCTGACCTGCGTGGTGCAGGCACCGGTGGGCATGGCCGCGGCACATGTCGAGACGATTCTCGCCGTGGCCGAACTCGCGATCGTGCGGCTCGGCGCGTGGGCGGCGCGGTCGTCATTGACCGCCGCCTGGGATCAGGCGGGCCAGGGCGCTCTGCTGACTCATCTGCTCACCACCGGTTCGCTTGACGGTCCGCGGGCAGAGCAGGCGGTCGCGCTCGGCTGGCAGCTCGAAGGCTTCCACATCGCGGCCATGGTGCGCCCGGAAGATCCGAGCGCTGACCGCTCGTCGGTTCTCACGGCATTGCAAAACGCACTGGTGGCAACGGGACTCGCCGTGCCCGCAGTGCCGTGGTCGGACGGGTGGGTGTGGTGGACGAGCTCGCCGTCCCGGCCGACCCAGACACAAATTACTTTGCGCAGCAACGAGGTTCGCCAGATCGTTGCGGATCTGTCGGGACATCGGATCGCCGCGGGCGTGGCTGGTGCCGAATACGGCCTGTCCGGACTGGTGCGTGCCATCGGTGACGCCACCCGCCTGTGCCGGATCGCCGGCCACTCAGCCGGGCGGCGACACGTCGAAACCTCGAGCGACTCCAACCCGCGCCAATACTTGCTGACCGCGGTCACCGACGACGAGGCCCGCCAGCGGGCCGAGCTGTTGCTTCAACCTCTGCTGACGGCCACCGACGGCGCCCTGCTCGACACGTTGACCGTCTATCTGCTCTGCGAGTGCTCCACCGCGGCGGCCGCCCGGCGGCTGGGAGTGCACCGCAACTCGGTGATCAAGCGGCTAGCCCGCATTCAGACGCTGCTCGGAGCCGACCTCGACGACGACGACACCCGCCTGGCCCTGCGGATCGCGTGCCGCGCTCTGTGAACGGGCAACACGGTCGTCACGGCGCGTAACCTGCGGCGCTCGACTCGCACTCAACACTGCACGCCCGGTGTGCACTGTGCCCACTGACCGGACGGGATTTGCTCCGTAGCGTGCACGTCAACGCCACCCACACCACGTGCTGCACGGAGGATCCATGCCCACCACCAACGCGGACGATCCCGCCGTCGACGTGCCGGTTACCGAACACGGCGACGACTACGCGCTCGCCCGGGTACCGAAGTCGGCCCGCTACCACTGGTTCAGCGTGTGCGTTCAGCGCTTTGGTCAGCTGTCGTGCCTGTCACAGTTCATGCTCGGCGCGGCGCTCGGGTTTGGGATGACCTTCACGAACGCGATGCTGGCGGTCCTCTTGGGTGCGGTGATCCTGGAAATCGTCGGCGTCTTCACCGGCATCATCGGCCAGCGCGAGGGCCTGTCGACGTCGGTCATCGCGCGCTGGACCGGATTCGGGCGGTGGGGGTCGGGCTTGATCGGCATCGTCGTCGCGCTCAGCCTCACCGGCTGGTTCGGCGTCCAAACTGCGGTGTCCGCGGAGAGCCTGAAGACCATCATCCCGTTCGGCCCAATCTGGTTGTGGTCCCTGCTGTTTGGGCTGGCTGTGACCGCGATCGTGGTCTACGGCTTCGGTTCGATGGCCTGGGTGGCCTACGTGACGGTGCCGGCGTTCATCCTGCTGGCGGGCTATCTGGTGGTTACGAAGCTCACCCAGTACGACATCGGGGCCTTGGCCACCAACCCACCTGCAGGCCCAGTCCTGTCGCTGGGCGCGGGAGCAACGCTGGTGGCGGGTGGCTTCATCGTCGGCATGGTGACCACACCCGACATGACACGGTTCAACCGGTCAGTGAAGGACGTTGTCAAGCAAACCCTGCTCGGCGTCACCCTCGGTGAACTGGTGATGTGCATGGCCGGGGTGCTGCTCGCCCATGCGCTCAAGACCGACAGCGTCGTCGACATCGTGACCAGCTCGTCGGGTTTCGTCGGCACGCTGATCATCATTTCGGGCACCTTGAAGATCAACGACTGGAACCTCTACTCCTCGACGTTGGGCATCGTCAACGCGCTCGAAACGTCCTTCGGCGTTGTGGTGAACCGCCGAGTCGTCACCATCCTGGTCGGCACCGTCGGTTCCGTCCTTGCGGCACTTGGCATCCTGAGTCACTTCATCGACTTCCTGACCGTCCTGGGCGTCGTCATTCCGCCGGTCGCCGGCATCATGGCCACGGAGTACTTCCTGGTGCGCACGTGGCGTGCCGAACTGGACCGTGCCGGTCACAATCTGCCCGCCCAGGAACCCACGTTGATCATCGGCACTTTGGTCGTCTGGCTGATCGCCGCCCTGGTCGGACACTTCGTCACCTGGGGCATCCCGTCGCTGAACTCTCTGGCGGTGGCGGTGGTGCTCTACTTGGCGTTTTCGAAAGTCGGTCTACTCAAACCGCTTTCGGTACAGACGACCCGGTTCGGGGCATCCGCATGATCATCGGCATCGACGTCGGCGGCACGAATACCGATGCGGTCATCCTCAACGGTGGCGCGGTACTGGCCGCCACCAAGACGACGACGACGCCCGACGTGACCTCGGGGATCACCACCGCGGTCGGCCGACTGCGCGAGATGTCCGGTGTGGATCTCAGCGCGGTAAGCGCGGTGATGATCGGCACCACACACTTCGTCAACGCTCTCGTGGAGGCACAACGCCTGTCCCCCACCGCGGTCATCCGGCTGGGACTTCCTGCCGGCGCCGGACTTCCGCCGTTGGTGGGCTGGCCCGAACGCATCGTCACGGCCATCGCCGGTCAGGCGTTCATGGTGCACGGCGGCCACGAGTTCGACGGCAGGAAGATCAGCGATCTGCGCCCGGAGGAGCTGCTCGACGCCGTGGACAAGGCGCTTGCCAACGGTGCCGAGAGCATTGCGATCTCGTCGATCTACTCGCCCGTGAATGCCGAATTCGAGTTGATTGCAGAAGATCTCATTGCGGGCAGGTATCCCGAAATCCCGGTGACGTTGTCCCACCAGATCGGGCGACTCGGGCTGCTCGAACGCGAGAATGCGGCGGTCATCAATGCGGCGCTGCGCTCCCTGGCCCGAGACATCAGCGCCGCCCTGACGGCGGCCGTGCGTGATCTCGGCATCGACGCACCCCTGTTCGTCTCCCAGAACGACGGCACGGTGATGGATCTCGACTTCACCCGCCGGTACCCGGTGAACACGTTCGCCTCCGGCCCCACCAACTCCATGCGGGGCGCCGCCTTCCTGTCGGGGCTGTCCGAATGCGTGGTCGTGGACGTCGGCGGCACCACCACCGACGTCGGCATGCTCCAGAACGGCTACCCGCGGGAGGCGGCCCTGGAGGTCGAGGTGGAAGGCATCCGGACCAATTTCCGCATGCCGGATGTACTTTCGGTCGGCCTCGGCGGCGGATCGCGTGTCCGTGACGGCATATACGGCGTCACCGTCGGGCCCGATTCGGTGGGTTACCGCATCGGCGCCGACGCCAGGGTGTTCGGCGGGCAGACGTTGACGGCCACCGACATTGCGGTCGCGGCGGGTTGGACCGACATCGGCGACGCCGCCCTAGTCGCCAAGCTGGCCAAATCGACTGTGGACGGCGCCCTTTCCCAGATGCGCGACATCCTGGAGAACACCGTGGACCGGATGCGGACGTCGGCTCAGCCCGTCGACGTCGTGGCCGTCGGTGGCGGCTCGATCCTGGTCCCGGCAGAACTTGCCAGTGCCAGCCACGTGCACCGGCCGGAGAACTTCGCCGTCGCGAATGCCATCGGTGCGGCGATCGCGCAGGTGGGCGGAGAGGTCGACCGCATCTTCGGCGTCCCGGCCGGACAGCGAGAAGCCGTACTCGACACCGCCAAGCAGGAAGCCGTAGACCGTGCGATCGCCGCGGGAGCGGCGCCGTCGTCGATCCAGATCGTCGAGATCGACGAAGTTCCACTGGCCTACCTGCCCGGGAACGCAGTCCGGATCCGGGTCAAGGCGGTCGGCGACCTACCGATGGGAGGGACGAAGGCATGAGCCGTCGGCTGACTCAACAGGAACTCGTCGACATGGCGGCAGGCGCGGCGATCATGGCCACCGGTGGCGGAGGCGACCCGTTGGTTGGCCGCCTGCTCGTGCAGCAGGCACTCGACGAAGGACTGACCGTCGACATCGTCGCCCCCGACGAACTAGACGACGACGCGTTCGTCATCTCCACCGCCATGATGGGCGCGCCAAGCGTGGTGGTCGAGAAGCTGGCCAACGGCAACGAGGCGGTGAATTCGTTGCGCAAGCTCGAGGCCCACCTCGGCAAGACCGCGGACGCGACCGTGCCGATGGAATGTGGCGGGCTGAACTCGATGATTCCGCTGCTGGTGGCCGCCCGCGCAGGCATCCCGGTGGTCGACGCCGACGGCATGGGTCGCGCGTTCCCCGAGCTGCAGATGGAAACGTTTGGCGTGTACGGCATTTCGGGCTCACCGTTGGTGGTCTCCGACGAGAAGGGGTACAGTGTGCTCATCGACACCGGGGACGACAACGTACGGATGGAAACCTTCGCGCGCGCAGTGACGATCCAGATGGGCGGGGCGTCGTTCATCGCCGAGTACCCCATGAGCGGGGCCGACCTGAAGCGAACCGGGATCCCGCACACCCTTTCGTTGGCCAGCCAAATCGGCCGCGCCATAAGGGAAGCCCGCGCGGCGCATGCGGATCCCTTCGCCGCCCTGGTTGAAGCGGTGGCGGATTCGATCTACGGGTACGCGACGTCACTGTTGGAAGGCAAGATCGTCGACGTCGAGCGGTCCATCGTCGGCGGTTTCACGGCGGGCCGGGTCACCCTCGCCCCGTTCGACGGCGGCGAGTTGTTGACGATCGACTTTCGCAACGAGAACGTCGTCGCCCGACGTGGCGAGCAGGTGGTCGCGTTGGTCCCGGACCTCATCACCGTGCTCGATCTCGAGTCATGCGCGGCCATCACCACCGAAGCGCTGCGTTTCGGGCAGCGGGTACGGGTGGTCGGCATCTCGACGCCGGAGATCATGCGCACCCCCGAGGCGCTGGAAGTGTGGGGCCCGCAAGCCTTCGGCGTCGACCATCCGTGGGTTCCATTGGAGAAGCTGACCTCGAGCTTGACGAGCCAACTGCCCTGAGCCAGTTAGCGCTCCTCGACGATGTCGCGGCGGAAGCGTCGCGAGGCAAGGGCGTAGCAGCCGATCGCCAGCAGCTGCATGGTCGGCACCAGGATCAGCAGGGCACGGCCCAGCGCCTGCGGGCCCAGTTCTGCGGTCAGTGAATCGCTGATCACACCGGTCAGGAACGGCCCGACTGCGCCAAGCGTCGCGTTGAAGAACAAGAAGATGGCCGACGCCGTCGCGCGCTGCTCGGGAAGCACCAGCCGCTGGATCGCGGCGATGGACGGCGCTAGATAGGAGGTGCCGATGACGTAGGCCAGTGCCAGCAGCCATACGCACACCGTGCGGTTCTCGACGATGAACGCCAACACCGACGCCGGCAGCAGGGCCGCGATCAGGATGACCACGATCCACAGCAGCCAGCGCGGGTCACGGGTGGCCAGCCGGTCGGCGATGCGCCCGACGATGAGCAGCCCCAGAACTCCGAGAAAGCCTGTGGCCACGCCATATTCAATGCCGACCTCACTGAGCGACATACCGCGGGTGCGCATCAGGAACGCGGGCGCGAAGGTGGTCAGCGAATAGCCGGCGGCCGACACCAGCGCAGTGCCGCCCACCATGGCCAGGAAGCTGGGTTTGCGCAGCAAATCCCACCAGTTCAGCTCCGCAGAGCGCTCCCGCACCGGCGGGGTGGGAAGGGTCTGTCGACTGCCCACCACCCAGAGCACCAGGGGTGCGAGCAGCACACTGATTCCGCCCATCACGACGAAAGCCGCACGCCAGCCCAAGCTCTGGGCCAGCAGACCGCCGCCGAGCAAGCTGGCGGCGCTCGCCAGCGGGATGGACATGGTGATGACCGCCAGCGGTGCCGACCGCTTCTCCGGGACGAAGTTGCGCGCCACGTAGGCGTGCGCCGCCGGTGTGCTGCCCGCCTCCCCGACGGCCACGCCGACGCGGGTCAGCGCGAGCTGTAGGCCGGACTGGACCGCGCCGCCCAGCATGGTCATCGCACCCCACAACGTCAGGCAACCGGCGATGACGGCGCCGAAGATGCCGCGGTCGGCCACGCGTGCGATCACGATGCCCAACACGGCATAGACGATGAGGAATCCGAACCCGTTGATGACGCCGATTGCGGTGTCGGACAACGCCAACTCCCGCTTGATGGGTTCGGCCAGCACGCCAGGCAGAAAGCGGTCGACGTAGTTGAGGGTGCCGACGAGTGAGAGCACCGCGACGGCGGCCCACGCGCGGGTCGGCCCGTGGGTGGACAAGGGCTCAAGCGCAGCGGTGTCCCGCGGTGTCGACATCGTTCTCCTCCGTGATTGGATGCCGAGCAGCTTGACAGACGGCCTCGACCTTTGGCGACGGCCCTGCCTGCGGGACTCGAGTGGCTCAGTGCACGAGCTTCAGCCCGACAACGCCGCCGATGATCATCACCAAGAACGCCGCCTTGAGAAGTGACGCCGGCTCGTCTCCCGTCGCCATCGCGTAGACCACGGTGAGGACTGCCCCGATGCCCACCCAGACGGCGTACGCGGTCCCGACCGGCAGGTCCCGCATTGCGTATGCCAAGCCAGCCATGCTGGCGACGAGCGCCACCACGAACACCACGCTCGGCGACAGCTTGCTGAAACCCGCGGACTTGCCGAGGGCGGTTGCCCACACGGCTTCCAAGACACCCGATATGACCAGAACGATCCAGGACACGAGAAACTCCCTGGGCCGTCTTTTCGCTCGCCGGGTACGGCACCCCTCGTCCGGAAGCCTTCGTAGAGGCTCTACTTCGAACATGTCACATCCGCATTCGGTTGGCAACGAGCCGACCCGGTCGGCATCCCTGATGTTCGAGGGCAGAGAACAGCTGCGCCGTTGTAAGTGGCGCGAGATCCTATCCATCCACAGCCGCTGCGCCGCAGACGATTACGACACTTCAGGCAGTATGTTCAGAGCCTGCTCGCGCAAGTTGCCCGACGGCAGCGCATCCAGGCCAGGATCGGCCGGGAGGGTGGTCCCGAACTGGTTCGCGAAGATGTCGCTGATCAATTCGTAGCACGACCCCATGCGGACGACACTCATGTTCGAAAAGTCGATCATCGTCGACGAGCGGCGGTAGAGGTGGTACTTGCGCAGCCCGTAGTCGACGACCAATTCGACCGCGTCGACGATGGGCTGTTGGATGTCTTGCACGAGGAACTTCGTGCCGGTACCCGTGAGATTGGCCGAGGACCCGAGCAACGGCATCCCGTTGCGGTGAGCGATCTTCACCACCGCCTCTTGAAGTGCGCCGCCGTTGACCAGCATCGCCAGAGTGTCACCGACCGTGCTCGCGGCGAGTGTCTCGGGCTCGATGGTCGCCACGACGGGATGGCTCGCATCGTAGGGCGCGACGACGGCGAGTGGCAGCCCGGCGTCGAGCACGACCGCGTCGATCATGTCCTGCTCGCGCCGCCCGAGTCGGTGTACCTCGCGATGTAACTCGTAGTTGCCCACCATCGCATGTCGCTTCTGTGGCGCCCGTTTCTTGGCGTGGAAGAGTCGCAGCAGCGCCTCAGAGGAACTGGCGACGGCCCCGTAGCCGATGTCGCTCGGCATGATGACCGCGCCGCCGCGTGCCACCGTCTCGTAGATCCGCTGCGCGTCGCCGGGGATGTCATATCTGGTCATGGGATCTCCACTCGCCGAATCATCACTTGTCTTCACACGTCGATAGTGGACACGCGGCGTCGATCGGCACCACCTTGGTGTCGCGTCGTGCAACCAACGCGGGCCCGTTGTCCATTCAGCCCTCCGCGGCGGCGCGTCGCCGACTCCGGACGTGCGACACGGTCAACCACAGGGCCGACGCGAAGAAGTAGAAGGCGCCGAATGCTGCGTAGGGCGCGATGTCGGCGACGTGGGGCGTCTCGGCGGCGCCGGCCTCCTTCAGAAACATCGCGCCGGCGGCCGCGGACTGTGCACCGCTGATGACCATTACCCACTGTGCGCCTGCGTGTTTCCAGCGCCGGACTGCCGTCGCCAGTTGCAGCAGGCCGGACAGGGCCGCCCAGACACCGAAGACGCCCAACACCACGTTCATGCTCGCGGCCAGTCCGACGGCCACTGCAACGGTGGTCAGGCCGCTGACGGCGGTGTTGAACGCCTGGGTGGGATTGTGTCGCAGGCCGCCGCTGCGCCGCGCATCGAGCACGTTGGCAAGCGCATCCCATGCCGGATAGATCAGTAGCAGTGCACCTGCGACGAACGGCGACATTGGTCCCACCGTCAGCGCGGCAGCAACCCAGACCACCGAAACGAGCGCTCGCAGAGCGTAATAGGTTCTCAGCCATTGGCCGGTATCCGTCGACTTGCGGTCTTCGCGCGCTTGGACTGACATGTTCTCTCCTTGGTCGATGACAGGGATCCCGGTCGACACCATTCGGGCCTGCAGCAGGTTGGGCGGTCAGGGTCTGCCCGGTCCCAAATTCAGAACAGACCTTCTCCCACAACGATTTCGGTGGGCGGTGATTGACGGAACGTCCGTCGGTGCCACGTCGTGGTCGGTGAGTTCACTCTGGACCACCGCTGATGTGCCCCGCAACGTTGGTTGCATCTCGCGCAACCAGCAGGCATTGTGCCGACAACCGTCCCACCTGACTTCAAAACTCGATCTCGCCTGCCGTTTCGACGAAGCCCTGGATGGTGACGTCAAGGGATTCCAGACGCAGGGTGGAATTGGGGCCGAGCACGTTCGCCAGGTGCGGCGCAAGTTGTGTGCATGCTGATTTCAGGGGCTGTGCGAGCCGATGCAACGCGCCTTCGGGCAACCGCTCATCGGGGCCGGCGATGGAGAGCGCTCCTAGCGGGTGACCGTCGTCGAGCAGTGCGGCGGCAATCCCGTTGAAATGTCGATGGTTTTCGCTGAAGGACAGGGCGTACCCGTCGGCCCGAATGGTGACCAGCTCGCGCTCTAGCTCGACCCGCCTGCGGCCACGGGCATGTGTGCTGATCACCTCGGCGGCTTGTTCGGCCGGCAGGTGAGCCAGGATGACCCGGCCGTTACATCCAGACGTGAGCGGTGCTCGCTCACCGATCCGGACGGGTTGCCGCTTCGGATCGGCGTTCGGCTCGGCGCGTAGCACGAGTACTCGATGCTCGCCGCTGCGCAAGTGCAGGGTTGCGGTCTCCTGAGTCACGGCGGCCAGTTTGGCCAGCACGGGGTGCGCACGCTGCAGCAGCGCCGGGCGTGGACCGATCAGCGACGCGAGGGCGACCGATCGGCCCCCGATCCGATACCCGCGGCGGCCGAGATGGTCGACGTACCCCTCGTCTTGCAGGGTGCGTAGCACGCGATACGCGCTGGCCTTGGACAGGTCCACGGCGGCGGCGATCGCCAGGAGACTGGCCGGTTGTTCCATCCCGCCCAGCGCCTCCAGCACCCGCAGCGACCTCCGGAGAAGATCCGGTTGGGCACCTTCCCCGGCTTGTCGTGAGCCTGCCATCACACCTCGTTGGTTTCGGCTTGTGCAACTAGCGTTGCACCTCTTGGCCCCAGAGGTCCAGTCTCGAGATCAGCGCGCACAGCACGGTTCTCCCCCGAAGAGGACAGTGCCTCGCAACGAGCATGCGGCGCCTCAGAGCGCCAACCGAAGAAGGGGCGACGTTGACACTCCAAGTGGTCGAATACGCCTGTGACGGAGTGCAACTGACGGGCCATCTGGCACTGCCCGCCGGGGGCAGCGATCTACCCGCCGTGCTTGTCGCCCATGAGTCCTCCGGCATGAACGACAACATCCAGTCGCGGGCCCTGGCGCTGGCGGAGCGCGGATATGCCGCCTTCGCTCTCGACATGTACGGCGTCGACGGTTTCTCCCGCGCCGAGTCAGACGGGCTTCTCACGCGGCTTATGGAGACGCCCGGGCTTCTCGTCAGCCGCGCGAAGGCTGCGTTGGCCACGCTGGCAGCGCAACCCTCGGTCGACCCGTCCCGCATCGGTGCCATCGGATTTTGCCTCGGAGGCATCGTCGCCCTCGAACTGGCCCGCGCCGGAAGCCCAATCAAATGCGCGGTCGGATTTCACCCCGGTTACGTGCGACCGCCTGGCAGTTCGGAGGGCCCGATCTCAGCCAAGGTGTTGTTGTTGTCGGGGTCGGACGATCCCTTCGCCACAGAGGATTTGCGTGCCCAGTTCGCTGCCGAGATGACATCCAAGGGCGCCGATTGGCAACTGCATCTCTTCGGGGGCGTCGGCCACACCTTCACGGACCCCGCAATCGACGCCCTGGAGCTACCCGGATTCGGGTACGACGCCGATGCCGATCGCCGTTCTTGGGCGATGATGCTTGCGTTTCTCGAAGAATGCCTCGCGCCGCCGCAGTAAGTCTCCCCGCAACGCTCGATTTCGGGCCCGCCCCCATGTCGAGAGCGCGAGACACGCGCACCCGATGAACCGGCCGACGTCGATTTTTCAGTGCGCAGCAACCGGTTTCGCCGCTGCGGGGATGGCATTGTCGACGAGTACCGTTGCGATCGCGGCGGCGGTGGCGAAGGTGTCGACGTTGAGGACTCGGTTGCGCGCCGAGGCTCCATCGAGCAGTAGCGCCAGCTGCTCACCGAGCTGCTCGGGGTCGGTGGCGCCGGCCTCACGGGCGGCGTCGGTGAGGCGCGAAGCAAAGGCCATCTTGTAATCGCGCGCGTGTACCCGCGCCGGGTGGTCGGGGTCTTGGAGCTCGACCGCCGCCGCGATGAACGGGCACAGGGGCGCATGGATGTCGAAGACGGCGAGAAGCCGCTCGCGAGGTGTGAGGTCGGTCGACTCGAACACCTCCGGCAGGATGTCGGGATCGAATCGACGTAGGTGTTCGGCGATCAGCTCGTCCTTGCCGGCGAAGTGCTGGTAGAACGTCCGCTTGGACACCTGGGCCGCCGCGCAGAGCTGATCCACGCCGGTGTTGTTGATGCCCTGGTCGCGGAACAGCTGTTGTGAAGCCGCGACGATGCGCTCTCTTGCGCCCCTGCCGCGGCGCAGGCCTCGCGGACCCTTCTCCAGCTCCGTCATACGCCCCAGCATAGCCCAATTGGTACAGATCGGTGTACATAGCTTGCGCTCGACAGAATCCTCCCCTACGGTAAGGACACAGATCGGTGTACATAACATCGGCGAAAGAGCGAATGGAGAAGTTCATGGGAAAGCTCGATGGCAAGGTCGCAGTGATCACCGGCGCAACGAGCGGCATGGCGCTGGCCGGTGCCAAGTTGTTCGTCGAGGAGGGCGCCCACGTCTTCATCACGGGTCGACGCAAGGACGAGCTGGACCAGGCCGTCGCACAGATCGGCCGGAATGTGACTGGCGTGCAGGGCGATTCGGCTGACCTCGCCGATCTGGACCGCTTGTTCGACACGGTCAAGCAGGAGAAGGGCGCTGTCGACGTGTTGTGGGCGAGCGCCGGGGTGGGCAAGCAGGCCAAGCTCGGCGAGATCACCGAAGAGGATTTCCACGACGCCTTCTGGTTGAACGCTCGCGGCACCCTGTTCACGGTTCAGAAGGCGCTACCGCTGTTCAACGACGGCGGCTCGATCTTGATGACCGGGTCGAACGCTTCACTGCGGGGCTACCCCGATTGGAGTGTGTACGCGGGTAGCAAGGCCGTGCTGCCCGGTTACGCACGGGTGTGGGTATCGGAGTTGAGGGACAGGAAGATTCGCGTCAACGTACTGACCCCCGGCCAGGTCGGCTCGCCGATGTTGGCGAAGGTGATGAACGAGGAACAGATGGCGCAGTTCGAGTCCGTGATCCCACGGCGAGAGATGGGCCGCCCAGAGGAGATCGCGACGGCCGCGTTGTTCCTCGCCTCGGACGACTCCAGCTATGTCAACGGCCACGAGTTGGTCGTCGACGGCGGCACCACAGTCATCTGAAAAGACCAGGTCGCAACCACTTAGGAGCAACCATGACCACATTCGCCCCGCACCGCGACACCGTGGAATCCTTCGTCGACGCCATGCACGGCGGCGCCGCCGAAGACGCCCTCACCGCGATCCTCGCCGAAGACGTGGTGCTGTACGGCCCGCTTAGCGACGAGCCAGTCACCGGCCGCAAGGCAGTCCTGGAGGCCATGCACGGGATCGGCGGGTCGGCGGACCTCACCTACAAGGAAGTCCTCACCGGCGAGACGCACCACGCCGCGTACTTCCGGCTGCAAATCGAAGACACCGTCGTCGACGGAATGGACAGATTCCTGCTCGATGCCGACGGCAAGATCTCGGAAGTGACCATCTGGTGGCGTCCGCTGCCGGCCGGCGTCCAGCTGCAGCGCCACCTTGCGGATGCGCTCGGCATGAAGCCCTGGGAACTCCTCACCGACACGCAGTAGCGGCGGAACAACCACCAAAACCCCTGCGTACCAACCGAACAAGAAGCGGAAGAGAGCACACCATGACCAGCATCAGCATCATCGGCTCGGGAAACATGGCCAGGGCCATCGGAACCCTGGCCGTCAAGGGCGGCAACACCGTCGAAATCATCGGTCGCGATGCGGCCAAGGCCACAGCACTGGCTGGCGCACTCGGCGACGGCACCACGGTCGGAACCTGGGGCGCCGCACCGACAGGCGACATCGTGATCCTCGCCGTGCTGTTCGACAGCGCCGTGCCGACCGTCAGCGAGTACGGAAACGCACTGGCAGACAAGATCATCGTCGACATCACCAACCCCTTTAACGCCAGCGCCACCGGACTTGCCATCCCTCACGACACCTCCGTTGCGCAAGAGGTCGCCAAGGCCGCGCCCGAAAGTGCGTACGTCGTAAAGGCGTTCAACACCCTGTTCCGCGACGTCCTTGCCGCGGGTGGCCCGCTGGATGCGTTCATCGCCGGCGACGACGCGCAGGCCAAGGCAAGCGTGTCGGCATTCATCGAAAGCCTCGGACTGCGCCCGCAGGACGCCGGCGACCTGAGCATGGCGCACTGGCTGGAGGGTGCGGGCTTGCTGTCGGTGGGCCTGGCCAACCACGGCGTGGGGAACTTGAACTTCTCCCTCGGCGTGAACCTTGGCTGAGACTTCGCCCCAGTTAGCCGGAGAAGGGTTCACGCAATGAAGCTTGGTTTCGTGATCCCCATCGTCGGGCCCGCCGTCAACAGCGCCGCGGGTCTAGGCGCGTTCTGCCGCGGCCTGGAAGACTTTGGCTACGAAACGCTTTGGGTCGGTGACCGACTGGTCACCCCGGTGGACATGCATTCCACCTATCCGGGCAAGGAGCAACCGTACCCGCCGCAGATGACCCGTTACCTCGACCCGGTGCTGCTGTGGACGGTCGCCGCGGCGGCGACCAGCCGGGTGCGACTCAACGCCAGCACCCTCAGCACGTTCTACTACGAGCCGGTTCACTTGGCCCGAATGCTGACCACCCTCGACGTACTCAGCGACGGCCGCCTCGACGTCGGCGTAGGAGTCGGATGGATGAAGGACGAGCATGATATCGCCCGCGGCGCGGATTGGCGCCGCCGCGGGCGGATGCTCGACGACGTACTGGCGTTCCTGCAGCATTGGTGGACCACCACCCCGGTGTCGTGGGACAGCGAGTTCTTCTCCTTGCCGCCGGTGCATGCCGATCTGCGGCCGGTTCAGGTTGGTGGGCCACCCATTTGGATCGGCGGTACCAGCGAGGCGGCAATGCGTCGGGTCGGTCGCATCGGTACCGGCTGGCTCGGGGTCGACGGGCTGCAGGACTTCAACCGCCTATGGTCGATTGCGCGGAGTGCGGCGCAGGACGCCGGACGCGACCCCGACGCGCTGAAGACCGCCATGCGGCTCAACCTCGAACCAGGTACGTCCGTCGACGCGGTGGTCGAGAGGCTGCAACGCCTCGCCGACTCCGGTGCGGACGAGGCGATGGTCGACGCCTTCGCACTGTTCCCCAGCCTCGAGGAACTGCTCGACTTCGCCGGCCAGGTGATCACCGGATGGAACGATCGCGGGAAGGCGTGACGGCAGGCACGTTTCCGCAGGCGTCGGCGGCGTCACTCACCTGTCGACATGCCGCCACGCCGTGGGCGACAGTCGATGCTCGGCGTGGAAGCGTCGAGTGAAGTAGCCGGCGTCGTCGTAGCCGAGCCGGGCGGCGATCTCGCCAACGGTGAGGTCGGCGTCGAGGAGAAGCCGGCGGGCTTCGCGCATCCGCCGTTCGGTGATCCACTCTCCAACGGTGCGACCGGTGCGGTCTTTCATCAGCGTCGCAAGGTGCCCGCTGCTCTGCGCCACGGCGGCTGCGACGTCTTTGAGTGAGATCTGCTCCCGGTATCGCATTTCGATGAATTCGAAGACTGCGGACAGGGTCGGATCCCACTCGACGAGGTCCAAGGGCCCGTCGGGGCTCAACCGCCTCAAATCAGTCAGAAGCAGAACCAGATGGGCGCGTACCGCGCCGACGAATCCGCCGCGGCGTTCGCGTAGCTCGGTGTGCAGCGCCGTCAGGTGCGCCAACCAATGCGCCCGATTCTCCATGGGTACCGCGAAGGTGTGCGCGCCGCGGGTGGAGCGGGCGAACGGCGCCAGCAGTGACTGAGATCGCCAGGACACCAACGTTTCCGCCACGCCGGGGTCGACGGCATCGGGGCGGAAGAGCACCGTCCACAGCTGGGTGTCTTCGTCGGCACGCTCGATCTGTTTGGCGATGATCGCGCCGGGAACGATGAGAACGACGTCTCCGGTGTCGAGTACCACGGCTTCACCGTCGACGTGGACGTGGCACTGTCCGGATTGGACGTACACCAACTGAAGGAAGTCGTGAGCGTGCACCTTTGGATGGGGCAGACGGTCCGGCGTCGGGTCCGAGCTGGAAGACAGGACCACGACCGAGGGGAGACCCGGGCTGGGAGCGTAGCCGACGAGCGCGACCCCCTCGGGAGTGTGGCCGGCGCGACGGCGCTCCACTCCAAAGCCTGACAATCGTCCTACTCTCCCGTTGATTCATCCCGGTACTCAACGTCGCGGGCAGCGATGCTGAAACCTATGACCAGTCTGCGATTCTCTCCAGCACAACTCAAGTCGTGAATCCCCGAATCTTTGACTGGCTGAGCACGGCGGCCGGCGTGGGTGATGCGCACTGGCAGCTCATCGCGCAGGCCGCCGTCCCACCTGGCGCCGGGGTCCTGGATATCGGTGTCGGAACGGGAAATCTGCTGCTGAAGGTCAAACGCGCGGTGCCTGACGCTACGGTGGTCGGGCTCGACAACGACGCCGCGTCCCTCGCCGTCGCCGCCACGAAGGCGCGGCCGAGGTTCGGCTCGACCACGGCGATGCGGCGCACCTGACATACCCGGACGCGACGTTCGACCGCGTCTTGTCGGCCTTCCTGCTTCACCATCTCCCGCTGGATCAGCAGCTCCGGATGCTGCGAGAAGTCCGTCGCGTCCTGAAACCGGGAGGAAGCCTGCATCTGCTCGACTTCACCCTGGGCGGCAAGGGCAGATGCCGCCAATACGACACCAGCTCAGAGCGTCACCCCCAGTCCGGACACACGCTGGCCCTGATGCAGACGGAGCTGTTCGACGGCACCGAGGTTGGACAGGGCAGATCCCGCCTTGGTCATCACGCGTTCTACCGCGCGACGCGCCGATGACCACCCACTGCATGGCACCCAATCCCCAACGGAGACAACCATGATCGTCATCTTCTCCAGCTTCACCGTCGACCCGAGTCACCGAGGAGGGCTCGACGCCGAGATGGCCGACTTCCTCGGCGCGACGGCCGATCAACGACGGGGGGCCAGCAGCTACGAATATCTTGCCGACCCGACGAATCCCGCGAGGGTGTTCGTCTTCCAAACATGGCCTGATGACGCCGATTTCACCGTCTGGTCCCAGCAGCCGGCCTTCACGGAGTTCCTCGACAGAGCGCGAGCGAGCGAGATGATCACCGACGCGAACGCCGTCCTATTCCAGGGATGTGCAACCACACGGGAGTGCCCGCCCCAATGAGCACTCGATCAACGGGTCATCACGGCGCGTCTTCGGCGGCGGAGTCGTCGTTAGCGGCCAGGTGCTGCAAGATCCGCTCGTTGAGGTCGGCGAGCATGTCGAGCTCGGCCGGGGTGAGCAGATCGATGAAGTTCCTGCGGACGTCCGCGACGTGCCCGGGCGCCGCCTTCTCGACGGCGGCGCGACCCATCGGGAGCAGGCAGACCACAGTGCTGCGGGCGTCCGCGGGGTTGGGTTCGCGGCCGATCAGCCCGTCTTTCTGCATGCGCCGCAATTGGTGGGAGAGCCGGCTCTTCTCCCAGCCCAGTGCGTTGCGCAGCTCGTGAGAAGGCATTTGGTCCCCGTCGTGATCCGACAGCAACGCCAGCACTTCGTAGTCGGCCCCGGACAGGCCCGACTCCTGCAGGCCCCGCTCCAGGTGGACGCCGACCTGGTGCCGCGCGTCTACGAAGGCCCGCCAGGCGCGAAGTTCACGAGGGCTCAGCCAGTTCGGTTCCATCCGCCTCCACACTTCCTCTTGATTGGTTGACTCCTCACCCAACCCGTGTCTATGGTGGATGAGTCAACCAAATCGATCGTACGTCACGACGGGAGACGTCATGAGCAGCATCAGCATCATTGGCGTGGGGAACATGGCCACCGCCCTTGGCGGCCGTGCGCTGGCCGGCGGCAACACCGTGGAGATCATCGGCCGCGTCCCGGCCAAGGCCCAAGCGTTGGCCGCCGCGGTCGGCGGCGCCACTGCCGGAACACTCGGCACGGCCCCGGCCGGGGACCTCGTCGTCCTCGCCGTGCCCTACGCCGGCGCGGCGGCGGTCGTAAGGGAGTACGGGGATGCCCTGCACGGCAAGGTCGTCGTCGACGTCACCAACCCCATCACCCCCGATTTCACGGGCTTCGTCACCCCCGCCGACAGTTCCGGCGCGCAGGAGATCGCCGGGGCCGCCCCCGCCGGCGCGCACGTCGTCAAGGCGTTCAACACCCTGCCCTGCGACGTTCTGGCGGCCGGCTTAGTCGAGGGTCGCCCAGTGGACGTGTTCATCGCCGGCGACGACGCACAAGCGAAGGCGCACGTGTCAGCGTTCGTCGAGAGCCTGGGAATGCGCCCGATGGACGCCGGGGCGCTGCCAATGGCACGGGCACTGGAGAACGCCACCCTGCTGCAGCTCGGCCTCATCACCCACTCCGCCAAGAAACCCAACCTCTTCCTCGGCGTCAGCATTCTGAGCTGAGCGCCCTCCAACTACCCAAAAGGACAGTCACATGCGCGTTTTCATCACCGGCGGAACCGGCCATGCCGGTTCGCACATCATCCCCGAGCTCATCGCAGCCGGGCACGAAGTCACCGGCCTGGCCCGCTCGGACACATCCGCAGACACCCTGTCCGCACTCGGCGCGACGGTGCGTCGCGGCAGCCTCGAAGATCTCGACGGACTCAAGGAAGCGGCCGCGAACTCCGATGGCGTCGTCCACGTCGCGCACCGGCAAGACCTTCTTCCGACCGGCGGGATGGACGCCGTGGCCGCCGCGGAGCTGCCGATCATGCTCGCGTACGGCGAGGCACTTGCGGGAACCGGAAAGCCACTCGTCGCGGCGGGCAGTATCGGCTCGCCTGGAAACCTGGGCCGACCGGCCACCGAGGACGACCCGGCGCTTCCCAGCGGGGACGAGCACAAGGGCACCCTGCGGGCTCGTAACGTAGTGGAGCGAGCGGTAATTGGCCTCGCCGAGCAGGGAGTGCGGTCCTCGATCGTGCGGCTTCCGCTCATCGCGCACGGCGCGACCGACACCGCCGGTTTCCTGCCGGGGCTCATCGCGCTCGCGAAGGAGAAGGGCGTCGCCGGTTACCCAGGAGACGGCACGAATCTGTGGTGCGCCGTGCACATTCGCGACGTCGCCTCACTGTTCCGCCTGGCGCTGGAGAAGGGTCCGGCCGGCAGCTACTGGCACGCGGTTCACGACGAAGGCATCCCGTTTCGCGACATCGCCGAGGCCATCGGCAGCCGCCTGGACCTGCCGGCCGTGAGCATTCCCATTGACGTCCTGATGCTGCCGGGATACTTCGGCCAGTTCATGACTCTGGTCACCGGAACCTATCCGGCGACCAGCCTGATCACCCGCCAGACCCTCTGCTGGGAAACCAATCAGCCCACACTGTTCGCCGACCTGGACAACGGCCACTACTTCCCCGGAGGAGGCGCACGACCACCTTCGCCCCGCACCGCGCGACCTTGGAGTCGTTCGTCGACTGCATCAACGGCGGCGCCGACAAAGACACCCTCACCGGGCTACTCGCCAGAGACGTGCGTTTGTACGGCCCGTTCAGCGACGAGCCGATCGTCGGCCGCGAGACTGCCGTGGAAACCATCAAGTCCGTCAACGGGCTGTCCTCCGACGACACCTATCTCGAGGTCCTCAGCGGGCAGACCCACCACGCCGCGCACTTCCGGCTGCAAGTCGGCGACGCCGCGGTCAACGGGATCTTCATGGTCCTGCTCGACGCGGACGGCCTCATCACCGAGGTCAGCATCTTCTACCGCACACTGCCAGCCGGTGTTGCTTTGCAACGCAACCTTTCCGAGGTAACCGGCATGCCGGCCTGGGAACTCCGCACCAACGAACAGTGACGACCACTCCTTTCGATCATCAACCAAGACAGGACATCTCATGAGCAACATCAGCATCATCGGGACCGGAAACATGGCCAGCACCATCGCCACGCTGGCGGTGGCAGGCGGCAACACCGTGGAGGTCATCGGCCGCGACCAGTCCAAGGCCGCCGACTTGGCCAAGACCCTCGGCGGCGGCACCACGACGGGAGAGTTCGACGCCGTCCCGGCCGGGGACATCGTCATCGTGGCCCTCGGGTACGCCAACGTCGTTCCGGTCGTCGCCCAGTACGGAGAAGCCCTCGCGGGCAAGGTCATCGTCGACATCTGCAACCCCGTCAACTCCGGGGGCGACGGGCTGGCCATCCCCGATGGCACCTCGACTGCGCAAGACGTAGCCGCGGCGGCCCCGGCCAGCGCCAGCGTGGTGAAGGCATTCAACACCACCTTTGGTGCCGTCCTTGCCAAGGGCCAACCGCTGGACGTCTTCATCGCAGGCGACGACGAGAGCGCCAAGGCGGTCGTCGCGGAGTTCGTCGAGAGCCTCAAGCTCCGCCCGCTAGACGTCGGCGGCTTGTCCATGGCGCACTACCTGGAGGGAACGGGTCTGGTCATGATCGGTCTCGCCCAGCACGGGGTGGGGAACTTCGACTTCGCACTCAACGTCACCGCGGCCAGCTGAGCCGACCACGACCGAAGGAGCAGTCATGGGGAAGCTCGACGGCAAGGTGGCGGTGATCACCGGCGGGTCAAGCGGTATGGCGCTGGCCGGTGCCAAACTCTTCGTCGACGAAGGGGCGCACGTCTTCATCTCGGGTCGACGGCAGGACGCTCTGGACGAGGCCGTCGGGCTGATCGGCCGGAATGTGACTGCCGTCCAAGCTGATTCGAGCGACCTCGACGATCTGGACCGCCTGTTCGACACGGTCAGGCGGGAGAAGGGCGTGATTGACGTGTTGTGGGCTCACGCCGGGACGGCCCAGGAAGGCAAGCTCGGCGAGATCACCGAGGAACACTTCGACGCAACTTTTGATCTGAACGCCCGCGGCACGCTGTTCACGGTGCAGAAGGCGTTGCCACTGTTCAACGACGGTGGCTCGATCTTCATGACCGGGTCGATCGCTTCGGTGAGGGGCTATCCAGGCTGGAGTGTCTACGCGGCGAGCAAGGCCGTGCTGCATGCGTACGCCCGGGTGTGGTTGGCCGAGTTGCAGGACAGGCGAATTCGGGTCAACGTGCTGACCCCGGGTCAGATCGTCGCACCAGGACAGGAGCAGACGTTCGACGACGAGACGAAGGCCGCGATGGACGCGCGCGAGGCGTTGATCCCACGGGGACAGAACGGCAGGCCTGAGGAGATTGCGACGGTCGCCTTGTTCCTTGCCTCGGACGATTCGAGCTTCGTCAATGGGATGGAGTTGGTCGTCGACGGCGGCACCACGGCAGTCTGATTACACGCCACGGCCCTTCATCGGGGTGAGGCCCAGGTGAGCACGGAGCGCTCTCGTGGTGTCGTCGATCTCGGAGAGCTGAGCGTCGGTGAACGCGTCGATGAAGAAAGCCTTGACCGCCTGCGCGTGCGGGCTCAAGCTCGCACGGAAGGCGCGCGACCCGTCGTCCGTGAGGACGACTTGCCAACCCCGGGCGTCATCGGCGCAGGGCTCTCGCCGAATGAGCCCTCGCTTCTCCATACGTCCAAGGTGGCCTGACAACCGGCTGCGCTCCCACTCGATGTGTTCGGCGAGTTCCGAGGAGCGCATCGACTTCTCCTCGGTCTCGCTGAGCGCGAGCAGCACCTTGTAGTCGCCGTCAGAAAGTCCGCAGTCAGCCTGCAGCTTGGCTTGCACTCGGGCACGAAGGATTTCGACCGTTTGGATGTAGGCCCGCCACACCGCGAACTCTTCGCTCGTGGGGAGCCCACTGCGCCTGGATGCGCCCATCGTTCCCTAACTAGTTGACATGTGAATTATTTCTGTGATGATTGACATATCAATTACACCACTACCGTCGCCAGCTGAGCAGTGAACGAACGACTCGCGGAGAATCCCGGACGTGGTTCTCAGGAGGAGCACAATGACGGACGCTTCAACGATCACATTCGGCATCGACAGCTTCGGCGATCTGCCCCGCGACGATAGGGGCGAGATCGTGTCGCACGCGCGGGCGATCCGGGCCGTCGTCGACGAGGCGGTACTGGCCGACGAGATTGGGATCGACGCCATCACCGTCGGCGAGCATCACCGTCCGGACTACGCGATTTCGAGCCCCGACACCGTGCTGGCCGGCATCGCCACGGTGACCAAGCGCATCCAACTCGGATCGGGCGTGACCGTGCTGTCGTCGGACGACCCCGTGCGGGTGTTCCAGCGCTTCGCGACAGTCGACGCGCTGTCGAACGGTCGGGCGGAAGTGATCCTCGGGCGAGGCTCCTTCACCGAATCGTTTCCACTGTTCGGATACGACCTGGACGACTACGAGCTGCTGTTCGAGGAGAAGATCGAGCTGTTCCATCGCCTCCTCGACGAAACGCCCGTCACGTGGGAGGGCACCACCCGCGCCGCGTTGCGCGACGCCGACGTGTACCCCAAGACGGAGTCGGGACGCCTGAAAACGTGGGTGGGAGTTGGCGGTTCGCCGGAGTCGGTGCTCAGAACCGCCCACTACGGCTTCGGACTCATGCTCGCGATCATCGGGGGGCCACCGGATCGGTTCGTGCCGTACGTCGACCTGTACCGGAAGGCGACCGAGCAACTCGGCACGACGGCCCATCCCGTCGGGATGCACTCGCCCGGCTTCGTCGCGGCGACCGACGACGAGGCGAAGGCGTTGTTCTACCCCGGCTATCGCGTGATCCGCGACGGAATCGGCGCAGAGCGCGGATGGCCGCCCTTGCGGCGCAACGACTTCGACGCCGACGTCGCCAGCGGCTCGCTGTACGTCGGATCGGTCGAGACCGTGGCGACCAAGATAGCGCGAACCATTCGCACCCTGGACGTCGGCCGATTCGACATGGTCTACTCCGCCGCGGGCGCAGTGTCCGCTTCTGCGAGGCTGCGCTCGGTCGAGCTCTACGGAACCCAGGTCATCCCCCGTGTGCGCGAACTGCTCGCCGAGCGCCGAGTGCCGGAGGCCGTGAGATGACAACGAGGAGGCACGAATGACCGATGTTCCAACGGGTAATGGCTGGCCCGCGCTTCGCATCGACGAGTGGGGACCGACGCGAAGATCACTGCACATGTGGACCCAGATCGTGGGCAAGGTGCGACTTGCACACGCGCCCCTGCTCAACCACTGGTGGCAGGTACCGCTCTACGTGTCACCGCGAGGGTTGACGACGTCGGCGATCCCCTTTGGCACCAACTCGTTCGACATGGAGTTCGACTTCGTCGACCACGCACTCAAGGTACGGGTGAGCGACGGTGGCGCGGCCGCCATCGATCTGCGGGACACCTCCGTGGCTCGGTTTCACGAAGCAGTGTTGAGCACCATCGGCGGCCTCGGCATCCACACACGAATCTCGGACGGGCCCAACGAGGTAGATCCTGCAGTCCCGTTCGTCGAGGACACGCACGCCGGCTACGACCCCGCCGCGGCCACTGCATTCTGGCGTCAACTGGTGCAGGCCGACCGGGTGGTCAACGAGTTCCGTGCCCGGTTCGTGGGCAAGGTCAGCCCGGTGCACTTCTTCTGGGGCTCCTTCGATTTGGCGTGCACCCGATTCTCCGGCCGCCCCGCACCCCGACATCCCGGAGGTGCGCCGAACTGCGGCGACTGGGTGATGGAGGAGGGGTACTCCCACGAGCTGAGCAGTTGCGGATTCTGGCCCGGCGGCGGGGATGAGGGTGCGTTCTATTCCTACGCCTATCCCGAACCGGACGGGTTCGCCGACGCCGCAAGCCTTCCCGACGGCGCCTTCTACGACGCCGGACTGCGGCAGTACCTGTTGCCATACGAGGTGGCACGCCTCGCAGAAGACCCAGACCGAACGGTCATGGACTTCCTGGAGGTCACCTATGGCGCCGCTGTTGATCTGATGGGGTGGGACCGGCGCGCCCTCGAAGACGACCCTCACCGCTGGACCCACAAAGCCAGGCCCTCGTGAGCTCCGATTCAGAACGCCACTGAGGCCGGCGGCGGGCTAGGCGACGTCGACCACTTCGTCGAAGTGCTGTCGCCGGTTGACTGCGCCGGTGAGCCGCGCAACGGCGGTGCGCGGCAGCACACGCCCGAGCCACGTGACGGCGCGGTACTGGCGACCGCCGGGGTAGGACGCCGCTCGACCCTTGGCGAAGTCGTCCAGCGTTCGGATCGCAATCCGTTGTGGCGTATCGGCATTGGCTTGGATGGTGGCAGTGGTGCCGTCGAAGAAGCCGGTGTCGATCGGGCCGGGGTGCGACGCCATGACGCGCACGCCGCTGCCTCGCAGCTCCTCGGCCAACGACTCGCTGAAGGACAACACGAACGCCTTGCTTGCCGCGTAGGTCGCCTGGAAGGGCATCGGCTGAAACGCCGCGACCGACGAGACGTTGATGATGCCGCCGGAGCCCCGGGCGACCAGTTCGCCTCCGATGGCGTGGGTGAGCACGAGCAGACCGTTGACGTTGAGTTCGACGCTGCGGAGTTGACCGTCGAGTGGACGGCTCAGAAACGCTCCCGCCCCACCGGCGCCGGCGTTGTTGACCAACAGGTCGACGGTCAGGCCGCGGTCGTGCAGTTCGGCGAGGATCCGTTGCGGACCCCCCGGGGCGATCAGGTCACCGACGATCACCTCGGTGTCCTGGCTGCCGTACCGCTGCCGGATCTCGGCTGCGACCTCGCCCAACTGGGCTTCCGATCGCGCCACCAGAATTAGGCGTGCTCCGCGCCGCGCCAGCTCCAATGCAAGCGCCTGGCCCAGTCCCTTGGATGCGCCCGTGACGAGGGCGGTGACGCCTAGGTAGTCGGATGCCATCCGTTCCTCCATTTGTTCGAGACTTGAAGTATCGACCGTAGCAGATACTTCAAGTCTCGAAATATCGGTAAGCTGACGAAATGGTTGCATCCGAACTCCCGGCGGTGGTCGCGGCAATCCACCTCATCTGGATGCGCACCAATCACCTGCTCGGCGAGGCACTGGCCGAGCACGGTCTCACGACCGCGACCTTTCAGGCACTGTGGGCGCTCGACCCCGATGCTCCGCCGCCGTCGATGAAGGTGATGGCCGAGCGCATCTACTGCAACGCCCCCAACCTGTCCTTCATCACCAATCAGCTTGCCGCGCGCGGGTTCGTCGAGCGATCCGTCGATCCCGCCGACCGCCGCTCCCGCGTTCTCGTCTTGACCGACAAGGGTCGGCGAGCGCGGGCGGACCTCGTGCGCGCGGCGACGGAGAACACCCCGCTGGGGGTGCTCGGCGAGGACGAGTTGCGGCAACTACTGGAACTGCTGCACCGAGCCGTCCCGACCCCGTCTGACTGACCTGCCCCTGTTCACCATGCGCAGTCGGGTGGCCAACCGAAATAGCCGGATGGCCTATGGCCGAGAGCGGTCCGCGCAAGTCATGATGACGGGAGAGTGCGGGCCGGGGAGCCTGACACGCAGCCACACACCCGAAGGGTTTCCAGCATGCCGCTCGCCAAGGTCGGACGTTTCGCTTTCGGCCTGCCCGTCGTCATCGCAGTCGCCGCGGCCATGACCGTGAGCGCGTCAGCGAATCCGGGCGAGGCGAATGCGGAGGGTCCCCAGCAGATGATCGTGGTGAGCACGCCGTCGGCGTCATCACAGACCGGGAGCCTCACCGCGTACGAGCGCAACGGCGACGGCTGGAAGGCGGTCATCGGGCCGACGCCGGCGATGCTCGGCGAACTAGGCGTGGGAGAACCCGAGGACGACGTATTCCGCACCCCGACAGGCACATTCCCGCTCGGCCAGGCCTTTGGCCGCGAACCGAATCCTGGAACCCGTATGCCGTACTTCCAAACGACTGACGAGGATTGGTGGGACGAGGACGTGGATTCGCCGACGTACAACACCCACGTCCACGCGGCCGAGATCGACTCCGACGACGCGGAGAATCTGTACGACTCCGGCGAAATGTATGACTACGCGGTGCTCGTCGACCACAACCCTGAGCGCATTCCCGGCCACTCGGCGGGCATCTTCCTTCACGTCAACGACGGGGATCCGACCTGGGGATGTGTGGCAATTGCGCGGAACCAGATGCGGGCGGTACTCGAATGGCTAGATCCGACCGCGCACCCGCAGATAACCATCGGCATCGGCTTGAACGGACCGCCTGCCGCATAGGCGAGATACGTCGTCGGCCGTGCTCCTACCCTCACCCGGCGAGGTGTCCCCACGCGCTCGCGAGTTCGGCCCACTTCTCGGGTTCTGAAAGAGTGGACCCATGTTCACCGTGGTGCCGCCTACTCTGGCGATCGACGATTCCGAGATCCGCTTTCCGGTCCGCCGGGTGTATTGCGTCGGACGCAACTACGCCGACCATGCCCGCGAAATGGGATCGGATCCCGACCGCGAGCCACCGTTTTACTTCACGAAGCCGGCCGACGCCGTGTTCACGGTGGCCGAGGGTTACCGCGGCGGCGGGCCAGGTGTCGTTCCCTATCCGCCCGCGACCCACAACCTGCACCACGAGATCGAGCTGGTCGTGGCCATCGGCTCGACCGTCGCCAACCAGCCGGCAACCTCAGTTCTGCAACATGTTTGGGGCTACGCGGTCGGGGTCGACCTCACCCGTCGCGACATGCAAGACGACGCGAAGGCCACCAGGCGACCCTGGGATCTCTCGAAGGGTTTCGATGCCTCCGGCCCTCTGTCGCCGCTGGTCCCCGCGAGCGGTGACAGAGGGCAAACGGGCAGGATCTGGCTCACCGTGGACGACGAGTTGCGCCAGGAGGGTGACCTCGCCGACCAAATTTGGCCCGTCGCCGACGTCGTGGCGCAACTGTCAGCCTCAGTCGTGTTGCAACCAGGCGATCTCATCATGACGGGAACACCGTCGGGCGTCGGTCCCATCGCGCGTGGACAGACGGTCGCGGGCGGCATCGACGGCATCGGTGAACTCACCTTCACCGTGGAGTGACCGAGCTAAGCCTGGTCCGACGTTGGGCTCGAGTAGTCCCAAGACGACGTCTTAACCGGTGTCACGCGGATGTAGGCGGCACCCGGTCTGGGTTCGGTGGGCCATTCGGATTCGGGCACGCCCCGTCTCCGTGCGCCCTCTCTCGCGAGCTCGACGGCTTCGTCCCGATCGCGAACGATGCGGGCGTGACCTTGGATCATCACTCCCCGGATGTCGGCCATGCTCGAGCCGTCTTCCAGCATGATGCTCACGTTCGGGTTGCTCTCGACGTTGGCAACCTTGCGGGTCCCGTCCCGCACGCCCATGACGACGTCGCGGCCGAGGCGAAAGTAACCCAGGGGCACCGTGTGCGGGAATCCGTCGTCGTCGATAGTGCTCAGTGCGGCCCAACCCGGGCGGCTGTCGAGAAACGCCTCAATCTCTTCGTCACTCAATTTTCGTGGCATGAGCGAGGTTAACAAGATCCCCTTTTGCCAATCGTTCCTCTGATCGGGGGACACAACAATTCCCCTGTCGTCTCCACCGATCACCGGGCATACCCGTCGCCACGAATGCGGCAGGCTCAAACGCACTGCCGGAGACGTCAGGTGGCACGGAAGTTACGCCGTCCAGACCGAACCGAATGATCCGCGAAAACCAACGATGAATGGGAAATCTTCGATGAACACCACTTCCAACCGGACGCGCCGCGTCGCACACGGAGCCGTCCTGGCCGCTGCTTCGGCGCTGATCGCATTGGGCGCCCCCGCCGTCAGCCACGCCGACCCGGGCCTCACCCCCGGCCCCGCCATGGGATGCGAAACCGTCCACTGGGGAGCCTTCGGCATGGAGCGCCGCAAGGTCTGCGACGGCCCTCAGCAGCCGGACGGCACCTGGCAGCGCACCCGCACCATCTGGACCCCGGCGTTCTACAGCTCGAAGCCGTGCCTCCAAAGCTCCTACTCCGACGCCGGCGACGGCCTGTCGAACGACCGCATAGTCGACTGCGACGGCCACTGGACCCCCGAGTCCGTAGACAACCAGGAGACCTACCCCGTGGCACCCAACACCGTGCTGCCCGACGAGCCCGGTTGGCTGCCGCCGTACACCGACAACATCCTCTAGGGCGCCTGGGAGACAACGTCTTACGGGGTTGCCGCCCGAACGGACGCCAGGGGTCATCCCATCCGCGGCGGCGATCCCAATGGCGGACCCACTAAGTGGCTACGGCGGTGTAGTTGGCCGCGTCCCCGCTCGTCGAGGGAATCGGGGGACGGTACTTCGAGAACAACAACGAGGCCGACGTAGTGACGGAACGTGCCGAGAATCTGGGCCGTGCCGGCGGGGTTGCAGCGTATGCGCTCGACGGTGACAACGCGGACCGACTGTCGCGCGTGGCAACATCCCTGACGGGGGCCGAACAGTAGTCCTGGCCGTGGCGGCCTGCGGCCGGTCAGGCCATATGCACGGACTCGACGGTGTATAGATGCGGGTCGAAACCGTCGGCGATGTCAGCGGCGATCGCCATGTGTTCGCGTGCCGCCGGGACGGAGAACATTTGTTGGTAGGCCTCCGCGCTGTCCCACTGGGCGTAGTTGACGACGCGGGTGCGGTCGGTGCTGACGTGGATGTTGGCCGACCTGAACCCCTGCACGTGTTGCATGACGGTTTCGGTCGCAGCAGTCAGGACGGCAGCGAGCTCGTCGGCTCGGGTCGGTTCGACGGTGAAGACGTTGATCAACGTGGCGTAGGGCGCGTGGCGCTCGATCGTGGTCATCGAAAAACTCCTCTGTGTCAGGTTCCTTACATGAACGACGGTACCAGGTTGTAAGGTTCCTGTCATGACGGTGCCGGAGATTGAACTAGCGGCGGGTTATCTGGTCAAGCGGGTACAGATTTCGTTCCGCCGCCGAAGCGACGCCGCGTTGCAGGCCATCGGAGTGTCCATGGCGCAGTACGCGGTCTTGCGGGCGCTGGCCGACCACCCGGATGCGTCGGCCGCAGAGCTCGCTCGGCTGTGCTTCGTCACCAGACAATCGCTGGGCGACGTGCTGACGGTGTTACGTAGCGCGGGCCTCGTCGAGACGGCCGACGTGCCGCCGCGCGGACGCGCTCAAGCGTTGCAGCTCACCGCGACAGGCCGAGCCGCAGTGACGTCAGCCGACCAGGCCGTCAAGGCCGTCGACGCGGCCATGACCGAGGGTTTGTCTCGTGCCGAGCGGCTGCAACTCACCGCGATGCTCACGCGATGCGCAGAGAATCTCGAAAGCTCCTGACGTGAGGCCGAATCCGTCACGGACAGCCCTTAGAGCGCCGCCAGGCGCCGGACCCGGTTGTCGAGTGCTTGACGCGACACCGGTAGGTCGCCGGCCATCATTTCGAACCCGTGGGGACAACCGGGGAAGACGTGCAGTTCCGTCGGCACGCCTGCCGCGAGCAAACGGCGCGCGTAGTCGATGTCCTCGTCGCGGAAGATGTCCAGGTCACCGACGTCGATGTAGGCCGGGGGAAGACCGGTGAGGTCGGCGGCTCGTGCAGGCGCCGCATACGGGGAGACGTCGGCAACTCCGGCAGCGCCGCCGAGCAGCGCTCCCCACCCTGTCACGTTGTCGTCGTAGTTCCAGACCAGGAACTCGGGCGGCAGCTGCGGATCGGGTACCACGGTGCGGTCGTCGAGCATGGGGTAAATCAGCAGCTGCAAGGCGAGCTGAGGACCGCTGCGGTCCCGCGCCAGCAGCGCGACGCCGGCCGCCAGGCCACCACCCGCACTGTCGCCGCCGACGGCCAGGCGCGTCGGGTCGACGTTCAGCTCGGCGGCGTGCGCGTCCAGCCACTGCAGCGCGGCATAACAGTCCTCCACCGGGGTGGGGTGGGGATGCTCGGGCGCGACGCGGTAGTCGACGACCAGGGCTGGCACGCCCGACCGCGAAACATATTGCCGCACAGCGACGTCGTATACCGCAGCGGTCTGTTCGAGGCTCGCGATCATTCCTCCGCCGTGGAGGTAGAGCATCGCCGCGCTCGCGGTCCGGCCTTCAGCTGTCGGCTCGTACCACGTCAGCGGTAGCACCGCGCCGTCGGAGACGGTGAGCTCATAGCGCCTGACCTCGACGTCGGTGGGGGCCTCCATCGACGACGCCAGTGCGGTGAACATCGCCGCCGTGTTGCTCCGCCGCGTTGCCACGTCTCCTACGGCGGGTCCAGGACCGGAATCGGGCGGCGGCGCCGCCGCCTGCAGGACGGTGGCGATCTCAGGAAGCGGACTCAGGGGCACGCCACGACACTATCGCCCGGGCGAGCCGGATCACTCCGCCATCGAATCAGTTCGACGTGTCGACGGGGTGCAGCCTCCACGCGCCGTCCCCGAGTAGTTCGAGTTGCTGTTGATGGTGTTGACGAGCTGCCCCGTGATGGCTGACGCTCATCACGACGAGGTTTGGCAACTCGTCACGCAAAGTCCGGTACAGCGCGCGTTCCAAGCCCTCGTCCAGAGCGGAGGTGGCCTCGTCGAGGACCACCATCTTGGGCCGGGTCAGCAACACCCGGGCAAATGAGATTCGTTGCTGTTCACCGGGTGACAGTATTTTGGACCAGTCGCCTTCCTCGTCGAGCCGGTCGCCCAGCTGGTCCAGCAGTACCCGGGAGAGCACGGCGCGTAGATGTTCGTCGTCGAAGTCGTCGACGCTGTGCGGATAGCACACCACCGATCGCAACTCGCCGAGAGGCAGGTAGGGAAGCTGCGAGATGAACATCGTCTCGTAGAGCCCATCGGGTCGATACCACTGACCACCCACGGCCGGCCACAGTCCGGCGAGGCCGCGCAACAACGTCGTCTTGCCAGCACCAGATCGGCCCGTGACGACCAACCACTCGCCTGGCCCCAGCTGCAGACTGAGGCCATCGACGAGCCGATCACCAGACAGCGAGCGCACCTCGACACCATCGAGGCGCACCAAACCGTCAACGCTTGGGGCGCGGGTCATCGTCGGGAGCTGACGGGCCCGCGCGTTGTCCTGCATCAGGCCGTCCAGCCTGACGATGGTGGCGTTGTAGCTGGCGAATTGGCTGTAGGCGTTCCGGAAGAAGGACAGGCCGCTCTCGATCTTGCCGAACGCCGTCCCGGACTGCATCACGTCCCCCAACGTGACCGTACCGGCGAACAAGCGTGGCGCCTGAATCAGAAAAGGTAGCGGCGTAATTGCCTGCGTAACAGAGTAGTTCCACCCGATGAGGCGCAGTGTTCGTGCCAGATAGCGTCGATAGTTCGCGATGACGGCGCCTAAGGCCCCATCGAGTCGTTTGCGCTCGGTCAGTGCGCCGTTGAGGAATGCGACGGCCTCGGCCGCGTCGCGCACACGGATCATGGCGTAGCGGAATGCGGCGTTGGTCTGCTCGTTGCGGTAGCTGAGCGCGATCAACGGACGGCCAATCCGGAACGTGATGGCCGAGGCCAACAGGACATAGACGATCACGATCCAGAACAACGCCTTGGGAATGCCGACGTCGAACACGGTCACCGTCCCCGACAGTCCCCACAGGATCACCGCGAACGAGGTCACCGATATTGCCGAGTTCAGCGCACCGAAGGGCAACATACTCTGCGAGTAGTACGTCGGAACGTTGGTGTTCGCACCAACTCCCGTGGTCAAGACGTCGATGTCCTGCTGGATCCGTTGATCGGGGTTGTCCACCGAGTGCCCCGCGAGTTGACCGCGGTAGTAGACGTCGTCGGAGAGCCAGTCGACGGTCAAGCGGTCGGTCAGCCACACCCGCCAGGCGATGATGAAGCGCTGCGTGACATACGTGTCCGCGACGATCCGCACCACGGTGATCGTTGCGAGCACACAGAAGACGGCGATGGCGATCCAGAAGCCGTGAATGCCGGAGTCGCGCTTCGCGTCGTCGTGCGCGCTGGCGCCTTGAAACGCGGCCTGCAATGCGGAAAAGAGGTCGTTGTTGTAGTAACTCATCAGCACGGCGAGACGCACCGAGCTGACGACCGACAACAAGAGCACCGCCAGGACCGCCCACACCCGGACGCTCGGTCGACCGGTGAAGAAACCTCCGGTGACACGCCAGAACCGCTGACCCCACGCGGTGTAGCGCATCAACATGGAGCCCACGACGAGCGCCCCCGCCGCACTGGCAGCCCACGCACGCAAGATCCACCACGTCGACGCCACCAACTGGTCGCCCCAGTCGATCGAGGACACGAACACGTCCACACTCGTCTTCCGTCCGGCCACGGGTTGCCGGACCACGCCCTAGGTGCCGGCGTCGGCGGAATCGTGCTTCGGTGAACGAACTCCGCCGAGTATCAGTCGTCCTGGTCGTTCCCAGCTCCTTGGCCGTGAGAGAGGGTGTGACCCTCCGTCGGCTCGCTGAAGCAGCCGATGTTGCAGTCCTGCATCACCACGATGTCCGCCCCGTCCGGAGCTGGGCGGAAGTTCCAGACGGTCTCGATGAACGTTTCTTGCTCGACTGCCGAGCGCCTCTTGACGTCACTGCTGAGAATCTGGTTCTCGAAGTCGCAGGTCTCCAGCAGCACCTCGTCGGCCGCCAGACTCAGTGGATCGCGGACGAGCTTCACCCCGAATCGGTCGGTCTTGTCATGCGCTCGCAGGCGCTGCTCGATACCCGCCAAGATTGCCTCGTCCTCGGCGGAGAGCGGTGAGGTCGGGCCGAGGTCGGCCAACGGAGAAAACTCCATTCCCACGACACCGATCCCGGAGTCGACCGACTCGTCGAAGCGCACCGCGGTCGCGTGCAGGTCGACATCGGGCCGGCTGACGAGCGTAGTCTGCATCCTTCTGGGCTCGGCGATGGCGCTTTCCACGAACAGCTCCCCGTCAGCAGGCTCGAAGTGCTTGTGCAGCAGCCAGATCGAAAATCGCTGCCACGCATCGGCACCGACGAGATACTCGCCCAACTCGGTCAGGCACGCACGGTCGTCGTCACCGAGTACGCCGACGTCCGTGGCGTCCATGTCCCGTAGATCCGCATAATCCTCAACGCCGTGATCGCGCATCGTCAACATCACTCGACTCCTTCGATACTCACCGTGTGCCAGCCAGTAAGTCTTACCGGACGCGGTCGGACATCACACGTCCAAACAAGCGACGAACAAATGAACATCGCAAGTCAAGTGATGTTCTCCGGATGAGTAAGCGCACCAAGCATTCCCGGCCACATCCGTCACATCGTTGCTCCCACGAACACGTGCGGTCGACCTCACCCAGGGTGGGCCCGCCTGTGCTGTCGTATCCGTCGTCCGATCGCTATCATCAGCGTCGCGCATCGCCCTGGACCGAACGGGTGAGAAGGGACGCGACATGTTGCGCCTGATCGCCGACTTACTCCGTCCATATCGGACGAGCATTGCCATCATCGCCGTGTCGATGGCCGTACAGACCGCGACGAGCCTGGCCGTCCCGTGGCCATTGAAGGCCATCTTGGACAACGTCGTCGGGAACCATCCCCCGCCCGCCTGGATCAGCTGGCTCCTTCCCCTCCTCGGCGGCGACAGCAAGGGGCACATCGCCGCAGCCGCAGGTCTGGCCACCGTCTTCATCGCGCTGGTGACCGGGTGTGCGTTCTACGTCTCCAACTACGCCACCGAGATACTCGGCCAGCGGGTCGCCAACGACCTGCGAGTGCGGACATTCCATCGCTTGCAACTGTTTTCGCTCGGATTCTTCGATCAGAACCGGGTGGGGACGCTCCTGTCCACCATCATGACCGACGTCCAGACCATCCAGAACTTCGCCTCCGTGTCCACGCTCAACATCGTCACCGACACCATCACGATCGTCGGCATGGTCATTGTGATGTTGCTGCTGCGCATGGACTTTGCGCTCATCGCCATCGGCGTGGTGCCCTTCCTTGCCCTCTTCGTCTGGCGTGTGAACGCGATGATCAGGTCCGCCACTCGAGACGTCCGCACGCGGCAATCCGATCTCATGTCAACCCTGCAACAGGGCCTCGAAGGCATCGAGGTGGTGCAGGCGTTCGATCGCCAAGACCTCGAAGAGCAACAGATGGTCCGCGCCAGCGAGGAGACGATCACCGCGTGGCTGCGGGCACGTCGCGTATCCGCAGTCTTGACGCCGGTCGTGGGATTGGCCGTCGCGCTATGCACCGGGCTGGTGCTTTGGCGCGGTGGACTTCTCATCGTTTCGGGGGTGATGACGGCGGGCACGCTGACTGTGTTTCTCGCGTACCTCGCCAAGTTCTTCCAGCCCATTCGCGAACTGGCGGTGATGAGCAACACCATCGCCTCTGTGTCAGTGGCCTTCGAACGCGTCAAGGCCATCCTCGACGCCGACTACGTCGTCCCTGAACGTCCGGACGCGCGCAAGCCACCCGCATTCAAGGGTGCGATCGACTTCGACCACGTCTCGTTCGGATACGACGCGGACGTGCCCGTGCTGCGCGACATCACGTTTCGCATTGAGCCGGGCCAAACCGTGGGCATCGTCGGCCCGACGGGTAGTGGCAAATCCACCGTGGTCAGCCTGCTCCCCCGCTTCCGGGATACCGACTCCGGCACGATCAAGATCGACGGCGTAGACGTCTGCGACTACCAGCTGCATCCGATGCGTCAACAAATCGGGTTCGTACTGCAGGACACGGTCTTGTTTCGAGGGACCATCGGCGAGAACATTGCCTTTGGTCGTCCAGGGGCGACCCACGACGACGTGGTCGCTGCGGCGAAACTGGCCAATGCCCACGAATTCATCCACCGGATGCCACACGGTTACGACAGCGCCGTCGGCGAACGCGGACTCACTCTCTCGGGCGGACAACGCCAAAGGATCGGCATTGCCCGCGCTTTCATTCGCGACAACCCCATCCTCATCCTCGACGAGCCGACCGCCGCGCTGGACGCCGAGTCCGAGCAACTGGTGATCGACGGCCTCAATCGATTGACGAAGGACAAGACGGTCCTCATCATCGCCCACCATCTCGCGACGATCCGCACCGCCGACCTGATCCTCGTCATCGAGGACGGCGTGGTCGCCGAGCGCGGTAGCCACGAGGACCTGATGGCGTTGACGGACGGCACGTACGCCCGCCTCTACCGGTTGCAGCTCGGCCAGCAAGGGACTGACGGATAGCCCGGGCATGTCCGCCATGGACGTGTCCATCGCGCGGTGGTCTGGCCACTTGGACCGGCCTGAGTGCTCGGGGAACATCACCCGGGTGGACACTATGACGTGGCCCTTTCTGCAACAGTGTTCAAAGTCGAACTTGGCGTCTCCGACGTCGACCACGGTTACTACGCCGATCACACGCTGACCGTGGCCCGCCATCCCAGTGAGACCGACGAGCGGATGGTGGTGCGGTTGTTGGCCTTTGGGCTGCGCGCACACCGGCTCGGCGACGTCGACGGTGAGTTGGCGTTCGGGGCTGGCCTGTCCACTCCTGGCGTACCGGACTTGCGGCTCGCCGACTACACGGGCCGGATCCTGGAGTGGATCAACGTCGGCCAGCCCGATGAACGCGCCTTGGGCAAGGCGGCCAGCCAGGCTGAACAGGTGCTGCTGTTCCCGTTCGCCGCCGGCGTGTCCACCTGGTGGCGCACGGTGGGACCCAAAGTGGCGAAGCTGCCGAACCTGTCCGTGGTGCACATACCGCACGAGCCGGTGCTGCAACTGGCCCAGCGTGTCGATCGACGGGTCGCGGCGCAGGTGATGGTGATGGAAGGTCAGGTGACGATGACCGTGGGCGACGTCGACGTCACCTTCACGCCCGAACCATTGGAGTGAACGCCTGACAGCCTGGCCTCACCACCGTCCACCGCGTGACGTATCGGTGGCGCGTTAGCTCATGTTGTAGAGGGTCTTGACGTTCTCGTGCAGCTTCTGGACGAGCGGGGGCACCTCGTAAGTTCCGGTCATGACCTCGATGTAGGCGGCCCCGGTGCCCTCGGCGGCAGTGGCGAGTGCGGCGTCCAGTTCGGCACACGTACTCACCCGCGGGGTGAACCAGTCCTCGCATCCCAGTGCGTGGGGAAGTTCGGTGTAGTTCCACGGCGCGACGTCGTTGTAGGCGATGTCGGGGTCGGTGCACAGCATCCGCTCGATGAGGTATCCGTTGTTGTTGAGTACGAAGATGATCGGCTTCAAGCCCAGGCGGTGGAACTGACCGATCTCTTGTGCCGTCAGCTGGTGGGAGCCTTCGCCGGTGAACAAGACCAGCCGCCGGTTCGGTGCGGCGACGGCCGCCCCCAAGGCTGCCGGGGTGGCCCAGCCAATGGCGCCCCACAGCGTCTGGTTGTGAAACCGCGCACCGTGTGGGAGCTGCGCGAACGCCAAACCCATGGAGGACGTTCCGGTTTCGGCGACAACGATGTCGTCGGGCCGCAAGAACTCGGCCCAGCGCGGGTACAGCCCGTCCGCGGTAATCGGGTCCGCACCGGACCCGGACACCGGCCCCAGTTGCTCCGGCCGGGGACCGCCCCGTCGACGGGTGCTCCACGACCGCCCGGCCAACGCGCGGAGGAGGTCGGCCATCTCGACGCCCTGGTAGACGGTCGACCCCACACGGGTGCTGTGGAGGTCGATCTTGACGATCTTGGCGGGGTCGAGGTTGGAGGTGAAGGCGCCGGTGTTGAAGTCCGTCGCCATCGTGCCGAATGCCACGACGACGTCGCACGTTTCGACGAATTCGCGGACGGCCGGGTCCATGAGCTGGCCGTCGTACATGCCGATGTAGTTGGGGTGGTCTTCTTCCAGAACGGACTTGTCGGCGAACATGGTCGCGAACGGAAGGTCCGCCGCCTCGACGAACTGCTGAGCCACCTCGCGCAGACCCAACCTGTCGACGAGGATTCCGGGAAGGACGCACGCCGTCGACGCGGCCTCGACCGCACCGACCACGGCGTCGGTCACGGCTGCCAGTGCCGTCGAATCGCTGACGGGCACCGGCAAGGGGTCTGATTGCGCGAGGATCGGTTTGTCGACGACGTCGGAGGGCAACGCCATGTACACGGGGCGCCGGTTGTAGAGGGCCTCGGCGATCAGCCGTTCGGTCTCGGCGACGGCGTTGGCCGGGGTGATGATCGCGCTGGCGCCGGTGACGGTGTCGGCCATCGACCGGAACAAGTCGAATTGTCCGTTGCCGAGGGTGTGATGCACCAGTGACCGGTTGGCTTGGGTGGCCAGGGTGGGCATGCCGACGAGGTGGAAGACCGGCAGGTTCTCGGCGTAGGAGCCGGCGACCGCGCTGATCGCGCTGAGTTCCCCTACCCCGTAGGTGGTGGTGACCGCGCCCACGCCTTGGACACGGGCGTACCCGTCGGCGGCATAGCCGGCGTTGAGTTCGTTGCAGCAGCCGACCCAGTTGACGTCGGGGTGCGCGACGATGGCGTCGTGCAGGGGGAACGCGTAATCCCCTGGGACGCCGAAGATGTCGTTGACACCGAGGTCGTGGAGCCTGCCGAGGATGTACTCGATGACGGTGACGCTCATTTGATTCTCTTTTCGCTCGCCAACCGGTGCACACCGGTCGTCACGGGTTGCTGTCGTCAGGATGGTCGAGTCATTTCGAACATGGAGTCGGGGCTGATCTCGGCGTAGCTCGCTGGCCCGCCGGCACGGAGGATGGGGTGGGGTCTGGCGGTGTCGTAGACACCGTCTGTCAGCAAGGCTCGGTCGATGTGGACGGCGACCACTTCGCCCAACACGAGCCACGTGTCCACAGCCGTGCCGTCGGCTCGTTTCAGTTGTGTGAGTTGCGTCAGTTGGCATTCGAAGTTGACCGGGCTTTCCAGCACGCGCGGTGTCGAGACCACCGTCGAGGGCACGGGCGTTAGGCCCGCGTCTTCGAACTCGTCTCGTTCTGCAGGAAGGGACGCAGCAGTCTCGTTCATCTGCATCGCCAACGACCGGGTGGCGAGGTTCCACACGAACTCACCGGTGGCGTCGACGTTGGCGACCGTGTCCTTCCACCCGATCGAAGAGAACCCGACGATCGGCGGGCCGTAGTTGAATCCGTTGAAGAAGCTGTAGGGGGCCAGGTTTCGCACCCCGAGGCGATCCGCACTGGAGATCCATCCGATGGGCCGCGGTCCGACGATGGCGTTGAACGGGTCGTGCGGCAGTCCGGTGCCCTCGGCCGGTCGATAGAAGTGGGCGTCACTCCCGGCCATCTCAGATCGAACCCTCTGCCGTACGCAGAATGTCGGTGGTCATGACGTGAATCCCCAGCGTTCCCAATTGTCGAGCACTCTTTGCTTGACCGGTTCGGGATAGTTTTTGTCGAAGGACATGACCCTTTTCTCTGGACGGCCCACTCTGTCAGCGTTTTCCAGGCATGCGTAGACCACGAGAGAGGTGCCCTTGTTCTCGGCGAGTTCGCGAGCCACGTGATAGGACTCGATGCCGTCACCGAACGCCTGCAGTTCCGGAAAGAAGTACGTGGTGAACGTGGGGTGGTTGCGTGAAGCGAAGGCCCACACCACCTGCTGAACGTCGGAGGGGTCGATGTCCTCGCCCACCACCAGAATCTTGGTGACGGTGTCACCCACGTGCTGAGTCCAGAATGTGTTGCCGAGCCGTTTCATGAAGTCGTCGAGTGTCCAGCCGGTGCGCTCGTGCCAGTCGGTGGGGACCCGGATTACGAACCACAAGATGGCGGCTTCGAAGAGGTACATCCCGTCGATGACGGGTAACCCCGCCTTCTTCAGTGCCACAACGGAATCAGAGGAGATGAAGAATCCCATGGTGACGTGGCAGTTGTCGATGGGCACACCGGGAATCGACATGGGCAGCACCGGGTTGTCGCGGAAGGTGACACACGTGACCTTCTGCCGCGGAAACGGCGTCGTCTCGTCGGGCAAGTAGCCCGGATACTCCCCGAAGGGACCTTCCGGTTCAGTGGTGCCGTACTCGACGACCCCCTCGATGATGATCTCGGCGTCCGCCGGCACCAGGATGTCGCTGGTTTCGCATTTCACCATGTCGAGTGGTTCGTCGAGCAGCGCGCTGGCCACGTCGTACTCGTCTACCCACGCCGGTATGCGCGACGCGGCTTGCGTTGAGGCGACCGGGCTTACGCCCAAAGCGCACGCCCAGGGCATGTCCCGCTTCTGTTCGCGCCACATCCCCCAGATCATCCCGTTGTGCTGTTTGGGCCACCACTGCCCGGTCATGGTCTGGGCGTCGATGATGACGGCGCGGTTGGTCGACCAGTTGGTCCACCGCCCATCGGGGGTCTTGAGGATGTTCAAGCCCGCAGTTTGCAGATACCGGCCACCGTCGCCGTCGTGGGCCAGAGGTGCGGGGATCTTGTTCAGGTCTATCTGGTCGCCCACCCAGGTGTTCTGCTTGCAGGGCGCGTCGGCCGCGTCGAGGATGCGCGGAGAGTGAGCTTGGCCGTTCTCCTTGGCCTCGATGTAAGCGGCCTGAATGTCCATCAACGGGGTTTCGGGGGGCAGGCCCATCATGGCCGCCAAGCGGCGCCACGGTTGCCCTGGGTAGGAACTCTTACCCATTCCCCAGTCCGCGGCGCGAAAGCCCGGTGCGGCGTCCTTGACGACGTTGAAAACCGGCATGGGAGCTAGCGTTTCGGCAGCATGGCGGAAGATGGCGCCCATTTCGAGGTTCCAGTCGACCTCGTCGTCGATCTCGACGAGTTCGCCCATCTCCTTCATCAGGGCGAGGTACTCACGGTAGCTGCGAGGGATCTTCGTGCGATCGATCCGGTAAGTCATGGTGCTCCTGTTCTCAGGCCTGCGCTGCGAGGTGTTGGTGCTGTTCGTCGGGAACTCGCGATGCCGTGTCACCGCCGGTCCAGCGGGGAAAGAGGTCGCGTCTGAGTTCGACGTCGCACAGATCCAACACGCGGTTGGCGGTCTGGTCGACGATGTCCTGCACCGTGGCGGGGCGGTGGTAGAAAGCCGGTGTTGCCGGCATGACGACCGCACCCATCTCCGCGAGCTGGGTGAGCAGCCGCAAATGACCCAAGTGCAAGGGTGTTTCACGCACCAGCAGGACGAGGCGGCGCCGCTCCTTGAGCGTGACGTCGGCCGCCCGCAGCAGCAGATTGTCCGCATACGAGGTGGCGATACCGGACGCCGTCTTCATCGAGCACGGTGCCACGACCATCGCGTGTGCTCGGAAGGAGCCCGATGCGATCGAGGCTCCAATGTCGTTGCTGCGGTGCACGACATCGGCTCGTTGCTCGACGTCGTTGATGCTGAAATCGGTTTCCAACGCCAGAGTTCGCTTGGCTGCCTGCGTCATGACCAGATGGGTCTCGATGTCCGGCTCGTCGCGCAGGGCGTCCAGGATGCGAATTCCGTAGACGGCACCACTGGCGCCCGACATGCCGACGACGACCCTTCGTCTCACGCTCGACTCCGTTCCGGTGGACCACCGAGCGGCGGCAGCTCCATGGATTCATCGAAGTCTCACGTCCCACACAGCCTGGCGTCCAATAGGAATCGTCGTGGGTTCCCATCGGCTCCGCCGATGGAGACATGCATCGGTTCCACCTATGACCGCATCGCCAATCACGATTGGACGCCGACGAATTCGCCCGTCACAATGAGCGTTCACTCGTCGTTCATCGGAGCGTGTCCGTGATGCCCACCCCGACAGTCGTTCTCGTGCACGGTGCCTTTACCGATGCCTCGTCCTACCAGCCGGTCACCAAGGGCCTTCTGGACTCCGGCATCCCCGTGGTTGCCGTCGCCGTACCGAACCGCAGCCTGACCGGAGACGCTGCGTTGGTTCGTGCCTTCGTGGAGACGATCGCGGGGTCGGTGCTGTTGGTCGGCCATTCCTATGGTGGAGCGGTCATCACCGAAGCCGGCCAGGCGTCCAACGTCGCGGCGCTGCTCTACCTCGCCGGATACGCGTTGACCGAGGGTGAAAGCGTCGCGCAGCTTCAAGGCCGGTTTCCTGACTCCGACCTTCCCGACGCACTGATTCAGACGCCGTTCCCGGCCACCGAGCACTCCGCCGCCGGGATGGACGTGTCGGTCGACCCCGCAAAGTTCGCCGCGGTGCTGGCCGCCGACGTCGATCCCGGCGTCGCGTCGGTGCTCGCCGTGTCACAGCGGCCGGTGGCCGCCGCCGCGTTCGCCGAGCCGGCCACGACCGCGGCCTGGCGGACCCGCCCGACCTGGGCGGTCGTGTGTACCGCCGATCACGGGATTCTCCCGCAGGTACAGCGCTTCGGCTACGAGCGTGCCGGCGCCACGATCCGCGAAGTCGACTCCTCAAATCTGGTTATGCTGTCTCAGCCCGCGTTCGTCGTCGACACGATCCGAGAAATCGTGGGAGCCCTCGGCTGACACGTCGGCAATCCTCCCGACGCACCACAGTCGTCGGCTACCAGGAATCTTTTCCAGGTAAGTAGCCACCAGCCAAGATCATCGGGCATCGTGTCGATTCATGGAGCTGAGAACGCTGGAATACTTCGTCGCGGTGGCCGACGAAGGCTCGTTCACCCGAGCCGCCCAGAAATGCTTCATCACGCAACCTTCGATAAGCGCGCAGATCCAAGGGCTGGAACGCGAGCTTGGCGAGGCACTGTTCGACCGCACCCAGCGCACCACCGCGCTCACCGACGCCGGGCAGGTCCTGCTTCCCTACGCACGACTGTGCATCCAGGCCGCAAACGACGCGAAGGCGGAGTTCTCCGCGCGTGCTGGCCTGCTGCGCGGCGAGTTCCGGATCGGGACCGGAGGCGGGGTGGAACACACCACCACCCCGGTGCTTCTTGGCGCGCTTCGGCAGGAATATCCAGGCATCGACATCGTCGTCTCGGAAGCGACCAGCAAGCCACTGCTGGACATGGTCCTGCAGAACCAGCTGCACGCGGCCGTGATCGCCCGGCCAGTCGATGCGTTACCGGCTTCGATCAGCACCTCGCCGTTCTTCGTCGATCAGATCGTCGCGGTGTTCGACCCCGGCGCGTACCCCCTCGGCGACAATGGCCCACTCGAACTCGGTGAGCTGGCCCGCTACCCGATCATCACCTACCCGCGCACCAGCGCGTTGCGGGCCAGTATCGACCGGGTCGCGGCAGCGGTAGACACCGAAATCCTGGTCAATTGTGCGGCCAACGATGTGCGCCTGCAGGTCTCCTTCGCCCAGCAAGGACTCGGAGTGGCTCTGAGCTCCCGCTGCGATCCCGCCCTCATCGGTTGCGGTCTTACCGTCCGGCAGATCACCCCGCAGATCGACTTCGAGAAGATACTCATCTGGCGCAACGACATTCCCGCCTCCGCGCCCCTGCGTGCGTTCCTCGCCCTGTGGGACAACGCGATGAACATCGAAGAGGCCGCATCGAGTCAAGCGTGTAGGTGATCCCCGCCATGCACGGGCGCCGTTGCCGACACTGAAGAAAACACGGCGGCGGCAACTTTTGCGCTACCGCGCAGCCGGGGGCCGCGGCCCGTGCCTCGCCGCCGAGGAGCGGACCGCCCGGTATCGCTGCATCACAACGGATTCGAACGCATAGGTCACGCCTATGGAGTCGTCGTGAAGAACCAATTGGACGCCTTGGCGCCGTCCACGGGAGGCTGAGTCCACGTCGATGACATGTCTCGCCAACAGCGGCAGCGCAGACACGGCGCGGACATAAGACGTCCCGCAAGCACATCCGTCACATCGAAATCGCACGACGAAGGACCACGCATGACCAGCGACCGCTCCACCCGCAGCGCCAAGCGCATCGTCGACGTGCTCACCGCCTACGAGGTGCCCTACGTCTTCGGCGTGCCGGGTGCCAAGATCGACGCCGTCTATGACGCCCTCGTCGACGGCGGACCTGAACTCATCGTCTGCCGCCACGAACAGAACGCCGCGTTCATGGCCGGCGCCATCGGCCGACTCACCGGCACACCAGGTGTCGTGCTGGTCACCTCCGGACCCGGCACCACCAACCTGGCCACCGGACTGCTCACCGCCAACACCGAGCAGGACCCCGTCGTCGCCCTGTGCGGCGCCGTGGGCCGTGCCGACCGACTCAAACGCACCCATCAGTCGATGGATGCAGCCGCATTCCTCACGACGGTCACCAAACACACCGGCGAGGTCAACGACGCCGACAACGCCGCCGAAGCCACTGTCGGGGCCTTCCGCGCCGCGCTCACCGAACCGCAGGGTGCCGCCGCACTCGTGCTGCCCGCCGACGTGCTCAGTTCACCCACTGCAGCGGCCATTACCACCCGACACCCGGTACCCGCACTGGCCGGCGCGCCCAGCTCTGCGATCCGCGCGGCCGCCGACATCATCGCGGCCGCGAAACGCCCGGTGCTCCTGGTCGGCGTCCGAGGGGCGGCGCCCGACAGCTGTAAGGCGTTGCGCGATCTCGTTTCCGCCACCGAGTTGCCCGTGGTCGAGACATTCCAGGGCGCCGGCGTGATCTCCCGCGACCTCGAATCGCACTATCTGGGACGCGTCGGACTGTTCCGCAATCAGCCCGGTGACATCCTCGTCTCCGAAGCCGACGTCCTGATCACCGTCGGCTACGACGCCGTCGAGTACGACCCGGGCCTGTGGAACGACGACCCGGCCCGCACCGTCATCCACATCGACTCCCTGCCCGCCGGGATCGACAATCACTACCAGCCCGTCAGCGAACTGCGCGGCAACATCGCCGACACACTGGTCGAGCTCACCCGGCTGCTGTCCGGTATGACACTCGCCGACACCTACGTCGACGACATCGCTCGCCAACGTCAGGCGTTGGCCGACATCGACACCACCGAACGTGCGATACCCTCTGCCGCAACGGGACTCAACCCCACCGCGGTGGTGCTGGCGTTGCGCGAACACCTCGACGATGACGCGACGATCGCCTGCGACGTCGGCTCGGTGTACATCTACATGGCCCGACACTTCCGGGTCTACGAACCCCGACGGCTGCTGTTCTCCAACGGACAACAGACCCTCGGCGTCGCGCTGCCCTGGGCCATGGCCGCCGCGCTGGTGCGCCCCGGCACACACATCGTGTCCATTTCCGGAGACGGTGGGTTCCTGTTCTCCGCCCAAGAGCTCGAAACAGCTGCGCGGCTGGGACTCAACCTCACCCATGTCATCTTGCGCGACAACACCTACGACATGGTCGGATTCCAGGAAGTCCTCAAGTATGGCCGCAAGTCCGGTGTGCAACTGGGCGACTACGACATCACCCAGTACGCAGCGGCTTTCGGTGCCCGCGGATACCGCGTCGACTCTCTCGATGCATTCGCAGCCACGCTGGCGCAGGCTCTCGGCGAAGACGGACCGTCGGTGATCGACGTTGCCGTCGACTACAGCAGGAACACCGACCTGGCCGCGCGCCTGCACGACGATGTCTTCGAGTGATGTCGGCGCCATGACATCAGGACACAGCAGCACCCTTGATCAGTTCGCCACGTGGGCGCGCCGGATGCTCGCTCACCACAGCGCGACGGCCACAGGTGATTCACGCAGCGCCGAAGTCTTCCAAACCTCGACCATGAGCGCGCTGCTCGACGGCGTGTACGACGGCGACGTCACCATCGAGGAATTGCTGCGCCATGGCGACTTCGGGCTGGGCACCTTCAACCGCCTCGACGGAGAGATGGTCGTCCTCGACGGCGTGTGCCATCACCTGCACGCCGACGGCAGCGCCACCGTAGCCGACTCCGCAGACCGCACACCGTTCGCGGCGGTCACCCACTTCACGCCCAGCAACACCCTCACCGTCGACGCCCCCACCAGCCGGGCCGACGTTCTCGCCCTGATCGACCGGACGATTGAGAGCCCCAACCTGATCTACGCGATCCGCGTCACCGGCACGTTCTCGACTGTCCACACCCGCACCGTCAAGGCCCAGACACCGCCCTACCCGCCACTGACCGAGGCCAGCGACGGACAAGCGGTCAAGACATTCGAACAGGTAGACGGTGATCTGGTCGGCTTCCGCACACCGGAGTTCGAACAGGGCATTTCGATGGCCGGCTATCACCTGCACTTCCTCGACGCCGCCCGCACCAGCGGCGGTCACGTCCTCGACTTCACCCTGGACTCCGGGCATGTCGAGATCAGCACTGCCTCCGAGCTACACCTACGACTGCCGACATCCGGGGCGTTCCTGCACGCCGATCTCGCCGGTGAGGATGTATCCGCGCAGATTCACCACGCAGAGGGAGGTGACTGAACAGCGCCACGAGTCCGAGCCCTACGACCATCGTCTTCGGCCGCATCAAAGGAGCACCTCATCCCCGACATCAACTCATCGCCGCGCGGCGCGGCTCGACGATTTACCCCAGAGCTCGCCGACCTCGTCGATTCCCCTCTGTACGACCAAGTCTGGTCCGACGAACGGCTAAGCCCTCGCGACCGCAGTATCGCCACCTTGAGCGCACTCATCGCGCTGTACCGGCCCGACGAGCTACGGGCGCACCTGCGGCGCGGAGTCGACAACGGACTCACCACCGACGAAATCTCCGCGTTGATAACCCACATCGCCTTCTACGCGGGGTTCCCCGCGGCGATCTCTGCCTCGGTGATCGCCGCCGACACGTTGCTCTGACAGGACGGATGTCAGCGAGGATCAGGCCCATCGGTGCGCTGACGGTCTCCCCGGCGATGGATGACGGTGCCGAAGAGCACGGCTAGTGCACATCCGATCACCCCCGCGGCCAGGCCTGCGTGTCCGCCGAATCGATGCGCGACCGCACCGATCACGACGGCGCCGATCGGAGTGGACCCGATGAACGCCGTCGTCCACAGACCGGTGACGCGGCCGCGCATCTGCGGAGGCGCCGCAAGCTGGATGGTGCTGTTCCCCGTCGTCAGGAAGGCGATACTCACACCGCCCACCAGACCCGCGGACACCAGCGCTACCGGCAGCCCGGAACTGACGGTCAACAAGAGCATCACGGCGCCGTAGAGAACCGTCACACGAATCATCGGAGCCAGGCCCGTGATGGGCCACCGGGCGAGCAGCAATCCCGTCAACACCGAGCCCACCCCGAATGCCGTCGTCAGCCAGGCATATCCGTCGACCCCTGCTCTGAGTGTCTGCTCCGCGAACACCGGCAGGCTGGTCTCGAACTCATAGGTCAGCGTCCCGACGAACGCCATCATGACCAACGGTCCTGCGATGTCACGGTTCGACCGGGCGACGGCCAGACCCTCGCGCAACTGGTGCTTGCCGCGACCCGCGGGCACCGTCCTGTGCAACCGACGACCGTCGAGAGCTGCCAGTGCGACCACCACCAGGGCGAAGGTCAGCGCGTTGAACAGGTAACACCATCCGATGCCGTGCCAGCGGATCAAACCAGCCGCGACGGCCGGCCCCAGGGCCCGTCCCACGTTGGCCATCATGCTGTTGACGGTAATCGCCGACCGAAGGAGTTGCGTGTCAACGAGTTCCGGAATCAACGCCATGCGCGCGGGGTTGTCCAGCGCGGTCATGACACCGAAGACTGCGGCCGCAACGAAGATCTGCCACAGTGCGATCGTGCCCATCAGGACCGACACCCCCATCGCGAGCGACGTCAGACCCAGTACCGCATTGGTCATCGTCAGCACACGCCGCTTGTTGCTGCGGTCCACGATCAATCCCGCGTACGGCGTCGCCAGCAGCACGGGTAGGTACCGCGTGGCCATGACGAGTCCGAGAACCAACGGCGAGCGCGTCAACTGCAGAACCAACAGTGCCAGGGCAATGGTCTCGGCCCAGGATCCGATCAGGCTCAGCGACTGTCCCGACACGAACCGCCGGTAGTTCCGCACACCGAAGACGCCCCGCACCCCGCCGCGGCGGTCGGCCCCCACCGGCGTCGCCGACCCGGTGTCGTTGGGGCGGCCAACCGTCATCGATTCCCCGCCAACGAGTCTCGGTAGTCCCGACACCGCCACCACGCTGGCCGCACGACGGCACAGTCGGATGCCGACGTTCGCGCCATGACGTGAACCATAACCCCGCTCAGCGGGGCACGCGCGAGACGCTCGATGGCGTCCGTGTCCTGATTTTCGCTCGTTGTGGATGAATAGGCTCTCGTTCGATCGTCGATGAATTCCGCTGTCCGGGTGCGCTCATTGACCGGGCATCACACCAGTCGCGAATCGCCCGGGGCGCGAAGGTCGCCTCCGAGACCAGTCGACGCCGACGCCATCCACCACAACGACGCGCGCCATCGAGTCAGAATGTCGACCCCCATGATTCGTCTTCCAATATGCCGAATCGTGTCGGGCTAGATCTGCTTCAGCACCACAATGAACACGGGGGACTCATCGATTCAAGGAGGACATCATGCAGTATTTCGTCCAGTTCGATATCCACCAGCCCGTCGACATGAGCCGCGAAGAGCTGTTCGGGATCTGGCTCGAGGAAGCCCGCGCGGCCCAGGGTGCGGTCGACGCCGGTGTCGTGACCAACCTGTGGAAAGTCGTCGGCCAGCGCACAATCTTCGCCGTGCTCGACGTACCCGATCACACTTCGCTCGACAGGGCGCTCGAATCGCTGCCGATCATCCAGAAGCTCGGCGGCTCGGTGGACACCCGCACTTACGCGATCCGGCCTTACAGCGAATTTGCGGAGGAAGTCCGCGTCGCGGTTGAGGGCGAGTAGCGCACGAGTACCTCGGGTCGCGCAGAAACGGGGCGAGCGGCGGGATATCGTCGTTTCAAGCAACGGACACGCTCGGAACTGGAGGTTGGCGGGATGCACAGTGACCCCGCCGAGCGTGACCTCCCAGCGAACGACCTTGCAGAGGAGCTGTTGAATCGCTCGCTCGGCGACGGTGCCAACGTGGGCCTGTGGCCCGGTATGACGATATACCGGTACGTCGAGCCGACGGTGCCGAAATGGGATGAGATTCAATCCCTCTCGGTGTGCATCGTCGCCCAGGGTCGCAAGGCCGTGACCGCCGATGGCCATCACTACGTCTACGACAAGTACCAATATTTGGTGCTCAGAAGCAACTTGCACTTTCAGTCGCAGATCCTGGACGCAACGCCAGACAAACCGTTCCTCGCCTTCGTGCTGCAGATCGACCCGGCGGTGGTCCGCAAGGTCTCGGCGGAGATGGTCGGCCGACGCGGGGTCGCAGACCACCCGACAGCGTCGGCCGAAATTCGAGACCAAAGCGTCGTGTCCGAACTCGACGACGAGCTCATGAGCGCCGTCCTTCGCTTCATGCGGTCACTCACGGCGGATTCTGACCGGCGGGTACTTGCTCCGCTGTATCTGCAGGAACTGGTGTACCGCATCCTGCAGCGTGACAGGTTCTCCAAACTGCTCTTGATCGCCGGCCAGCAGGACGACGGCAATTCCATTGCGGCAGCCTTGAATTACATCAACGCGCACCTGTCTGAGCCACTGACGGTCGAGACTCTTGCCGCGCAGGTGAACCTCAGTTCGTCAGCGTTTTCGCGCCGGTTTCGCGAACTGACCGGCAAATCGCCCTATCAGTTCGTCAAGGAGACCCGGCTGGAGCGGGCGCGCGAACTGCTACTCGAACGCCGACTCGGGGTCGGAGACATATCCACCGCCGTCGGATACGCGAGCCAGTCACACTTCACGAAGGAATTCCGGGCGCGCTTCGGGACAACCCCGCGCGAGTACGCCGACGCAGAGGGACTGAGCCGCGATCTACGTGCCGCTCGCTGATCAAGTCGGAATGGGCACGAGTCGAGCGGGAATCAGCTAGCTCGCCGGCAGCGCTCGGGGTTGACTGCAGGGGTACGGAAAGTTCCGGATCGTCAGCCTCGTCAGGAGTCTTCAATGCCGCTAGCTCGGATCGACCTCATCGAGGGAAAGTCGGCGGAATACCGCCGCACCATCGCCGACGTGGTCTACGACAAGATGATCGAATGCCTTGGCGTGCCAGAGGATCGGTTCCAAACCATCACTGAACACAAGGCGGAGAACTTCCTCTTCGACGCCGATTATCTCGGCATCCACCGGTCCGAGAACTGCATCTTCATCCAGCTGATCTTCCTCGACGTTGCGACCCCGGAGCAGAAGGGCACGTTCTACGAAGCCGTGGTGGCCGAGTTGGAGGAGAAGCTGCAGGTGCGGCCCGAGGACGTCTTCTTCAACCTCATGACGGTTCAGCCCGCGGACTGGTCCATGGGCTTGGGGGTGGCGACCTACGTCAGGGGTGTGCCGACCGACCGTCTCGACCCAAACTCCATCCCGCACTGACTTATTCAGCCTCGTTGAACATGCGCCTCATTGGCGCCGGCAGTCGCCCGGCGCTCCCCTCACCCCGAAAGGACGCCGTCATGGCGACCCCAGCAACCACCTTGAAGAAGGTGCTCATCACCGGAGCCGGAACCGGCTTCGGATACGAAGTCGCGATGCGACTGGCAGAGAAGGGTTTCGACGTGGTGGCCGCCGTTGAGATCTACGGCCAGGTGCAGACCCTCAAGCGACAAGCCGACGCACGCGGGGTCACCCTGCAGGTCGAGAAGCTCGACGTCACCGACGACGGCGACCGCCGCAAGGCCCTCGACTGGGGCATCGAGATTCTCGTCAACAACGCCGGCGTCGGCGAAGGCGGCTCCACGGTCGACATTCCGGCAGACAACATCCGACGCCAGTTCGAGGTCAACGTCACCGGACCACTGCTGCTGACCCAGCCCATCGCCAAGCAAATGGCCAAACGTGGATCCGGACGCATCATCTGGGTGTCCTCCCGAGAAGGGCTCAACGTCAACCCCTTCACCGGCATCTACTCCGCCTCCAAGCACGCCGTCGAGGCCATCGCCGAGAGCATGAAGGACGAGTTGCAAGAGTTCGGCGTGGAAGTGGCGACCATGAACCCCGGCCCCTTCTTGACCGGTTTCAACGACCGCATCTTCCAGACGTGGGAGAGCTGGGAGGACGACCCGCAGCAGCGGTTGTTCGACTACTCGAAACTGGCCTTCCCTCGGGCGCAGTTCAACCCCGAACCCGTCTACGCGACGCTCACCGCGCTGGCCGCGGGTGAGATCGACAGCTACCGCAACCTGGAACCCAAGTCGATGCTCGAGGAAACCAAGAAGCTCATCGAGGCGCCATGGGGCAAGAAGACCACCGACGGTCTCGGCACCCGCAACGACGGCATCCAAAAGTCCTTCGACATGACACCCGAACAACTGCGCGACGACCAAGACCCGATCCCCGCACCGTGAGCACGGCACGCCGCCAGGCCGGCCTCACCAATAGGATCGACGAGTGGGCCGACGCGCCACGAGTGAGGAGCACGAGTTGATCCAGCGGTTGCGGACGGGTTCGCACGTGGGAATCGATCGCTTGTTGGTGACCAATCACCGGATCGAAGTACCGCTCGACTGGAGTGATCCCTCGGGCCCGCAAATCAGCGTGCACGCAAGGGAAGTCGTCGCCGTCGAACACGCCGACGATGAGAGTCGACCGGCCATCGTGTGGTTTCAAGGCGGCCCGGGTCACGAAGTCGCGTTTCCCGACCATCGCGGGAGCTGGCTCGAACAGCTGCTGACGCGATTCAGAGTGATGTTGCTCGACCAACGCGGCACCGGCCTGAGCACCCCGCTCGACGCGCGTGCCCTTCCCGTCGCAGACCCAGTGCACCTCGGCGACTACCTTCGCCATTTTCGCCAGGATTCGATCGTCCGCGACGCGGATCGCTTGCGCGCCACGCTCTACGGTCCCGACACCGACTGGTATGTCTTCGGCCAGAGCTTCGGCGGCTTCTGTTCACTGACCTACCTCTCGTATCTGCCCGAACATCTACGCGGGGTGATCATCACCGGTGGTTTCGCGCCCGTGCTGCGCGAGACCGACGAGATCTGCGCCAGGCTCTTCAAGCAGGTGGCGAGCCGCAACGCCGACTTCTACGCGCGGTTCCCCGAGGATGCGCCACGCGTGCGACGAATCGTCGACCATCTCCAGACCACCGACGACGTAGACGGCCACGGTCATCGACTCAGCGCCCGCCGCTTCCTGACCCTTGGCAACACGCTCGGCCTGCAGCATGGGGCCGCCGAGCTGCACGGCATCCTCGAGCGCGCCGCCAACGATCTCGAGCAGATCGGCATGCTCAGTGGAGCCGTTCACGATCGCGTCGCCTCGGTGATGTCCCCCGCCACCAACCCCATCTACACGGTGCTACAGGAGGCCATCTACTCCAACGGCCCCGCGACCCGGTGGGCAGCCGAGCGCGCACGCCAGGCTGACGCACGCTTCGCGCTGGATGCACAGCCCGCACCGTACTTCACCGGCGAGGCGGTGTTCCCGTGGATGCTCGACGAGCTGCCCGAGCTCACCCCGCTGCGAGATGTCGCGAATCTGCTTGCCGAGCATGACGATTGGCCACCGCTGTACGACACCGGACGACTGGAGGCCAACACCGTCCCCGTCGTCGGCACCGTGTACTGGGACGACGCGTACGTCGAGCGAACCATGGCGCTCGAAACGGTCTCGATGCTCGGGAACTGCAACCCCTGGATAACCAACGAGTTCGAGCACGGGGCTTACCGGCACGAGCCAAAGCGAGTTGCCGACCGCCTGTTCGCGATGCTGGACGACTTGACCGCCCGCGGATGAGAAGGATCTCCCCGTAACCTCCAGACAGTCTCCATGCAACCGGTGTCGTGGATTCGCAAGCTGTTCCCATGACACGAATCGCACACAAGGGCCCGATCCTCACCCTGGTCGCGACCGCCGCGCTGGGCATCGGAGTGTTTTCCGCCAACCTTGCCCAGGACGGCCCCACGGCCGCACCGCAGCCGCCGGCGGCCTCGGTGGGCTCGTCGACGGTCAAGCCGACGCCGCCACCCACGCCCGTCGCACCTGCCGTGCCGGCGCCCGCCCCATTCCCGGCCAAGGCCGCCTTTCACGCGAACATCCCCACCCGCAACGGCACTCTGACCGTGGACATCAAGGTCAACGCCACCAAGGCCACCGCCTACGCCTGCGACAACCAAGGCATCGAGGAATGGCTCTCCGGAACTGCCGTTGACGGCGTGGTCTCGATGAGCAGCAGCGACGGCACCAGCCGACTCAACGGCCGCCACCAGGCGAACGACACCATCGAAGGCAACCTGTCCATCGGGGACAAGAACTGGGACTACACGGCGTTCGAGGTCAAGGGCAGCAGCAATGTCTGACGCCGCCACTTCCGACACCGATCCCACCGTTGCCGCGCCTGCCGCCTCACCCGCTCCGTCGAATTCAGCCGGCGGGGTGGCCGTCCTGGCCACCGTTCTCATCGGCGCACTGGTTGCAGTCGCACTCGGGGCATTTGGAGCGCTACACGAACCGCGGTTCTTTGCGGTGAACGTCGCCGGATTCTCCAGCGGAACCGCGGCCAAGGCGTGGCTCGCGACGCTCGTGGTCACACTGGCGCTGTTTCAGTTGGGGTCGGCGTTCGCCATGTATCGGTTGATCCCGAGCGGGCGGGTGCCATCGTGGATGACCACCGCCCATGTGTGGTCGGGGCGGATGGCGGTACTGCTCAGCATCCCGGTCACCGTCCATTGCCTCTACGCACTGGGCTTCCAACACTCCAACACCCGGGTGTTGTTCCATTCGCTGTTCGGCTGCCTGTTCTACGGCGTGTTCGTGACCAAGATGCTCCTGTTGACTCGGAAGGGATTGCCGGGCTGGGTAATTCCCATCGCGGGTGGACTGCTGTTCTTCGTCCTCGTGTACGTCTGGTTGACCTCGGCGTTGTGGTTCTTCCTCACCAGTGGCTTGACGTTGTAAAGGAGAAATGAACGTGCAAGAAGAAGAATTCGTCATCTCACGCAAGACGGCCATCGTCAGCGGCGGTGTCGTCTTGGCTGCGGCCGCCCTCAGCGCCTGCACGACCTACGGGAAGGCACCGTCACCGGCACCGGCGGGCGGGCCGCCGTCAGAGGGCGCAACGGCGCCACGGCCGCCGGCCGCCGCCGCCCTCGCCACGACCGCCGACGTGCCCGTCGGGTCGGGGCTGATCGTCGACGACGTCGTGCTCACCCAACCATCGGCGGGGGTCTTCAAGGCGTTCTCGACGGTCTGCACTCATGCGGGGTGCGCCGTGTCGAAGATCGCCGAAGGCACCATCGACTGCCCGTGCCACGGCAGCAAGTTCAACCTCGACGGCACCGTCGCGAAGGGACCGGCGTCTAAGCCATTGAACCCGAAAAGCATTGCAGTCGAGGGTACTTCGATCGTCCGAACCTGACTCGTCACAGATTCTGCACGGGCACGGGTGCGATGTGCTCGGCGTCGGGAAGCTCGAAGCCGAATACCTGTGCGTAGAAGGACAACTCGGAGTCCAGCGCTCGGCGGATGTTGGCTGCTTGCCGGAACCCGTGCTGTTCACCCTCGAACGCCACGTAAGCCACCGGCACTCCCTTGGTGCGCAGCGCGTCGACGATCATCTCGGCCTGGTTGGGTGGCACCACCTCGTCTTCAAGACCTTGCAGCACGATCAGCGGTCGGTCGAAGCCGTCGACGTGGTGGATCGGGGAACGCTCGACATAGAGATCGCGACGGGCGGGGTACGGGCCGATCAGGCCGTCGAGGTAGCGGCTCTCGAACTTGTGAGTCTCGGTGGCGAGCGCCTCGAGGTCGGCCACACCGTAGTGGCTCGCCCCGGCGGCGAAGGTGTCCCGGAAGGCAAGGGCTGCCAGCGTCGTGTAGCCGCCCGCGGACCCGCCCCTAATGCAGAGCCTGGTCGGGTCGACGCGGCCCTGCTCGCCGAGCCACCGGGCCGCCGCCTCACAGTCGTCGACGTCGACGACTCCCCACTGGCCGCGGAGCTGGTTGCGATAGGCCCGGCCATAGCCGGTGGAGCCGCCGTAGTTGACGTCCACCACGGCGAAGCCCCGGCTGGTCCAGTACTGCGTACTTAGCTGCAACATCGGCCGTGCAGCGCTGGTGGGGCCGCCGTGGATCAGCACGAGCAGCGGCGGAAGCTCGCCGGGCTCGGCCGTCACATCGGGGTTGGTGGGTGGATAGAAGAGAGCGTGGGCGGTGCGCCCGCCGCTCGTCGGGAACGAAATGGGTTCAGGCCGAGAGAACCACTCCGCGGAGAGCTCGAGATCGCGTGGTGCACGCAGTATCTCGGTCGCGGTGACCGTCCCTTCGGCATCGACGGTCACCGACACCACGGCAGGTTCGGTGACAGCGGATGCGCCGACGAACACGACGCGGTCGCCTTCCGCCTGGATCGAGCTGAATGACGTGTAGGGCACGTCGAGATCGACCACGCTCCCATCGGCGAGGCGGATCGCCAGGAACCCGAGCCCGTCGCGTGCCGAGGCGAAGACGGTGCGCCCGTGCGACAGGAAGGCGTAACTGGACTGACCGAAAACCCATTGCGGCCCGCCGATTTCGGCGTCTGCCGTCACGATGGCCTCGACATCGTCAGAACCGGGCACCCAGCGGTAGAGGTTCCACCAGTCCGACCGGTCAGAGATGAACCACAGCGAACCGTCGTCGGCCCAACGGGGTTCGCTCACCGACTCGCCCGCGCCCGTACCGCCAGGCCCCGCGTCGGGGCGGCCCGCCACCACCGCGGTGCCGGTCACCTTCGGACCGGTGTCGGTGGCCCGCAGATCCGCGACGCACAGCTCGGTGCCGTCCCACGGCATGTCGGGATGTGACCACTGCAGCCAGCACAGTCGCCCGCCGTCGCGCGAGATGCGGGGATCGGAGACGAAGTCAGGTCCCGACACCAACACCCTGGGGGCCAGCTGTCCCGTGGTGTCGAGCACGACGATCTCGTTCACCACCTGGGCCGGGCCGCCGCCGGCGGGATGGTGTTCGCGCACGACCAGCGCCCACCGACCGTCCGTCGTGACGCGTCCGTCGGCCCAGCGGTCACCGCGGGGCACCTCAGGCTCGGGGGTCACCGGTTCGGGTGCCGCCGTCCCGGTAACCGTGTAGAGGCGTTGGTCCGCCCAGTCGACGAACCACACCGTGTTGTCCGCGACCCACCAGGCACCGCCGCCATACTCGTGGGCGGCCGTGCGGGCGTTGACCCCAGGAGGCAACACGTCGACGGCCGGTCCCTCACCCGTGCGCTGGACCAGCTGGGTGCGGCCGCCCTCCTCAGGCCGTTGCTCGGCCCAGGTCACCGTGTCACCGTGCACGCTGACGCCGCCTAGTCCGGCCGCGGCACGCACCACGAGCTCAGAGGTGACGGGGGTGGGCCACGAGCCAAAGGTCGCCATGACGCTCCAGCCTAGGACTCACGCGCACAGCGGCGCCGATCTGGCCGTCGCAGGCAGCAGAGTTCACTGGCGACGACTTGCCCGCCAGCCGGACCACACGGCGAGGACGGTAAGCACCGCGAGCAGCGGGTAGATGACGAGTAGGTCGATGCGAATGTTGGCGTCAAGCCGATCCTCGGACACCGTGATCTCCCACCCGGTATAGGCGAGCCAAAGGACCGCGGCGACGAGGGCGGTGCGCGAACGGCACGATCTCCACACGAGCGCGAGGGCGGTTGCCACGAGCAGCGCAAGCCACGGGTGATCGATGAGGAGAGTGGTCCAACGCATGGCGTCTGCAGCGTACCGGGAGCAAAGCAACTCGAGTGGTCGCCGAAACGTGCTGACCGTCGGTCGGCGGGACACCAATCGATCACAGGTACCACGCCCTCAACCTGTGGGCAGTCCCTTGAAATTCGGCTCCCATCCCAGCTCCGGGGCCACGTACCGGGCGAACGACTCGAGGATGTGGAGGTTTAGCTCCACACCGAGCTGGCTAGGGATCGTGAGCATCAGCGTGTCAGCGGACTGGACCGCGGCATCCGCCTTCAGCTGCTCGATGAGGACATCGGGTTCGGCGGCATAGGTCTTGCCGAAGGTCGACCGGAATCCGTCGATGACGCCGACCTGGTCTGCCGAATCGTCACCCCGCGGGCCGAAGTAGCGCCGGTCCAGATCCGTAACCAGCGGGAAGATGCTGCGGCTCACCGAGACTCGCGGAGTCCGCGGGTGACCCGCGGCCACCCATGCCGCACGGAACTGGTCGATCTGCTCAGCCTGGAGGTCTGCGAAGGTGTCCCCGGTGGCCTCGGTCAGCAGCGTCGAACTCATCAGGTTGACGCCTGCCGCACCCGCCCATCTCGCGGTCTCCCGCGATGCGGCGCCCCACCAGATGCGATCGGCCAGTCCAGCCGAGTGCGGTTCGATGCGCAGCTTTCCGACTCGCCCGAACTGTTGGGGGTCGGCGTCGGCGACGCCTTCACCGCGGACGGCACGCAGGAACAGGTCGAACTTGTCGCGGGCGATGTCGGCGCCACGCGGATCCGTGGAACCGGTGTAACCAAAGGCCTCCCACCCGCGCAGCGCCGGCTCAGGCGATCCGCGACTGACTCCGACTGCCACCCGCCCCTCGGAGAGCAGGTCGAGCGCAGCCGCCTCCTCAGCCAGGTGCAGCGGATTCTCGTACCGCATGTCGATGACACCGGTGCCGACCTCGATCCGCTGGGTACGGGCGGCGATCGCAGCGAGCAGCGGCATGGGTGCAGCGGACTGCCGGGCGAAGTGGTGAACGCGAAAGTATGCGCCGTTGACGCCTAATTCGTCGGCACCCGTCGCGATGTCGACTGCGTCGCGCAGCATGTCGGCGGCGTCAGGCCCACCGGAGCCGCCGGCGGACGCGTAATGCCCGAAGCTCAGAAATCCAAAAGCCTTCATGGCACCGCAAACCTCATTCGTCGTTCAGGTATTCCCCGGGCCTGCGCCCGACAGCCGACGCCCGCCGCAGCCGGTTCGGCCATCTTTGCAAGACTGCTACCCATGGCCGACGCAAAGGACCTCCCACTGGCTGCACCGGGACAGACCCCGCGTCGAGTCATGACCATCGCCGGCTCCGATTCAGGCGGCAGCGCTGGCCTGCAGGCCGACATGCGAACATTCGCGATGTTGGGTGTACACGGGTGCGCCGCACTGACAGCCGTAACGGTCCAAAACTCGTTGGGCGTCAAAGCCTTTCATGAGGTTCCGACCGACATCGTCGCAGGGCAGATCAGCGCGGTGGCGTCCGACATCGGCATCGAGGCCGCCAAGACAGGCATGCTTGCGTCCAGCGCGATCATCAGGACGATCGTGGCTACGTGGAGGTCCGAGGGACTCGACGGCACTGTCCCGCTGGTGGTCGATCCTGTGTGTGCGTCCAACGTCGGCGAGCCACTACTGCACCCCGACGCGCTGGACGACATGCGCGACGAACTGATCCCACTCGCCACGCTGGTGACACCAAACCTCGACGAGGTGCGACTTTTGGTCGGCATCGACGTCGTCGACGACACGACCCAACGCGAAGCGGCCCGGGCGCTGCACGCACTGGGGCCGCAATGGGCGCTCGTCAAAGGCGGCCACCTGCGTACTTCACAGCGCAGCTCCGACCTGCTCTTCGACGGCGCCGAGTTCCACCAGTTCGCCGCCGACCGGGTGGACACCCCCCACGATCACGGCGCCGGCGACACTCTAGCCGCGGCCATCACCGCCGCGCTGGCACACGGCTACCCGGTTCCAGAGGCGGTCGGTTTCGCCAAGCTATGGGTTACCGAATGCATCCGCGCCGCCTATCCGCTGGGCCGAGGCCACGGCCCAGTCAACGGGATGGCCAGATTGTTCCGCTGAGTCGCACAGCTGGCTGGCGAGCGCCGTTGAGAGATGGCGGTCGACCGACGGCGACGGGGCGCTGTCATGTTTCGAGCGGCAAAAGCGTCGGCGTCGTGTTCTAGTCCGAGCCATCTGCGCCCGCGGCGGTGGGGTGATCCGTCGCAGCCGACGACGCCTGGGACGCCGTGATCAGACGCTGGCCCAGGGCTAATACGCTGTCGCGCAATGCTTGTGGACGCTCTATGACGAACGGGCGATCGATCACCGCAAGCTTTCCGGCAACCCATTCGAGTCGTTCAGCGTGCAGGACCACCCTGAGCCAACCGTCGTCGTCAGCTGAACCAAGCGGCGTGGTCGTCGCCAGCATCTGCGGAAGATGCGTTCGAACATGGTCGACATCCGCGCGGATCCGTACCGACACGGCGTGCCGGTGCGGTGCCGCTGACAGCGGCCCGAGGACGGGCTCTGCCGATTCACCCGCGGGCGGCACCGTGAAGGTGCCTTCGTTGAGGCGCAGACCAACGATGCGGTCGACACGGAACGTCCGCGACGCCTGCCGTCCCAGGTCGAATCCGGTGAGATACAGCAGGCCGCGATGGGCAACAAGACCGTGGGGCTGCACGTCGCGGTGGGTCGCGTGACCCTGCCGGGAGGTATACCCGAAGCCGATCGGACGCCGATCACGCACCGCCTCGGCCAACTCGAGCAGCACCTCAACGATGCCGCCGCCGTCGGTGCGAGCCGAGTCCGGACCGCCCGCTGTGCGAGCAGCGAGGAAGTCGACGCTTTCGAGCACGGCGTCGATCCTCTGCGCCAGCGCGGCCGGCAAGACTCGTCGCACCTTCGCCGTAGCAGTTTGCACTGCCAACTCCGAGGCCGGCCCAGATCCCGGTTCGCCGGCCAGCAGCAAGCCCCACACCACCGCAACGGCCTCGTCGGCGGTGAGCATCAGCGGCGGCATCCGCGAGTGATGGGCCAACCGGTAGCCGCCGTAGCGGCCCCGGACCGAATCCACGGCGACGTCGAGCTCGCGAAGATGTTCGACGTAGCGACGCACCGTGCGCTTGTCGACCGCCAACCGCTGCGCGAGGTCGGCGACGGTAAGCGTGCCGCCGCCCTGCAGCAATTCCAGTAACGCGAGGACCCGCGCTGTCGGCCGCACCACCTTCATAACTTTAGACCAAATAGAGGGCGGATATCGTCCACTATTGCCGATACCGTTCGGCCCATGACACCGACGAACACCATTCGGCTCGCCTCCGTGCGCATCCTCACCACCGACGTCCACCGCGCAGTGCGCTTCTACGAGATCCTCACCGGCGCCACGCCGAACTACGTCACGGACGACTTCGTCGAACTGGTCACACCGTCGGCGACGCTGGCGGTGAGCGATGCCAGACGAGTTCCGTTGGTCGCCAACGACAATCCAGGTGTAGCGATGAAGCAGTGCTGCATCGTCGAATTCTGGGTGGACGACGTCGAGGCACTCCTATCGACGCTCGAGAAGGAGTACGGCGACGACCTCGACGTCGTGCAACCCCCGACGATGATGCCGTGGGGCAACGTGTCAGTGCTGATTCGCGATCCCGACGGAGTGCTCATCAATCTCTACACGCCGGTCACTTCGCAAGCCTGGCAGCTGCAGCACAACCGGACACCTCGGGCCGAGCTTCCTGCCGTACGGACGACGACGTGACCACGGACTCACACACCTGATCGGAACTCCCCGTGCGCGAATCGCTCTGAGCAAGGCCTTAGCGAGGTCCGTGCGCCAGTACGTCGTCCAGTTCGCCGAGCAGAAGATCGGCGTGCTCGGTGGTGAACGGCAGCGGCGGGCGGATCTTCAACACGTTCTCGTGCGGACCCGAGGCGCTGATCAAGATACGGCGCTCCCGCAGTTCGTTGACCACCCGCGATGCCGTGGCCGCGTCGGGGTCGTCGCCGTCGACGAACTCCATTGCCAGGAACAATCCGATCCCCCGCACGCCGCCGACGCCGTCGTGTCGGCCCGCGATCTCGCGCAGTCCCTCGAGCAGGCGCTGCCCCGACCGTTTCACGTTGTCGAGCAGGGCCTCATCTTCGATGACGTCCAGCACGGCGGTGGCGGCCGCGATGCTCACGGGGTTGCCACCAAAGGTGTTGAAGTACCGAATGTCTCGGCCGAACTTCGCCATGACGCCGTCGCGCCCCACCAACGCGCCGATCGGAATACCGTTGCCCATCGGTTTGCCGAGCACGACGAGATCCGGCTCGATGCCGTGCCGCTGGAATCCCCACCACGTCGACCCGAGGCGGCCAAAGCCGGGTTGCACCTCGTCGGCGATCCACAGGCCCCCGGCCTCGTGGACGGCACGCACCGCGGGCGCGAGGAAACCCTCCGGGTCTGACTGCACCCCGTCGCTCGACAAGATGGAATCGACGATCATGCCGGCGAATCCGACACCACGCCGGTGAAGTTCGGCGATCGCGCTACGCACCCGCGCGGCGAACTCTTCGGCCATCGTGGCCGGGTCGTCGCGATCGGCGTCCGGGGCGGTCACGAGGACGACGTCGTCGCCGATGACGTTGTTAGGCCCCAAGCTGGGCGAGACGGCGGCCGCGGCGACGGTGGTGCCGTGGTAGGCGTGTGCGGTGCAGACGACGCCACGTGCCCCGGTCTCGTACCGCGCCACCCGCAGCGCCAGATCGACCGCCTCGCTCCCGGTGCACGTGTAGACCACCCTGTTCAACTCCGCGGGGAAGAGTGCGAGAAGCCGTTCGGAGTAGTCGATCACGGGTTCGGTGAGGTAGCGCGTGTGCGTATTCAGCACGCCCAACTGCTCGGTGACGAGCCGCTGGACGTGGGGGTGGCTGTGTCCCACGGCCGGAACGTTGTTGTAGGCATCGAGATACTGGTTGCCGTCCGCGTCGTAGAGCCACACTCCCGACCCGCGCGCCGCGACCACGGGATGCCGGTAGAACAACCGGTAGCTCGGCGCCAGCACGGCGTCGCGGCGACGAATGAGGTCGCGGACGCCCTCGTCGAGGAGGTCGACGTCTGATCCGTCGAAGGCGTTGGCCATGTGCAGGCTCTTCGAAGTCACTGTGCTCCTTGGGGTTGTGTGCAGGGACGAACTCAGGTCAGCCGCGCCAACCGGTAGATCGAGGCGATGGTCGCGTCGCGGGAGCGGCGGGCGGCGACGGCGTGGTCGACGTCCACGTCGACCAGTCGCACCGTGTTGGGAGCCTGCATCTGCGCCAGCGCGTCGATGTCGACGCCGATCACGGTGCCCACGGTCGCGTAGCCACCGCCGGTGACGCCGTCGCGCAGCAGGCAAATCAGTTCCTGACCGCTGGGCACCTGGATCGAGCCGACCGGGTAACCGAGGTCGACCACGTTGCTCGGGTCGTCGCCGGCCCCGAACGGCGCCTCCCGGTCCACGAACTCCAACGGCGGACCACTGAGCCGGTATCCGACCCTATTCGCCTCGGTGCCGATGGTGAAGTCCGAGGACAGCATCTTCTCGACGCTCACGTCCGTGACGCGGTAACGACACAGCCCAAGCACCACGCGAATCTCTTTGTGCGCAGCCAACGTCGGCCGCAGTTCCTCGACGACGGAGTAGCCCAGCCGAGGAGGCGGGCCATACTGGTCGGCCGACTTCAGTACGTCACCGGCCCGCAGTTCGCGTCCATCCACGCCGCCGATTCCCGACGGCAGATAGGTCGACCGGCTGCCCATGACCACGGGCGTACCGATGCCACCTCTCACCGCCAGATAGCTACGCGCCCCGGCGAGGGCGGGCCCCACCGTGACGACCTGCCCTGCCCGCACCGGCAGCGTGGTCCACGTCGGCATCGGCACGCCGTCTATCCGCAGGTCGACCTCGGCGCCGGTGACCGCGACGACTCCGTCGTAGCGGAGGCGAACCGTCGGGCCGACGACCACCGATTCCAGCGTCGCGGCCGCGGGGTCGTTTCCCACCAGGGCGTTGGCGGCGTGGTGGGACAGCTGGTCCATCGGCCCCGATGGTGGTAATCCGATCGCGAAGTAGCCCTTGCGTCCCTGGTCCTGCACCAGCGTCTGCAGGCCCGGCGCGATCACCTCAAGCATGCGCCAGCTCAGTCAGTAGGGAGGCGTTGTGGGACAACGGGTCTGCGAAGAATTCGGCGAGAGCGAACTCGACGGGAGCCCGACGGTAACGGTACGTCCCGCCGTCCACTTCGTCGCGGATGGCGTCATACTCGTCGTGGTCGATCCGTCGGTACTTGACGATCATGCCCGCCTTCGCCAGTACCGGGTCGTCAGCGAAGTCGGGCAACCGCCGGGAGAGGTCGAACACGGGTGTCGCCGCACGACCGATCAGCTGGTATCCCCCGGCCCCACGCGCCGGGTAGATGGTCGCGAACGCGCCCCCGTGGCCGAGTGCGCGCTCCGGGGTGTCGGTCCGCGGGCGTACGTACTTGGGCGCCTGTATCTGCATTGCGTCCGGAACCAGTTGCATGGACTCCGCGTTGCCGGGGACGAAGCACATGAACGTGACGATGAAGGGGTTGCCGCAGTGGGCGGTGATGAACTCGTCGATGGAGCCGAATCCGTTGACGCGCGTGATGTATTCGAGGTCGTTCTCACCGCTCGACTGGTGCCGGTCCCGGAACCGCATGGCGGTCTCGGTGGTCCACGGGTCATCGTAGAAGATCGGCACCTCAAGGATTTCGGTGCTCAGCACGACGTCGGTGGTGTCGGCGAATCGGCGGTGCAGATCGACGAGGGGTTCGTGAAGTGAGCGTGGGTCGCACCGGTCCGGGTCGATGCGCACCATGTAACTGGCGTTGGACGGGCAGACATCGACGATGCCGTCGACCCCCAGTTCGGTGAGTGCGTCGGTGATGGCCTGAATCCGCAGGGCACCCGAGAGCGACATGTGCTCGGTGAGTTCGACGAACACGAACTCCTCGCCACCGAAGCTCAGCCGCGATCCGTCGGGGAGGTCGATCATCGGAGGCTCTCGAACACCGATCGGATCTCGACGTCGTTCTCGGCGAGGACGCGGCGGACGGCGGTGGCCACCGCGATCACGTTCGGCCGGTCGCCGTGCACGCACACCGTTTGCACCGGCATGGGAATCTCGCGCCCGGAGACGGTCAGCACGCTACCGCGTGCCATTCGAAGAGCTTGCTGTGCAACGAGTTCCGGGTCGCGCACGTGCGGGCGCGCCTCGATGACGTTTCGACCGTCCTCGTCGAAGTCGAGGTCGGCGGCGTTGTCGGCGACGACAGGCAGTCCGTCGGCGCGCATGGCGTCGAGGCCAGGGCCCGGCGCCAGCAGCATCGGCATCCCCGCTTGCAGTGTCTGCAACGCGCGCCCGATCGCGACCGCGCGATCGGGGTTGACGACGATCGACCCGTAGAACGCCCCGTGTGGCTTGACGTGACTGAGGGTGACGCCGAACCTGCTGGCGATGCCCATCAGCGCGCCGACCTGATACAGCACGTAGTCGACGGCGTCACCGTCGTCGATGACGATGGGGCGCCGGCCGAACCCCAGCAGGTCGGGGAAGCCGGGATGGGCGCCCACGTTGACACCGGCCTGCGCGGCCATCTCCACGGCGCGGTGCATCGTCGACGGGTCCCCCGCATGCCAGCCGCAGGCGACGTTGACCGTGGTGACGAGGCCGACGAGTTCGGCGTCCTCACCGAGGCTCCAGCGGCCGAAGCTCTCCGCGATGTCGGCGTTGATGTCGATTGTCGTACTCATTGGCTCTCCTGAACGCATCCCGGCAGACCGGATGGCTCTTGCACGCCCGTCACATCGCCTTCCTTCCAACCGCTGTCGCAGCGGCCACGTGTATAGATGCGTCGCCATTCGGGCTGGGCGAAGGCAGACACGTCGCCCAGCGGCGCCAGGCCCTGCATCGGCTGACCAGTCTTGGCTGCGGCCAACGAACTCTGCGGCAGCAGATCTCGTTGGAAGATCTCGGTCACCAGAGTGTCGGACTCGTTGGGGAAGAAGTTGCAACCCCCCACGAATTCGTTGCCGGGACATGGTTTGGCCGTCTCGGTGGTGACCCAGGGCAGAGGCATTTCGATGTTGTGCGGAACCGAGTCCGGGCCTTCGGTCAGGACGCGCAGTCCGATACGCATGGCCACGCCGGCCTGCGCCGGCGGGGATCCCGAGGACACGCCCGGCCAGCCCTGACTGAGCATCTTGCGGAAGTAGTTGCCGTTCTCGCCGGTCACGGGGATCCGCTTGCCAGCGGCCTGTAGCGCCTTGACGACGCCGACTTCGCCGTCCTGAGACCAGATTCCGTCGACGTCGGGGTGGGCGGCGAGCGCCTTGGCGGTCTCCTGCTGGCTCACCGCGGAATCCCACTTGCCGTAGTACTCGGAGACCACGGTGATTCCTGGGCTGCGGTCGAACACCGCCTTGGCCGTGTCGTAGTGCACCTGATCGGTGGACGTTCCTGCGACGCCGCGGTTCATGAAGATCTTGCCCTTGCCTCCGAGCAGCCCCACCAAGGCCTCGGCCGTCTGCGCGCCGAAGAACGCTGCACGGGGGTCGTCGGTCTTGGCTCCGGTGATGAAGGCGACGTTGTAGGCGCAGGGTTCACGGACCGTGGAGTCGTAGACCACGAAGGTGACCCCACGTTCGCAGCCCTGCCTGATGGTGGGAGACAGCGCGGTCGGAGACAGTGGGTACAACACGACCAACTTGGCCTTGGCGGCGATCATCGATTGCAGATCCGAGATCTGCTTGGCGATGTCGGTTCCTGAGATCTGCTTCTTGACCACGTACTTGCCGGCGTATTCCGGCGAGTTCGCCACCGCCAGCGCGAGATTGGCGGCCTCGTCCTGCCAGTTGTTGCCGCTGTAGCTCAGGTCGAGGAATATCTTGTCGCGGCCGGCGTCCGGGTCGGCGCACGACACCAGCGCGAACGCGGTGAGCGCGGCCAGCATCCCCGCGCCGCATCGGGTCAGGCGCGTGATCATCGCTTTGGTCATCGGTCCTCGTCTCGATCGTGACGTCATGTCAGAACCGCCGTCCGGCCAGCCGCGATCCCAGCAGGGCGATGACGATGACGGCGCCGTAGACGATTTGCTTGTAGCCCTCCGAGAGGCCGGTGGCGCTGATGTCGATGCCCAGCAGCGTCAGCAGAAGCGCCCCTGCCAGGGTGCCGCCGTAGCTTCCCGAGCCCCCGCGGATCGCCGCACCGCCGACCACCACGGCTGCGATGCTGGGCAGTAGCCACGGCTCGCCGACGTTGAGGTCCGCGCCAGACGCGTACCCGAGCAGCATCACTCCGCCGAGTCCGTACGCGGCACCGGCCACCGCGTAGACGCTGACCGTCGTGCGACCGACGTCGACCCGCGCGTTGCGGGCTGCGGGCACGCTGTTGCCGAGCGCATAGGCGCGTACGCCCAGCGTCGTCTGGTGCTGGATGAAGGATCCGAGCGCAGCCACCACGACGAGCAACCAGATCGCCACCGGCACACCAAGCATGGTGGTGTCCTGGCGGAACAACGCGGACAACGAATCCGGTGACGCCTGAGCGGGAGCTCCGCGCGCCGCGCCCAACAGGACCGAGCCCAGAATCGTGCCCACCGCCAGCGTGACGATGAACGCCGGGAACCCGAACCTGCTGATGATCAGTCCGTTGACCGCGCCGACGGCGGCGCAGACCGCCACCGCCGCCACCACGGCGACCGCGACCGGCAGACCGCCCGTCCACAGGGACCCGGTCAGGTAGGCGCCCAGGGCGACCGTCGACGCCACCGACAGGTCGATGCCGCCGGTCAGGATGACCAGACCCTGTCCGAACGCAATCACGGCGAGGAACAGTCCGAGGATGGCCACGTTCACCAACAGTGAGACGGACGGGAAGCCCTCGTTGGCCAACCGGGACAGCGGCAGGCACAACAGCAACAGCACCCACACGACCAGTGCCTGGCTGCGCCACCACTGACTGCGTGGCGGCGTGGCGGTCGGTTGCTCAGCGGGTGGCGACGACGCCGGGGCCGGGTTGGTCGTTTCAGACGTCATCGTGTTCGTCCTTCCGAGATCCCGGCGGGTCGTCGACGCGAAGGCTCGCGACGGGCTTGGGCCATTCGCACCACCAGGAAGGGAATCGCCAGCGCGAGAAGGATGACCACGCCCTGCAGGGCACCCGACCAGAAGTCTTCGACACCGGCGGCGAACAGCAACTTCGGCAGTGCGATCAGGGTGCCCGCACCGAGCATGGCGGCCACCGCACTACCCGAGCCGCCGCGGAACCCGACCAGGCCCACGGCCATCGCGGCGAAGCACGTCAGCAGGAACGACCGGCCGGAGTTGGGGTCGCCCGAGGCGGTGATCGCGGTGAGGTACAGGCCCGCCGCGGCATACAGCCCGCCTGCCAGTGTGTAGCAGAGGATCTCGACCCGGCCGGTACGTACGCCCGACATCCGGGCGGCCTGGCGGTCGGCACCGATGGCGTAGGCCGCGACCCCGGTCGGCGAGGTGCTGAACATCCACCAGGCCAGCGCCAGCGCCAGAAGTACCAACAGGGCTACCGGTACGGGGCCGAGCGGGTCGGTAAGGGCGAGGGCGTACGACTCGGGGACTTCGCCACCGGGTGCCGGCAGCACTATCAGCGCGATACCGGTCAGGATGATGAAGGTGCCCAGCGTGACGGCCAACGACTGCAGCCCGGCACGTACCACCAGCAGACCGTTGACCAGACCCACCAACAGCCCGACGGCGATCACGACTACCGCGATCAGCCACACCGCGCCGGGATATTCGGCCATCGTGGTCGCAGCGATCACGTTGGACAGGCTGATCGTGCCGGCCACCGACAGGTCGAAGCCGCCGGTGATCAACACCAGGGTGGTGCCGACCGCCGCGATCGCCAGCGGTGTCATCAACACCACGAAGTTGTTGAAGGCGTAGCTGTTTCGCTCGAAGGGGGTGACGAATAGCACGGCGCCGTAGCAAACCACGAAGATGGCTGCGGCGATGAGGCTCTCGCGGTTGCCGCCGACACTGCGGCGGGTGAGCGAGTCGACGAGGGTCATCCGACCACCTCCGCGCGGTGCCCGAGGATGCTGCGCATGACCGAGTTCTCGGTCAGTTCGTCCGCGGCGTGCTCGGTGGCAATTCGACCGTCGTAGAGAGCGCAGACACGGTCGCACAAGCCGACCAATTCGGGAATTTCGGTCGAATAGACCAGCACGGCATGTCCTTTGGCTGCAAAGTCCCGAGTCATCTTGTAGATCTCCAGTTTGGTCGCGGCATCCACACCGCGCGTCGGATCGAAGAGCAGGAGGCAGCGCGGTGCCTGTGCGATCGCCCGGCCGAACACCACCTTCTGTTGGTTGCCGCCGGACAAGTCGGCGATGCGCCGGCTGAGCATCGTCAGCGGGAGGTTCACCTCACCGGCGACCTCCTCGCTGAGACGGCGTGCACGGCGTCGAGAGACCACCGACGCGGTGGAGAACCGTGACGTCAGCGGCAACGTCAGATTGAAGTCAGAACGCATCTGCAGAAAGAGTGCCTCGCTCTTGCGCTCCTCTGGCACCAGCGAGAAGTCGATCCGCCCGACGTCGCCGGTGACGGACACCGATCCGGCCGACGGCCGCAACTCCCCTGCCAGCGCGTAGAAGAGGTCCCGTTGTCCTTGGCCCTCCAGGCCGGCCACTCCGACGATCTCACCGCTGCGGACCTGCAGTGACACCCCGTCGAGTTTGTCGCCGGCGGCAAGATCGCGCACATCGAGGACGACCTTGCCGACCGCAGTCGGCTCCGGCTTGGCGGGAAAGACATGGTTGAACGAGCGGCCGATCATCTGCTCGACCAGTTCGTCCTCGGACAACTCACCACGGACGAAGGTGGCAACGGTTCGGCCGTTGCGCAGCACCGTCCCGGTGTCGCAGATTTCCTTGATCTCGTTGAGCTTGTGGCTGATGTAGACGACCGCCGCGCCGGTGTCCGCGATCCGGTGGATCTGACGGAACAGCCAACTCGGGTCCGGTAGCGCCGCGGTTGGTTCGTCGAGCACCAGCAAGGCGGGCGAACTCGACAGTGCGGCAATGATTTCCACCTCCTGACGAGCAGCCAGGCTCAGGTCGCTGATCAAGGCCCGCGGGTCCAAGTGCTCGGCGTCCCATTCCTTGAGCCGGGCTCCCGCGATCGCCGTCAACTCACGTTGCGACACCATCCCGAAGCGCGTCGGTAGGTTGGGCAGACAGAGCTTCGTCGCCACCGTGATGTTGGGTGGGGCGCTGAGTTCTTGGTAGGCCATCGCCAGGCCGATGTCCCGCGATGCCTGCGGGGACCCAAGCTGCAACGGCCGACCGGCAACCGTCACGCGCCCGGCGTCGGGAACCACGATCCCCGAGAGCACCTTCATGAGGGTCGACTTCCCAGCGCCGTTCTCGCCAAGTAAGCCGTGCACCGCACCCGCCTCGACGGACATCGAGACGTTCGAGAGCGCTGCGGTTGCGCCGAATCTCTTACTGATGTCGTCGATCTCGACGTGTGCCATGTCAGACTCCCGTTTCTGGTCGAGCATCGCCGCGGCGTCCGCATACCTGACGTAGGCGTGCTGACGCGTCGTGTGGATCGATCCGAACGATGTGGTGCAGAGCGGGCAACGTGTGCTGCATGCGCCTCGTGCCGTACTCCGTCGGACTGCGCTGTGCGCGCAATCCCCATGTGAGTGCCTGCACCGCGAGTCGCGCTGCAGCCAGCGGGTAGGCCACCGTCAGCTCGTCGTCGGTCAACGGCGCGACGCCGTGGTACCCGTCGACCACTAAGGCCATTGCCGCCAACGGGTCGTCCTTGCGGAGCATCGCGTAGGCACCGGCGATCGCCGGCTCGGCCACCCGCACGGTGAAGAGGGCGTCGTTGAAGTCCAACACGCCGACCACGCGTTGTTCACCGTCGCGGCTGCCCACCAAAACGTTGTTGTCGTTCAAGTCGTTGTGCACCATGGCCGTTGGCAGACTGTCGAGCATCGGCGCGATCCTGGCGAACCAGCGCAGGGCGGTCTCTGCGTCCGCACCGCCTGGCAGCGACGGATCCAGCGCCAAGCTCTCTTCGATCACCTCGGCCGCACGGGTGATGTCCCAATGATGAGTCGTGTGCATGGACGCCGAGTGGAATCCCGTCAGGGCGGCGGTCACCCTGGCCGCCGTGGCGCCGACGTCGGTCAGCAGTCCATCCGAATGACGGTCGACGCGCACCATGTCGGTACCGGGAACCCAGTTCAGCACCGTGATCAACCACCGCTGCGATTCGACGTCGATGCCGACGTCCAGATCGCCGTCGAGGGTGCGCACCAGCGTCGGCACTGCGACACCGACGTCGCGGTCGGCGAGGTGCAGCAAGATTTCCTTCTGCCACTGCAGCCGGCCGTCGAGGTCCGCCACCGGACGAAGCTTGGCCAACACGGTTCGCCCGTCGCTGGTCGACACCCGATAGTTCCGGTCCACTTCGCCCCCGAGAAAGCTGAGCTCCGCACCCGGCAGGCCATAGGCATCCCACAACCGGGCGGCGACGAGATCCGCCGTGGTTCCGTCGGCGCCGTGGGACCGTACTGCTGGCTCGGGCATCGCCCTCCTCGGTTTCTGTGCGCGGATGGCTTGTGCGCAACGTGTCGTGTCCCACAATTCAAAGGCGTCACTATGTCGCCGTCAATGCGATGAATGGCGCGGGATGCGGCAGAATCAAGTGCACTATGCACATTTCGGCTGAATCGCGGCGTGTCGTGTTTCCGGGGTGTTGCGCTCGCGTGACATCAGTGCGGTTGTGGTCGCGGACTCACGCGTGAACGTCGCGGACCACAGCACGCTGTTGATCAAATCGGCAGCGCGCCGACTGCTCGACATTCGCTTGCCCCTCATCGTCGACCGAGCCGTCGAACAGACCATCCACGACGAACCGACGTACTCGGGCGGACCAGTCAGCCGCGACGACCTGAGCTATCACATGGACCGCACCATGCGACTCGCGCTGACACGGCTCGTCGGAGACGACATCCCGGACGCGCTCCGCTCAGCGGCACTGGAGGTGGGACGTATCCGCGCCCACCAGAACGTCCCGCTGTCCAGTGTTCTTCACGCGTTCCGAATCGACCTCAAGACTCTCTGGGAGGCACTGATCGCCGAGGGCCACGACTTGGACGCTGGCACGCGTGCCGACTTCCTCGAGCGCTCGTCACTCATGGTGTGGGAAGCCGTCGAAGCCAACACCGAAGAAGTCGTCGCGGGGTACCAGGTGGCGCGAGGCAACAGAGAGGAGATGAGGTCCGCAGCCTTCTAGCAACTCCTCCTCGATGGCGACCACCAGCAGTCCAGCGTCGAGAACGCCGCACGCCTGCTAGGTCTTCCGACCGCGGGCCACTACGTCTGCCTGGTCGGCAGGTTCCCCATCCCTCGTCCGGAGTTGGTCGCCGAATGCGCGGATCGACTAGATGCCAGTGGCCGGGTGTCGTACTTCAACTGGTTCGCCAAGGAGTTGCGCGGGATCGTGCACATCACCGGTGGCGGAGCCGACGTCGCCGCAGGTCTTGCACCGTTGGCCGAACACGTCTGCGCTGTGATCGACGCCGACGGCCTCGCCGACGTGCCGAGGGTCATCCGACTCGCACGAATGACCTTGCACGGACGCACCAACCCGGGCGTGGCCAGAGCGAGGGACAACTGGTTGCATGCCGTGACTGCTGCCAACGACGAACTTTCAAATGCGGTACACGACGCCGTGTTTCGGCCATTGGCGGCGCTGACCGACCACGAGCGCAACGCCATCCTGGAAACCGTCGGCGACCTGGTGGCCCATGGCGGCACCACCGCCGACATCGCAGCCCGCACCTACCGACATCGCAACACCGTGCGGAAGCGTCTCCAGGACTTCACCACGCTGACCGGATTCGACGTCTCCGACACCACCGATCTCGCGACGACTGCCATCGCCTTCACCGTCGAGAGTGCTCGATCAAACGACCTGCCGAGTCGGTACTAGCCGACGGGGTCTGCGCCGATCCCCACCCAGATCGTCCGATAGCCCAACTCTTCGAGTTCAGAGTCATAGGCGATACGGGGCGCATCACCCAGTGCCGGAATGAGCCAAACTCCGTACGTGCCGAACCGCTCATGTGTGCCGTTCATCGCGGCGCGGTGGTGCTGAAGATCGGCCAGCAGATCTCGGTTGCGGTGAACCGGCCCGGATCTGTGGGAGTACCGCCGAGGTAGTGCTCACGGATGGGCCCCTGGCTGCTGATCAGATGCTCGTTGACGTAGATGCCAAGGGCCGCATAACTGCGGTCGATGCCGTCGTGACCGCCCGCGTGGGTGAGCACCGCGAATTCGGCCCTGGGTAAGACATCGGCGCGGATGCCCTCGGGGGGATCTGCGGATGGTGGTGCTTCGACGAACATCGTTGCGCTGCCGCGCTGTTCGAGAAACAGCGCGCGGTCGTACAGGCCACCCGGCACCACCGCGGTCGGCACGCCTGCTGCCACGGCGACGGCCCGGTGCAGTGTCCGCAGTGACGCCGCAAACCAGTCGTCTATCCCGGAGGTGTCGATGGTGGCGCTGACCGACCACACGGCGAGCGCCGGTTCGTGACGCGATGTCACGTCGGTGGGAGTACGCACGGGGGAAAGCAGTTCGCGCAGCGCACCCACGGTGTCACGGGTCTGCTGCAGCTGAGCCTCCATCTGTTCGAGATGAGTGGTGATGATGTCGGTGCGGGCCCCGGCGTCGTCGGTGCTCAGTAGCGCCTTGATGTCGGGAATGGACATGCCCAGCGATCGGAACCGGCGGATGATGTGGGCGTGATCGACCTGGCTGGTGTCGTAGAAGCGGTAGCCGGTGTAGGGGTCGATGTGGGCGGGTTCGAGAATGCCGATGTCGTGGTAGTGACGTAGCGCCTTCCTACTCAAACTGGTCATCACTGCGAAGTCTCCGATCGAGACCTGTGCGCTCATGGCGTCCTCCTCTGCGTTTGCATCGCCCACGTGATGGGACATGGCCATCCTCAAGCCTCCCCCTGGGGCAAGGTCAACATCCCGGCCCGAGTCGAACCGGGGGTTGACCTTGCCCTTACGGGAACTCTCATCGTGGGGTCATGACCAACACAACAGACTGGGATGCACTCCCAAAGACCGTCAGAACGTTCATGACCGCACTCGATGCCCGTGAGGTGGACCAAGTGCTGGCCACACTCACCACCGATGCCGTGGTGACCGACGAAGGCCACGACTACAAGGGACATGACGAGATCGGGGCCTGGGTGGCCACCGCGGCCTCCGAGTACACCTACACCACCGCACTCACCGGCGCGACGACGACCGATGCAGGCGTCGACGTCGGACAGCACCTGGAGGGCAACTTCCCGGGCGGGGTCGCCGACCTGCGCTACCGCTTCACCTTCGACGGCACAGTGATCAGCCGGGTGGTGATCGAGCCATGACGCGACGTTGGTTCATCACCGGAGGCACCCCCGGCAACTTCGGGATGGCATTCGCCGAGGCAGCACTCGAGACCGGCGACCGCGTTGTCCTCACGTCCCGGCGTCCGCAGGAACTGGCGTCATGGGCCGAGCAGTACGGCGAGCGCGTCCTCGTCGTGCCACTGGAACTCACCGACGCGGCGCAGGTGCAGCGTGCGGTGCGCGCGGCAGAGGAGCACTTCGGTGGTATCGACGTGCTGGTCAACAACGCCGGCCGCGGCTGGTACGGATCGATCGAGGGAATGGACGAGTCTGCGTTGCGTGCGATGTTCGAGCTGAACTTCTTCGCAGTGCTGTCCGTGACGCGTGCGGTGCTACCGGGGATGCGCGCCCGCGGAGACGGGTGGATCGTCAACGTGTCCTCGGTGGCCGGGCTCGTGTCAGCGCCCGGATTCGGCTACTACAGTGCGACGAAGTTCGCCGTCGAAGCCATCACTGACGCGCTGCACGACGAGGTCGCTCCACAGGGCATCTCCGTGTTGACCGTCGAACCGGGAGCGTTCCGCACCAACGCCTACACCGGATTCGCCGACGAACCCGTAGACGAGCCGATCCCGGATTACCACGACATGCTCGAAGAGGTCCGTGCCACCTTCGTCGGGATGGACGGTGTGCAGCCCGGCGATCCGCGTCGCGGCGCCCGTGCGGTGATCGCGGCGATGGCTCAGGATCCACCGCCCCGTCGGCTGGTCCTGGGCAACGGCGGATACGACGCCGTGATCGACACGCTGGAGAAGAGTCTGGCTAGCATCCGGGTGAACGAAACACTATCTCGCAGCGCCGATTTCCCCACCTGAGAGGCCGACCGAGCGAGACGAGCACGACCCGCCAAGTAGGTCTCGATCGGCCCTCCATCTGACCTTGGGGTGACGTCGATGCCGCAAGTTGACTTGGCGGCACGCTCGGGACGTCCGCCAGGTGAATTCTCACTTTCATGTCCAATTGGACATCAGGTGGACATTTCACTTGAGAAATGGACATCAAACTTGAGAAGCCACACCGCCGCCTGTGGCTTCTCAGGTTCGTGTGCACAAACGGCTCGCTGACCTACTGCGACAGCGGCGTTCTCACCCGATGTCCACCTCGAGGATTCTCACTTTTATGTCCACTGCACTTCTGGGCGTTGACATGCCCTGGGACGGTGCAGGCTGCGGCGACATCCTGGCTGGCTAGCACGAGTACATCACTTTCGTGCTGTCAGTGCAGGGCGTCTTCATCGGACAAGCGACCGTGATTTGGCTGTTGGTGGCCAGTACGCCCGATTGAGCTGGCCGGTCGGAGGGTCTGGTCGGCTGGATCGAGCTGCCACGTGCCCTCTTCGTAGTGGAGCATCATTGCGACGGCAATGACGGGCTTGGTCAGCGACGCGACGCGGAAGTGGCATCTCCCCGAAGCGGCGCGCCGGTTTCGAGCGACTGATAGCCATAAGCGCCGAACTTCACCAGCTTGCCACGGCGAGCGACCATCACGCTGATGCCGGCATAGTGACCGGCATCGATCTCGCCCTGCATCGCGCCGTCGAGACGGTCGAGCCGCTCGGGATCGAACCCGACGGATTCCGGAGCCGCCACGGGCAGCGGAGGACATCGTCCGACCTCGCGAACATCGTCATCGCCAGCGATAGTGATTGCAGCGCCCCCAAAACGGCGCCAGCTCAGGCCTTCTGCCCAAACAGTCGCCATGATCTTGGTAGTGCCAGTCACTGCGTCCAGAGCGCCGCACTAGGTCATGTTTGCAGCGGCTGAGTGAGGTCCAGTCCGTGTTGTGCGTCGTAACGGGGGAGATTGGCTGTCTGGCCCCCGTCTACGGCTAGTTCCGCCGCGGTGACGTACGAGGAGGCGTCGCTGCCGAGGAAGAGCATGGTGTGGGAAAGTTCAGCTGGATCGGCGCTTCGGCGAAGGGGAATTTCCAGTGCAGAGGGATCGTCTTGCGCACTCATGTCAGTCTCGATGAAGCCCGGCAGGACGGTGTTCACGCGTACCCCGTGACCGCCCAATTCAATTGCTGCAGAGCGGGTTAGTCCCCGGATGCCCCACTTGGAGGCGACGTAGGAGTAGGAGTGCGCTGCGCCGCGCTGTCCCATCGCGGAGGACACGTTGATGATGGACCCTCGTCTAAGAGCCTTCATTCCGGCCGCAACGTGTTTGATCCCGAGAAAAGTGCCAGTGAGGTTGACTCCGATGACTCGCTGCCACTCGTCCACATCATAGTCTTCCAGCGGTGAATCGTAGACAACGCCTGCATTATTTATGAGTACCGTGATTGTTCCGAATTCGGCCTCGGCGTAGGCGACCGCGGCGATCCAGTCTCGTTCTTGGCTGACATCGAGCTTGATGTAGCGCGCCCGATCGCCCAGATCGCGCGCCAATGTGGCACCTGCTGCGTCGCGAACGTCGGCCAGTATTACGCGGGCGCCAGCGCTGATGAATGCACGTGCGTGTGCCGCGCCGCAGCCTTGTGCTGCGCCGGTAATCAGGACGACGTCATTGGACACATTCATGGCATGGGCTCCGATTTCGTGGGTGAAGTGAGGCGGTCTGTCAACGGACAAGTGGTTACCGGCTTGCGCGAGTGCCGCTTTCGTGGGAGAGCGCGCTGGACCACCCCGCGTGGGCAGAGGAACAGTCGCCTGGGCTCTGGGCGGTCGCTTGAGTTTCGGGACGTCGAGCTACCGCGCCACAGGGCGGTGTGACTGCAGGAGTGTGGGCTCCATCCCTGCTGGGTTCGTCATGTCGTCCCATGACGGCGGCGAGCGGAACTCCCCAGGCCAAGGCGTGGGCGAGGTTGGCTTGCAGTGGCGTGTCGAGGTGCTGGTCGCGGCGCGGCGGAGCGCGCACTGAATGCTTTGCGGACGTAGAGGGTTGTGCGCAAGAGGCGCCACCGGCGCATCACGCACCGCTCACGGACACGGTGGCGCCCGTCTCGGCCGACTTCTGGGCGGCCAGGGCCACTTTCAGGGCGAGCAACCCTTGGTCGGCGCTGACGGTAGGCAATCCCGCGTTGCACACGGCATCCACGAAGCCAGTGACGACCTCACCGTAGGGGTCCTTGCGCGCCCGAACATTGATGATGCGATGCCCCGATTCGTCGTGAACGGCGATGATTCCTTCGGAGTCTTGTTCCATGGCGTCGGCGACCGCCAGCGAGCCATCGGACCCATAGACCTCCAACGAGGTGTGGTGAAAGGGGATCGTGAACGAATCGTGGGTCTGGGCCAAGATCTGCTGGCCTTCCACACCCCGATACTCGATGACGGTCATCGCCGCGTCCAGCGCCTGATTCGACCCCGAACCCCAGTCCCGCTGCCTGACGGCCAGTGCCGTCACCCGTTCTGGCGTGCCGAGCAACGGGTTCAGGACCGACGCGTCATGTCCGGTGATGTCGAGGATCACCCCAGCGCCCGGTTCACTGCCGACCAGGCGCCAACCTCGCAGACGCTCCGACAACAAGAATGTGTGTTGAATCCTCGCCGAATAGACGGTGCCGATGGCCCCACCAGCGACCAGTTCCCGCGCTTGCCGATGCAGGACCGTACCTGGCAGATGATGGTTCACGGCCAACTGCAGACCTTTCGCCGCGGCCAAGTCCACCATGGACTGTCCGTCCTCGCTTGTCAGTGCCATCGGCTTCTCGACGAGCACGTGCTTGCCGGATTCGAGTGCCGCAATTGTCTGCTCGAAGTGCAGCTCATTCTTCGACGAGATGTACACACAATCGACATCGTCTCGCCATGCGTCGGCCAGGACTGCGCTGGCATGGGCGATACCATTTCGCGCCCCGAATTCCTCGGCCCGCTGTAACGAGCCACTGACGACAATCTGCGCAACCCCACCTAGCGACTTGATCGCAGGCAGCACGCGTGTCTGCGCAATGTCACTTGCGCCGATGAGCCCCCAGCGAACCTGACGGTGTTTGGACGACATCGTTGACTCCTCCTTTAGCGGACGATGATGCAAACGGAGACCCAGTAGTCCCGGTCCGCACTTCGAGACACCATTTGGGTTACCATACGAAAGTTCTTTAGGCGGACGATTGCCTATTGATCGACACGTTGGTCTCGTCTACTTTACATATGAAAGGCCGTTCCACCTAGTGACCTGCCAAACGCGAGTAACGTAGCGCTGGGCCGGTCGCTATGAACCGGTGGCGCGGCGGCCACACGCCAGTTGCGCTGACCGGCACTAGAAGTCGACGACCAGGACTGCAGCTAAATCGAAGGGGCTCATGTGATTACGGGATCTGAGACAGCAGACGCGGAGATCGGCGCTCTCCGACATATCGACGGCGTGTCGCGGTTGGCTGCGCTGCAGTCAGTCTCGACCGGTGACACGTTCACGCTGGGCCTGCCCATCTTCCATCCCGACGGCGACCCCGTCGGAACAGACAACTTCAAACCCGTCCACATCATGCTGCGAGATTGGAGCGACTACCTCGATGGTCGCGCAATGCCCCTGCAGGGCGGACTGGCCAGCGTGAACGACGCGGTCATGATCTGCAATCACGGCACCACCCATGTCGATGCCCTCGGCCACGTCATCGTCGACGGCGTGCTGGGCGGTGGCCGGCCGGCCACCGACTCCGTCGGTGGACTGCAGTCGGCGAGCGTGGCAGCCCTTGGCGAGCGCGGCGTGTTCACCCGAGCCGTCATCGCCGACGTTGCGGGCTTCCTGGGTGTCGACCACCTGCCACGACGCCACCACATCAACTTCGAGGAGTTGACTGCGACGCTTCAAGCGCAGAACGTCGAGGTGGGACGCGGCGACGTGTTGATAATCCATACCGGCTCGCTCAAGCGCTTCTACGACGAAGGTAGGCAGGCCTACTTCACCGACTACTCCGAGCCCGGGCTGAGTTTCGAGCCGGAGTTGGTGGATTGGTTCGATCGCACGGGAATGTCGGGTTTGGGAACCGACACGCTGGCCAACGAGCTGCCCTACTGCCCGGCGCTCGACGCGGCCTATCCACTGCATCGCTATCTGTCGTTCGATCTAGGCATCATCTTCCACGAAGCACTCTGGCTCGATGACGCGGTCCGTGCCTGCGCTCGCGACCGCCGCTGGACGGGACTGTACGTATGTTCCCCTCTGAAGATGCGCGGTGCCAGCGGCTCGCCGGTCAATCCCATGTTCATCCGATGATGATTCGCCGGCCTCAAGCGCCCGACGGATCCAGATCCCACCACCCTCTGACGACGACCTCAACCCGAAGGACAAAGTGAACGACATGACCCTGCAAGACGACATCGCACTGGTGACTGGCGCGGCCCAAGGCATCGGCGCTGCAACCGTGCGTGCCCTCGCCGCTCAGGGCGCACGAGTGGTGGCGACCGACGTGGCCGACGAGCTTGGCGAAGCGTTGGCTGACGAGCTCGGCGACCGGGTGATCTATCACCACCTCGACGTTGCCAACGAGGGACATTGGCAATCGGCACTCGCCGCCGCCACCCAGACATTCGGCACGGTAAGCGTTCTGGTCAACAACGCGGGTGTCTGCTATGACAGCCCCCTCGAGGAATACTCCCTCGAGGGGTGGAACCAGGTGATCAGCGTTAATCAAACCGGCGCGTTGTTGGGTATGAAGCATGTCGCAGTGGGCATGAAGCAGCTACAGCGCGGATCGATCATCAACATCTCCTCGGTGCAAGGGCTGCGCGGCGCCGCCTTCCAATACGCGTACGTGGCATCGAAGTGGGCCATGCGCGGTTTAACCAAGTGCGCCGCACTGGAATTGGCCGGGCACGGCATCCGAGTGAACACCATTCTGCCCGGCGGAATAGACACCCCGATGACCGAGGGGTTCGACTGGACGCAACTCGAGATTCCGATGCGGCGCGTAATTCAACCCGAGGAGCTGGCCAAAACGATCGTTCACCTGGCCGGCTCGGAATCGTCGTTCACCACCGGCGCCGAACTAGTGGTCGACGGCGGGCAAATGCTCAACATTCCTCGGTACGACGCCATGCACGGGCTTACCTTCACCGGCCCTCTCCAGCAGTCATAGGCCGCCTTGGCTGGGCCGATGAGGGCCGTGGTCCCCATATCAGATGCCGAACGTCGAGCTGTGGCGTAGACCGAGCTGCGCCTAGGGGCTTGGCGAACGAATCTGCATCCTGGTCGCGGCCAATCTGTGGTGCCCACCCGTTTGCACAGTGCCCTCGGATTTTTCACCACATCCTGCGGAGGGATCCGTCGATTGCTCGACATCCGAGTTGCTCAAGATGCCTACGGCGACGGTCTGATCAACTCTTGCCGCTGTGTCAGTGTGCAGAACCAGTGAAGGCGTTGAGGGACAGCACTTCTCGTGCCTTAGCCGCGATGTGTGGCGCGCTGAGCCGATACTCCTCGAGGAGAAAGGGCAGCTTACCTACCTGGCCGAGCCGGTCCTGTGATCCTATGCGCCCGAGGCGGACGGGGTGCTTCTCAGCGGTGAGTTCTGCCACCGCGGATCCCAGTCCGCCCATGATGTTGTGGTTTTCGCACGTGACCGCGGCGCCGGTCTTCGTCACCGACGCGAGAATCGTTTCGGTGTCGAGCGGTTTGATGGTGTGCACGTCCAGGACGTCGGCTTCGATTCCCTCGTGGGCGAGCAGTTCGGCGGCCTGGAGGGCCTGCTGCACCTCGATCCCGCTAGCGATCAAGCTGACATCGCGTCCGCTGCGCACAATTTCGGCGCGCATCAGATTCAGAACGGTGCCGGCACGGTGCACCACCGGAGCAAGCTTGCGGTACATGCGCATGTAGACCGGACCATCGTAGGCGACGATCTGCGGCAATAGTGAAGCCAACGACGTACCGTCACAAGGCTCGACGACCATCATGCCGGCCATGCTGCGGGTGATCGCGACGTCCTCAAACGTCATGTGCGTGCCGCCGTTGAGTTCGGCAGTCACACCGGGATCACCGCCGATGATCTTGACGTTCGTGCCGGCGTATGCGATCGACACCATGAGTTGATCGGCAATCCGCCGGGTCGCGAACGGGGCAAAGGTGACGATGAACGGGATGTAACCGTATGTCGCCATCCCGGCGGCAAACGACGCCATGTTGGCTTCTTGCACACCGACGTTGAAGAACCTGTCGGGATACTTGACTTGCAGGGCGGCCGTGCCGTTGGCGTTGGCCAGGTCGGCGTTGACGACGACAATCCGGCTGTCGGTGGACATCAGGCCATCGAGTGTTTGACCGAGTTGGGCGCGAAGCTCGAGTTGAGTCAAGCGTTCGGATCTAACTCGTCGATCGCGGCGCGCACTTGTGCGTCGCTGATGGGCATGTTGTGGCTGGCACACCCTGCTGCTTCGATGAACGAGACGCCCTTGCCCTTGCGGGTGGCGAGAATGATCATGCTGGGTTGCTCCGTTCTGAGCCGCGCTTCGACGAGGGCTTCGTCGATCGCGAGAATGTCGTGACCGTCAACAGCGGCGGTGTGCCAGCCAAAGGCGCGCCACTTGTCGTCGAGCGGTTCCAAGGAATTGATCTCGTCGGTCGTCCCATCGATGGTGAGACCGTTGTAGTCCGTGAAGGCGATGAGGTTTCCCGCGCGGATCTGCGAGGCGTAGAGCGCCGCCTCCCAGATCTGTCCTTCTTGGCTTTCTCCATCGCCAATGAGTGTGAATATTGTTGCCCCATCCTGCTTTAGCCTGGCTGCGCATGCCGCGCCGAGCGCGGCAGAGAAGCCCTGGCCCAGTGACCCGGTGGTCATCTCCACGCCCGGCGTCTTGTGCATGTCGGGGTGGCTCGGCAGGTTCGTGTGTGGCTGGTTGAGGGTGTGCAACCAGTCGAGGGGAAAGTAACCTCGGTCGGCGAGCACGGCGTAGAGCGCAGGTCCGGCGTGTCCCTTGGACAGTATGAACCGGTCGCGGCCCAGCAAACGCGGCTGGTGCGGGTCGGCGGTTAGATGGCCCCCGTAGTAAAGGCACACCAGCGCTTCTACGATCGACAACGACCCACCTAGATGTCCAACACCGAGTGATCCAATCTCCTCGATGAGCAGCGTGCGGACGCGCCGACAGATGGCGTGTAGCTCGGCGACGGACATTCCCGAGCTGGATCGGTCTGCGAGGCGTGGCCGAAGACGCTCAACCGCGGTCAAAGATGCCCCACTTCGGTAGTTCGTGAACGGACTTCCAACCGTCGCTCATCGGTTCGCGCAGATAGGGTTCGAGTTCTTCGCGCGAACGGAAGGTGAAGCCCTCGACGGGCACTTGGCCTGCCGGAAAGTCTTCTAGGATTTCGTCGATCATCAGGGTCAGGTATTTGAGAAACATGGCCACGGGCCGCTTGGCCTTGGCGGCGGTTGCCAGACTTGGGTGGCCGATCACCGCCTCTGGGGTCGCGAAGCGTTCGATGTGGTTGTGTCCCTGGCCTTCGCTCCAGCTGTGTGGGCGGCGCAGAGTGTCCACGGAGTTGTCGTAGTGGCCTTGCAGTGTGTAGGCGATGGGTGTCGCGTCGACGACGATGTCCATGTCGATCATGTCGGGGAACAGCAGTAGCCCGACGGAGGTCTCGGCTTCGTCGGCGTGAATGAAGTGCGTTTGCAATGAGTTTGGGCGGTCGGTGGGCACGAAGAATTCGCGTACTGCACGATGCCACTCAACCAGTGACACGATCGCCGGTAGCTGGTAGCGCTTGAAGAATTCCTGAATGGCGGACTCGAGCATCCATCGGTGCCCGTGATTGTTTACCAGGATGATCTTGCGGTAGCCGTCGTCCCAGAGCCCCAAGAGCGTGTAGATGATGGTTTCGCGCACGGTGTCCTCTGGCAGGATGACGGTTCCTGCCATGCCGAGATGGTGGTATGGGTGGCCGCCATAGATCAGCGCCGGCATGGCCACCGAGACTTCGTATCCGCGGTCGCGGGTGTAGCGGCGGACAGCTTCGGACATCTGCGAGCACATGAACAGATCTAGGCCGTTGTTGGCATGAATGCCGTGATTTTCCGTTGAGCCGATGGGTACCAGCACGATGTCGTTCTTTTGGCGCTTGGCGATCGCTTCGGCGCGGACCGTGGTTTGGATGTAGCAGCCCGGCTTTCCCAGCTCCGAAGGGGACGGAATTCCGTAATCGGCGAGGATGGCGTCAATCTCGGCGTCGGTGGCGTCCCATACCGTCTTCTTGAGTTCCCCGACCGAGGTGCCCTTCTCGAACACGATGGTGGGGTAACCGGTTTCGTGCCATTCCTCGCGATGCAGTGTGGCGTCTTCATGCTTCATGTGGGGAGTCTCCGATTCAGCTGAGCTGGGTAGGGGTTAGGGCTGGTGTGCGGGGGCGTCGTCGAAGGTGAGCATGACCTTGAAGGCCCCGATCTTGTCGCGGCTGGCGAGCTCGAGTGCTTCGTGAACGGTGTCGAGGGTGTATCGGTGTGACACGAGGTCTTCGAAGTCGAAACCGTGACGACGTTTGAGGCGATCCATGAATCGGATGGTGCGCGGCATCCAGTGGTCGGTCCCGCCCGCGCCGCGGATGCGCAGCGTCTTCCAGATTGTCTTGCCGATTTCGGTGGGAATGGTGCGTCCGATGGAATGGCCGACCAGGCTGACGCGACAGTTGTGGCCAGCGACGTCGAACACGCTGGCGATCGCTGCGTCGTTACCCGAACACTCCACCAGCACGTCGGGGCCGCCGTTGGACAGTCGCATGACGTCGTCCTGGTATGTAGGACTCGTGGGGTCCAAGACGTGGTCTGCACCCAGTGCCAGGGCGCGGGCTCGTCGTTCTTCGACGACGTCCACGGCGACTGTGACAGCCCCGGATTCGCGAGCCACGAGCAGCGCAGAGATGCCAATGGGACCGCAACCACTTATCAACGCCACGTCGGAGGCGTCGATGTATCCCCCGTTGCCCCAGACGCCGAAGTAGCCGATGGAGAAGTTCTCCACATAGGCGCCCTCCACGAACGACCAGTCCTTGGGGAAGGAGTGCACGTACTGCTCTTCGATGACCACCAGCTCCGACCAGCCGCCCGGAGAGTCGGGGCGAAAACCGACCTCGCGAAAGTTGAGGCACGCCGACGGCATGAACCCGCTCTTGCAGTTGGGGCAGACACCGCACGCCATCACACATTCGGCGGCCACGTGGTCCCCGATCTGGAATCCAAGAACGGATTCGCCAATCTCGAGAATCTCGCCCGCCCATTCGTGGCCAGGGGTGTACGGGCCGAGATCCCAACGCCCCTCGGTGCTGTGGCCTTCGTAGCATTCGACGTCGGAACCACACACCCCGCACGCGCGCACACGGACCAACACCTGGTGGGGTTGCAGTTCGGGGAGGTCGACATCCTCGACTCGTAGGTCGAACGGCTTGTATAGCAGTGCGTGTCGCGTAGTCGTCACGAATCGTCCTCCTGGGAATCGGGTGCGGTACGCCCCGAAGAGCGCATCATCGCGTGGAGCGGCCGCCGTCACAGCTGATCGTCTCGCCAGACGGGTCGACCGAATGTCGCCTTCGTGGATGGTGTGTGGCAACTGGAACGCCTTAGCGCCAGATGTAATGTTTCTACGCTAGATAGTTGTCATACGTCAAGTGTGTAGAGACTATCTCTTACGATCACACGGATATGGACGTGTGTGATGTGGTGGCGCTCAGAGGATTGGTACCCGAAGCTCACGCGGCGAGCGTGCCGAAGTGCCCACAGTGGCCGCGGGGAGCGCTGCCAGGAGCAGACGAGAGTGCGTCAGGCCGCGGAGACTGGGCGGGAGCCCCGAGTGGGCTCCGGAATTGCGCGCGGCCTCGTGCAACGAGGTTGTGAAGTCCGGGCATTGACGCGTTTCCGCGAAGGATGGGGGCCTTAGTTGGGCCGCCGTGGCGGCTCCGCCAGATCTCCATCGCCACGTGCATCGACAGTCGGTCGCTTGGCACGACGCTGGGAGATCATGTCCTCGACGATGCCCGCTGGGAAGTTCTTGGCCGGCATCTCGGCGACGGTCATGCTCGTCGTCGTCGTCTTGATGGCGGGAATCTCCCATACCTTGTCCATCAACACTGAACGCATATGAGTGAAATCGCGCACCCGCAGTCGGACGAGAAGGTCAAGCGTTCCTGTCACGATCGAGACGTCCTCGATCTCTGGGATCTTCCATAACTCGGTCATGACGTCGTAGACCGCGAATCGATTCTCGGCGTTGATCGACAGGTGCACAGTGAGCCCGTATCCAAGTGCCGCCCAATTGATTTCAGCCGTGTAGCGAACGATGACGCCAGCACGCTCCAGTCGAGCCATGCGCTCGCCGACCGTGGGGGCAGACACCTTGAGCAGTGTCGCCAGCTGACGCTGCGACAAGCGAGCATCCTCGACCAAGGCGCGGATGATGGCCAGGTCGGTGTCGTCCACCGCCGCCGGTTCCACGTCGGGTGCCGCCACGGCGCGAATGCCCGCGGAGCCGCCAAGCTCGGGGCGTAGCGCGCTGAGGTCACGTTCTGGTTCGGACATGGTTCCTCGTGATCGCGTCGCGGTGGGGGCGCGCCCAACGATACGCCTGCTCCGTGTTGATCCGCCTCCAGACTTGCGGACAGTGCACTCCACGATGGAAAAGCTATCGATCAAAAGAATTTTGGTGAATTGACTTGCTCATACGAAATGTATCTGTGACTATCTTCTTACGAATGCAAGCTCACCTCAGCTGCACCAACACTGTGAACCATTCATCCGGTCGACGAAAGCGAAACCCTCATGGTCCCGATCCGTTTTGGCGTGGAGCTGTCCAACTACGGCCCGTCAGCCGACCGCGAATCCCTGCAGCGCACCGCCTCTGCGTGTGAACGGCTGGGCTACCAATCGCTTTGGCTCAGCGACCATCTCGTCATGCCGCACCACTGCGACAGTCACTACCCGTTCAGCGACAGCGGGACGATCGAGAACTGGTCACCGACTGACGCCTGGTACGAGCCCGTGGCATGCATGCCATTACTGCTGGAGGCGACGTCGACGATCGAGGTCGGCACCGCGGTTTTGCTGGCAGGCCTCCGTCAACCCATCGTGCTGGCCAAACAGTTAGCCACCATCGACGCCTTCTACGGGGGGCGGGTGGCCCTGGGCATCGGAGCCGGCTGGATGCGCGAAGAAATCGAGGCCCTCAACGTTGACTTCACCACGCGAGGCGCCCGACTCGACGAGTGGGTCGAAGTGCTCCGTCAATGCTGGACTGGACAGCCCATGGGGTTCTCCGGCAGCCACTACGTGCTACCCCCGGACGTCTACGCCTACCCAACTCCCGTGCGCGACATCCCACTTCTAGTGGGCGGGACGTCCAAGGCTGCGTTACGACGTGCCGCCAATGTCGGGGGCTGGTTCGCGCTCTATCGCCCAGAAGAGGACCCCGTCGTCCGGCTTACCCAGGACGTCGTCACGCTTCAGGAGTCTGCCGACGCATGCGGCCGACAGTTCTCCGACATCCGGATCGTGCTCAGCGTTGATGCTCCCGACCGCGTAACCGAGCACCTCGGCCACCTGGCAGCACTTGGCGTCACCGACATCACGATTGAAGTCGGCACGCTCGAGGCGGCAGAACGTAACTACGCCTTGCTGGCCGACGCCGCGATCGCCGCCTAACTGCTGCGGCGATCCGTGCGGGTCGTGCCCACCGCAAGACCAAACAACGCAGCCGAACCACATAGTGACGTTGCCAACAGCACCTACACCTGTTCCATCAATAATCCTGCCCAACACTGAATGGAGATCAAGATGCCCGAAACCCCTCCCGCGCCCAGACGGGAACTACGTGTCCTCGAGACCCTGGGAATGTCGGTCGCCATGATGTCACCCGTGTTGTCGATGGCGTTATTCGGTGGCGCACCAGCGGTTTTCGTTGGACGTGCCGCACCGCTGGCTTACGTGTTCGCCGGCATCGGCGTCATATTGGTGGCCGGCGGCATCATCTTCTTGTCACGCTATTTCGCAAGCGCCGGCTCGCTCTACGGACTCGTCGGCGCTTCCGTGGGACCACGCGCAGGATTCTTCACCGGATGGGCCCTGCTCGGCCCCTACCTCATATGGACTGCATCAAGCAGCGTGCTCGCCGGCTTCTTCGCCACCCGCTTCTGTCAGGACAGTGGAATTTGGCCCGAGGCGGACTACCTACCCTTCGCGCTGGTGTGTGCCGTGCTCATCCTGCTGCTCAGCACGCGCGATGTACGGGTTCTCGGCCGCGTACTGCTATCAGTCGAAGGACTGTCGGTGGCCGTGATGATCGTTGTCTTGGTCATCATTGTCAGCAAGCTCGCCGGCGGCTTCGAAGGCCGCACCATTTCGCACGAAGTGTTTGAGTTACCGCAAGGAGCCACCTTGCAGCTGCTCGTCCTGGGATCGGTCTTCGGCTTCCAAGCCTTCGCCGGATTCGAGGGTGCCGCCTCGCTCGGCGAAGAAACCGTCAACCCTCGGCGAAACGTCCCACGCGCCATCGCCATGGCCGTCGGAGCCACTGTTGTTCTCTACCTATTCACCTCGTCAGTCATGGCCATGGCATTCGGCACAACCGACGCCCAGGGGAAGGCATTCGCCGAATCCTCCGGCCCACTATTCGATCTGTCGATGACCTACGTATCACCAGCGGCGGCCATGGTCCTCGAACTGGGATGCGTCTTCAGCGCCTTCAGCGCTGCGCTGGGCACCATGTCCGGCGCGAGCCGCATGATCTACGCTCTCGCCCGCGATGCGCGACCCTCATCCCGATTTGCGCGCCTCGGCAACCGCGGCGAACCCGTCACCGCCACCCTGTTCGTCTTTGTGCTCGCCCTCGTCCTCATCATCGGAGTACGCCTCGGAGGCATCGACGGTCTGCACGTCGCGTTCTACTTCGGCTCCATCGGCGGCCTACTTCTCCTGGTCGCCTACGTCATGGCCAATGCCGCGGCAATCCGCATGGCCATCGCCACCGGCGGTCGAGCGCGAGTGGTCGCGGTTACCTCGGCGTTGGGCATCGGGATGGTGCTGTATCTGATCTACAACACCGTCTACCCCGCGCCGAAGGCCCCCTACAACCTCTTCCCCTACATCGCGGCGGCATGGCTGTCCATCGGGCTCGTCATCGTCCTGGCCCGCCCCGACATCGCACGCCGCATCGGCGCCGGGATGACGACCAATGCCGCAATGCAGGCCGCCGGCGACGCCACCCCCGACGACACCGCTCGACGCGACCACCACGGTGACGACGCCACCGTTCACCAAACCTGACCCAAGCACCGCCGCAGGAGCACCAGCAGGTGATCGAGCCTCGGCGGCCGGCCACCTGCTGCACGCTTTCACTGCCGCATCTTTCTTTTACTTCACCGCTTACGAAACGCACCACAGCGCCGGGCTGCCGACACCGCCGAACATGCATCCGTCGGCATTAGGTGGGTCCGCCCGCCCGCAACGCCTTCTAGCTGTAAGCCGGTGGGCTTCAACTGAATTCATTTGCCTAGACGGGAGACCACAGAATGACCACTGTCGTTGAGTGGAGCCAACACAAGCGGCTGCGGACATCCATCCCCGCGTTGTCCAATGAGGGACCGCAGCGTCGGTTGTTCCTTGATGCTCCGTCGGGCACTCAGATGCCGCGTTCCGTGCTCTCCGCCATGAACGGGTACATCCTCGGCGGCATGGCAAATCGTGGCGGGATCTTTCCCACGGCACTGGACACCGAGGAAATGCTGCTGCAGACCCGCCAGAAGGTGCGGGCCCTGCTGGGGCTCACGGATCAACACACCGTCGTATTTGGACAGAACATGACGTCGCTGGCTTTCATTGCCGCGGCCGCGATTCGGCGCGATTGGAATGCCGGAACGGACCGGCATGTCGTGGTGTCCGAGCTTGATCACCACGCAAACATCGATCCATGGCTCTCGGCCGCCCGCGACGCCGGAATGGGTGAGCGTTGGCTGGAGGTCAATCCCCGCACGTACAGCCTGGACCTTTCTCGACTCAACGACATCGTCGATGAAAATTGTGCGCTGGTCGCAGTGGGCCTGTCATCGAATGCGATCGGCACGGCATCCGACATCAACCGGATCGTTCGCCGCGCGCGTGAGGTGGGTGCCATCAGCGTCATCGACGCCGTACACGGGCTGTCTCACATACCGCTGGACGTCGACGCCCTGGGCGCCGACATCGTGTTCCTATCGGCCTACAAGATGTTCGGACCGCACATCGGCGTCATGGCCATTCGCGACGAGGTACTCGATCGCATCCGTTTCAACAAACTGAGTCCCGCGCCCACCACCGGATCCGGCAAGGCCGAGTTGGGAACCCAGAACATGGAAGCCATAGCAGGTCTGTCGGCAACAATCGACTTCGTCGCATCGTTCGGAGACGACGGCGCGACGTCGCTACGTTCTCGGCTCCTCAGCGCCGTCGCCAACTTCGCCCGCTACGAGGACGGTTTGGCCGAATCATTCGTGCGTCAACTCAGTGACGTTCAAGGTGTTCGGCTGGCGCGCGCGCCTGACCACGTCGCCAAGACGTCGACGGTGGCATTCACCGTCGATGGCGTCTCACCAGAGGCAATTGCGCGACGGTGTGCCGCTGAGGGGGTGTACCTGACGCACGGCATGTTCTACGCCCACACCCTGGCTCGACGCCTACAGGTCGCCGAGACGGGAGGATGGGTTCGCGTCGGAATCGCGCCCTACCACGACGCGGAGGACTTGTCAGTCACCATCAACGCACTGCGGCACGCTATCGCTGCCGAATCGACGTCATGACGGGATCGACCTGTCCCCCGTGAACGAGGCCATCTTCGGCGAGTGAACCTGCGCTGCGACTCGGTGACTGGTCGACGATCAAGGTTCCACTTGCCATTGCCGCGCTGCGCCATCAGGGTTCATCACAATCGCTCATCGACGCTGCTATCACCCAGTCGGACAACGCAGCGGCCGAACACCTCTGGGCCGACTTACGTGCCTTCCCCAGCGCCGGGCATCTCGCCGCCGCAGCCGGACTCGTGCCCGTGCCCAACGACTCCGGCCGGCGCACCAGCAACCGCACCGACCGTTGCGCCACTGCAACTGCCGATTCCGTCCGTCGCAATCGTGACCGGAGAACCTCCCCAAACCCAGCAAGGGCCGCCACTAGGGATGAGGCCGCCATGATGTGGCGGACGTCAAGGCAGTGAACGCGCGCGCCGCAGCGGGAACCGCTGGAGCCCTTCGACCCAATCGGGCTCGACTTCGACTCGCAGCCCACCGAGCACCCGCACGACCATGTTGTAAAAGGCAGCGATCAAGACAATGTCGGTTAGCTGACAGTGGTCGAAATGTTCGCTCAGCGCCACCCATGTGGCGTCCGAAACACGAAGCTGTTGAGTGATTTCGGTGGCGGCCCGGATGATGATCTGGTCCAGTGCCGAAAGGGTCGTCGAGTTCCCGTCGGCAAGATCGATCAGGCCCTGAACATCAGCGTCGGTCACCCCGAACTGTCGGGACAAGATGACATGGTGGCTCCATTCGTACTCGTCGCCGGTGACGTATCCGACCTGCAAGATCAGCAGTTCGCGGAGCCGAGCGTCGAGCGTGCAATCCCAGCGGATCCACTCGGCGAGACGGTGAAAGTTGACGAGGGCTTCTGGACTGTTGACGAGGGCGCGGAAGAGGTTTATCGGTCGCTCCAGCAGGTGCCGGTATTCCGGGTCTACTTGGCCTGGAGTCAGATACGGTACGAGGGCCACGGTCAGTATCCTTGCCGAATGGGGTCGGTGATGTCGGCGACTTCCGATGGGCGCCGGCGGCGCGGAATTTCGATGAACTCCACCATCACGTCGATTCCTGGCACGTCGTAGTAGGCAAATCCGCCGTCGCCATCGAGTCCATACCCCCGCCCCGACTGGACCGCCGCTAGTCCCAAAGCTGCCATTCGGCACATGATGTCCCGAACGGAGGGGACGAAATAGCCGATGTGGTGAACCCCAAAACCATGGTGCGCACTCCATTCGGTGTACACGTTGGGGCCGCGAACACTCTCGATGAGTTCCACTTGGGGTTCCTGACCGCACATCGCCAGGCGCATCGACAGATCCGACGATTCTCCCCGGAACTGAAGCTCATAGACATTCGCGGGTCCGTACGTGTGCACCCGCCAGTCTCGTCGTCCCAGGGCAGCCGCCCACGTTGCCATGGATACCGCAAGATCCCGAACGACGAAGGCGATTTGGTCAGGCGGCCGATCGGGTATCACGTCGAGTGCACTCACGCCGTCGATCACGAATTGTCCTCCAGCTCCATTGAATTGACCATCGCAAGATCCGACGTGGTCGCGATGTAGTCGAGCTTCCGCGCAGACGGCGCCGTTCCCAGCTCGACTTCCCGAGTCTCCGGTCCCCACAGTGCCCCCACGACCATCAGCAATCCCGCGAGCACATAGCAAACCGCGGTGGTGTAGACCACCGGAATGAGCGCGCCCACCAGCAGGCTGTAAAACGGGAACAAGCTGGGAATGACGATCGAAAGGCTGTAGGCGACCCCGAACCCGGTCGAGCGGACTGCGGTGGGAAACCGCTCGTTGCAGTATGTGGTCGATATCCCGAACGGCGCGATCGCCGTCACGGCCGTCAGACACACGAGAACCGCGACCGCAATCGGGGACGTGACCACTCCACTGGCGAAGACGCCCCACAGGGTGGCAGACACAGTGCCGACGACGACCCCCAAACCGACAATCATCGGTCGGCGCCCCGTGACCTGGCTGAGCGCACCCACGAGGACGAAGACGACCGCCACCGCAAGGTGCGTGATCAGAAGTGTCCACGTGGTGACCGCCGACGAAAAGCCGTAGGTGTCAGTCAGAATCGACGGGATGACTGAAACCGTTGCCGCAGAGACGAACCACATGCCGGACATCAGTGTGAACGTCTGCCAGAAATCACGTCGATCGTCACCAAACAGCACTTGCCGCAGTGGTGCCCGCACCTTCTTCGTCTTCAACCACGTCTCGGACTCCGGCAAGTGTCGGTACCGATAGATGAAGAACGCCGCAGAAGCGACCCCACTCATGATGAAGACAATGCGCCAACCCCATTGCACGTAAGGAGAATCGAGGCCGCCGGGCGGCAAGAACGCGAAGACGACGAGCGTGACCACGGACACTGTCACGTAGGCGGCAGGGTATGCGCCCTGGAGAACGCCGCCGAAGAGGCCGCGACGTTTCTTGTTTACGTACTCGAAGGCCATCGGGGTGGCGGACGTATATTCCCCGCCGAGGAAGATGCCGTCGATGAACCTGAGGACGACGAGCAGGACGGGCGAGAGCATGCCGACCGACTGGTACCCAGGCAACAACCCGATCGCAAGCGTGCAGACCGTGAATCCGGCGACGCTGATCAACGTGATACGCCGTCGGCCCAGCCGATCGGCGATGGTGCCAAATATGAGGCTGCCCAACGGTCGTCCGATCAGCGTCGCGAAGAAGCTGAGGTAGAAGATCATCGTCTTATCGGCCGATGACATCTCTGGACCGCTGAAGAATGCGAGCGCGGGAGCGAGCGCGATGACCGGAGCAAAGATATCGATGAAGTCGAGGTAGTAGCCCTGCCAGGAGGCGACCATCGCGTCGCGTCGGCGACGGATCCACGACGCCTCAGCGTCCTCGGCCGCAGGAACGGAATCCGGTGCTGTATTCAACGTTGCCTTCATGGGAGTGGGTTCCTTCGGTGTCGCGCGCGATCGCCGGGCGCCGAGGAGGGGTATTCCGGCGGTTAGAACCCCGTGGGGTCAAGGAAGTCGAGGATGAGGCGGTTCACCTCGTCGGCGTGCTCGTACTGTCCGAAATGACCTGCGCCATGGACTTCTTCGAGCCGAAACTCGTTGTCGACGTGCCGGCCGGACTGCGCCAATCCGGCCGGGCCCACATATTTGTCTCCCGACATGTAGATCCCGAGCGTGGGGCAGTCGATGTTGGGGCCGCCCAGCGGGATGCCTTGAAAGAAGCGCGGATCGACGTTGCCGGCACGGTAGATGTCCAACGCCGACGTCAGACGACCCGGGCGGGACAGGGACGCGATGATCTTCTCCGGGTAGGGATGTCCAGGTACGCCCGGTTCGCCGGACATCCACTCGCGGAACATCTTCCAGCCGTCGGCACGAAGACACTCCTCGACGACGCCGGCGTACTGGAACCACCAGATGTACCAATACCGCATGCGCTGGTCTTCGCCACCGGCCATCTGCGCGTTGAAATGACCGATTTGAAGTGGGACGAACCTGCGCACCCGTCCGTTGAGCTTCGGGATGAGATCCCAACTGATTGCCGCACCCCAGTCGTGGGCGACGAGCTGAAACTGGCCGACGCCAAGCTCGTCAAGCACACGCACGAGTGAGTCCTGGATGTTCGTGATGCGATAGCCGTCGAGGTTCTGTGGAATCCCGCTGTCGCCGCATCCGGGCAGGTCAGGCACAATTGTCCTGAATCCTTGTTCGACAAGGGCTTTCACTTGTCGGTCCCATATCGCCCCTGAGTCGGGAAACCCGTGGATCAGCACGACGGGAGGACCATCGCCGCGGACCTTGACGTTGATGGCGATGTCGTCTACCTGAACCTTCATGCGTACCTCCTCGTCGAGGTGATCGTTGCCTTAGCTCATCTTCGCTTGGTCCTGACGAAGCGATAAGTGCACGAAAGTGGAGGATTGAGACATCCGAGCAACGACAGCCGGTAACCGCCGTGCTGTGCGGAATATGACATGTTGCCGGCGACGTTGAGACTACGATCACAGTCTCGACGTACGACGAAGGGCTGACCTCCCGATGACGGCAATCCAGCTTCACCCTCGTGGCACCGGCAGCGCTGAGTATGCGCTGAGCGTGGGGGAGCATGAACAGGTCTTGCAGGTGCTGACCGACTGTTCCTCTGCCCGCACCGTCGAAAGTTTCCGCGAGACCGCACTGGAGTCGTTGTCGCGACATCTTGGCTACCGCACCGCCACCGTGTTCACCGGCACGACCTTCTCAACGGTGTTCACCGACCCTCGTCCTCTACACACCGGGCGGGCGGTCGGCATGTTCGGCTCGTATCGCGACTACTGGTTCAAGGATGACTTCTTTGCAACCCCGCAGTCCCTGCGGTCCTTTCAGGACACGCGCGTTGCGACGCTGAGCGAACTCCGGTCGAGTATTTCGACCGGCGCGCGCCAGTTCGTGGCGGATTATTTCAGCCGGGATGGTCTGACGTCGGCAGTGGGCCTGTACCTAGAGGTCTCCGAGAGTCAGCACGCACTCGTCGGGCTTTTCGGTAACGACGACCCGCGGAAGGAACGACGCGTCGCCCACTTGCTTCGCCGTCTGGCCCCGCCACTGAACGCGATCAGCAGATCACTCTCCGCGACACCGACTCAATGCAATCTCGACGTACTCGGCAGCTTGACCGAACGTCAACGTCAAGTGGCCCTGCTCATTGCCGAGGGCCTGAGCAACTCAGCCATCGCTGATCTGCTCATCCTGCGTGAAGACACCGTGAAGAAGTACGTCAGCGCCATACTCGCGGCCTTGCGGTGCCACTCCCGCACCCAGGTGGCGTTACTCGTCAAACAGGGCTGATCAGCCGATCCCGCGATGTCACCGGCGCCGAGGCCTGGTCGATCGTCCGGCGGATCCGAGTTTGGCGGCCAACACTGCGCCTACGAGCACCACGCCATTGAATACCGGCTGCACCCACGCTTGTGCGCCAAGCATGTAGAGGCCCGACGTCCCGGCGGCGACCAAGAAGACGGCAATGACAGTCCCCCAGACGTTGTAATAGCCTCGTCGAATCGAGGTCTCCCCGAGGAAGCACGCAGCGATCGCAGGCAGCAGGTACTCCGCACCTGTGGTTGGGGCGGCCGACCCTACTTGCGCGGCTTGGATGCACCCGCCCATCGACGCCAGCACCGCACTCAACGTGAACGCGGCGACGGTGAGACCGTCTACGCGTATGCCGATCAATCGGGCAGCGTCCTCCCCGACTCCGATCGCGTAGATCTCACGACCAATCGGGCGGTAGTACAGGACGAACCACAAGATCGTGGCAACCACGACGACGATGACGAAGGGCAATGGCACGCCGAGAATCTTCGACTGGCCAATTGCCAAGAACCCCTGGGGAATTCCTGAGAAGATCACGGTGCCCGACGAGTAGTACAGCACGAATCCCCCGATGATGCTGGAGGTTCCGAGTGTCACCACCAGTGAATTCAACTTGACATACGCCACCAGGTAGCCGTTGATCAGGCCCACCACCGCAGCAACCGCGAGGACTACCACGACCGCGAGCGGCCACTGAGCAATAGTTCCACGGGACGTCATGCCAGCTGCCAGCAAGCCAGACATCGCAGCCATCGCGGCGACGGAGAGATCGAACTTCCCGAGGATGAGCGGAATCATGAAACCTAGAGCCAGCAGGGCAATTGAGGAGTTCGCTTGCAATATTGACCCGAAGTTCCCTGCTGTGGGATACGTGGCCGGGCGTAGTACTGAGAACAGGACGACGATGGCGACGAGGACGTAGGCGATCCCGTACTTCGCCGCCCGCGAACGCAGTCGTGCGCCCCGTCGAGGTGTTCGATCGTCCGTCACGTCCGACGAAGGCGCTGGTTGCGACCGCAGAGTGGTCATCGGTGTGCCGCTGCCGCCGCGTGCTGGCCCACCGCATAGCTCGCCGCCGCGATCTGCTCGGCGGTGATGTCATTTCCGGTGAGCTGCTGCACAATTCGGCCCTGCCGCATCACGGCCACGCGATCGGCGTGTTTGGATACGAGGTCAATGTCCGAGTCCAGCCATAGAACCGCCAAACCGCTCCTGGCGTGCGACAAAATTGTGTTCATGATGCTCTCTCTGGCGCCGACGTCGACGCCGTATGTAGGTTCGTCGAGAACGAGGAGCTTCAGTGGGAGCCTCAGCCACTTCCCGAGCACGATCTTCTGTTGATTTCCGCCAGACAGCTCACGGAGCAAACGGCGCGGGACCGGCGGTCGGACCTGGAGTTGTTCGATGGTCTCGAGTGCGGCGGTGGCACTCCGCGACGGCGACAGCATGCCGCGACGCAGGTAACCCCTCGGGTTCACGATCATGAGGTTCTCGGCGAGGTCGAAAGTGCTAAAGCCGCCTTGCGCACGATCCTGGGGCACATAGCCGATCCCGGCGCCCATGCTGGATCTCGGTGTCGGGTGAAACTGCGCGCCGCAAAGCTCCACGGTGCCGGTGTGATGCCGCTGTGCACCGAAGACAATCCTGCCCAGTTCGCTTCGGCCCGAACCGATCAGCCCCGATATCGCGACAATCTCACCCGGGTGCACGTCCAGGTCGACGTCACGCACCCTCGCCGCGGAGATACCACGCAAACGGAGGACCGGAGGGCTGTCGCCGCGCTGTCGCCGCACCGGCAGCGCACCGCCCGGCGCCGCGGCGTCAGCAGCAGCTTGACCGACGATCACCGACGTCACTTCCTCCTGCGACGTCTCCGCCAGCGCGCAGCTCAAAACCACGGAACCGTCGCGCAGCACCGTCACCCGATCAGCCATCGCGAAGACTTCGTCGAGCCGGTGCGACACGTAGATCAAAGCCACGCCCTGGGTTCTCAACGCCCGGCAGCGGGTCAGCAGCGATTCGACATCACCGTGCGGCAGGCGTGCGGTGGGCTCGTCGAGCACCAGCACTCCACGACCTGGCGGAAGGTCACGGAGCGAGCGGGCAATGGCGACGAGAGTCTTCTCGACCGGGCCAAGAGTAGACACCAACGCCCACGGATCAACGTCGGACAGGTCGACGGCTTCCAAATCGCGCTTGGCAGCACGGTATTGGTCGGACCACCGGATTGTGCCTCCGCGCTTCTCATACCCCACGGCAAGCGCGAGATTGTCTGCCACGCTGAGGTTGTCGAACAGGCCGAGGTCCTGATGAACGAAACGCACCCCGGTGTCGTGGAGCTCTTTCTTTGATGCTGGCAGCGTCAGCGATTTGCCGTGTAGAAGTAGCGATCCGGCTGACGGTGCGTGATACCCCGACAGAATCTTGATCAGTGTCGACTTCCCCGAGCCGTTCGCTCCGAGAACAGCGTGTATCTCACCCGGCGCGATGGTCAGGTCGACATCTGTAAGAACGCGTGTCTCCCCGAAATGCATTGACATTGAACGCAGTTCGACCGCTGCGCCGCTCCAAGGTCGATCGCTGCTCGCGTCGATCGATCCCCCACGCTCCACGTCGACGTTCACGAGTTGGGACGAATCAGGATTTTCATCGACCGCGCGCTCCGTAGGTCTTGCAGCGCTTGGACGGAATTGTCGAGGCTGACTTCGTCGACCCACCCCTGTGCCGAGTATCCGCCAGCCGCCATGGCGTCGATGACATTGGCGTAATCGTCGTGGGTGTAGCAACGCGCGCCCATCATCTTCGTCTCCTGCCACAGCAGTGACACTGGATTGAAGTCGAATCCTTGCTCATGTAGAGCCACCACCACTATGGATCCTCGTGGTTTCAGTAGCGAAATAGCCTGCGGCAGAGCAGCGCCCACACCCGCGGTGTCGAAGGCAAAGTCGACACCGGAACCGCTGGTGACCCTGCCGACAATCCTGTCAAGGTCATCACCAGCCATCGGATCCACAACGAACTCGACGCCGAGGCCGGCTAGCGTCGCCCGCCGGGAAGCACTCGGCTCGGAGACGATGATGGACTCGACGCCACATGCTTTCAATGCGTAGTAGACGCCTATGCCGATGGGACCGGCACCGACTATCAGCGCGGACTGCTCGCGACGCACCCCGGCGGTGTCGACCGCGTGCCAGCCGACGGCCATCGGTTCGACCAAGGCTCCCATCAGCAGATCGACGTTGTCGGGCAGCGCGTGGACCATGGTCTCGTCAACCACCGTGTATTGCGCCATGCCCCCGCCGTGGCTTGAAACACCGTGGAATGCGATCTTCAAACAGGCGCCATGAGCGCCGATCGCGCACGCCGCGCACTCGCCGCAGTAATAGATCGGCCATATCGCGACGCGCGTACCTACCTCGACGCGCGTACAGCCGGGGCCAGTCTCGACTACCGTTCCCGAGATCTCGTGGCCGGGGATCTGTGGGAGCTCGGTACCCGTGAGCGGGTGAGGCTGCGTGTAGTCGACGCCCGTCCCGGGCGAGTCCGTATTGAAGTAGATGTGCAGATCCGATCCGCAAATCCCTGCGTAGGCGACCTCGACCTTCACCTGTCCTTGACTCGGCGTGGGCTCCTCCACGTCCTCGATTCGCAAGTCCTGCTTGCCATGGAAAACCGCTGCTCGCATTGAACGCCCCTGTTCTTTTTCGGCCGTGCATCACACATTGCAATCAGTATGTGGTGGGTCACATGTGCCGGATAGTGCACGAAAGGGGGGTCGAGTTCGTGAGCCTGACGCGAATTCAGCTAGTGCTGCAATCGCGAGGTCTCACCCAGCCGATGCCAGCGACGGTCGTGATACACCAACGGTTCGCCCTGCGAGACACCCTCCGAACCACCAGCCTCCAATGCCAGCGCGGAAATAATCGTGGCCGTGCCAACAGTCATCCGCGTCAGTGGGCGAACCCGCAACCAGCGACTCGCGGAAGGAAAGAACGGTTCACCCGTTGGCAAGCGGTCCCATAGCCGGCGGTCGGCGAATCGGTCGATACCGCTTGTCGAGCAGAGAACGGCGAGGTCGACGTCCCCGGCAGCCAACAGATGTACGACCAGAGTGTCCGCCGCCGCGATGGTGGGTGTGCTCGACGACATGTCCGAGACTGAGAATGCCAGCACCGGTGGATCTACGCTCGCAGAGAACACTGATGTCGCCGTCAGGCCGACAGGTCCCTGGCCGGCGTCCGCCGTCAGTACGGCGACCCCGGCGGGATGGTCTCGGAAGGCCGTCTTGAACGCCGCCGGGTCTACCCGTTCGTCCCTATCCGGGCGTGACATGCGGAGCCCTCAACTCACCCATGCGTGACCCGGCGGTCGAAATAGGTAGCCACGTCATACCAGCCGAGGAGAGCTCCACCGTCGACGTCGATTGCTGAGCCAGTGATCATGTCCGAACTCGATGACGTCAGGAACATCACCAGATCGGCCTGGTCATCCGGCGTGGTCAAACGCCCGGCGGGGACGCTCGACCGACGAGCGTCGATGGTCTCCGTCGTCGCGGTGCGCTCGAGCATCGGCGAGGACACCGGCCCGGGGCAGACCGCGTTGACGTGGATGTGATCTCGAGCGACCTCGTAGGCCAAGTGGCGCGTGAAAGCCAGGAGACCCGCCTTACTGGCGGTATAACTTGCCGAGGCGTTGTAACTGATGCGCTTCGCGGCCACCGACGCGATGTTGACGATCTTGCCTCCACCGTTGCTGCGGAGATACGGAACGGCAGCCTTCGACGTCAAGAACGGCCCCGTGAGATTCACGTCGACGACCGTCCGCCACGACTGCTCATCGAGATCCTCGATGATCGGCGTCGTGCTGATCGCGGCGTTGTTCACCAGGATCGACAATTGGTGAGTGTCGCCGTCGGCGAACGACATGAGTCCGTCGACCTCCGCAGCATCTGTGACATCGACGTGATAGGCCTTCGCCTCGAAGCCCGCCGCGGTGATCTCCTCTGCCGCCTGCTTCGCCATATCGGCGCTACGGTCGGCAACCACCACCGTCGCCCCCGATTGCGCCAACCGAACGGCAATGCGGTTGCCAATTCCTTGCGCTGCTCCGGTCACTATGGCGGTGCGACCGGAGAAGTCGTAGCTCGCCGGGTACCGCTGTACGTCATTCATGTGAACGAAGCTTCCCTTTCCGTCTTTTGATGCTGACGCGATTCGCTGCGTAGTTGTCGTGCCCAAGTCGCAGCCCCGGCGACGCTTCCCCCGTAGTGCGACAGGGTTCCGCGAGCCACGAGATTGGGTAGCGTCTCGTACAGAATCGGCTCGAGGCTTTCTTCGGGTTTGATCGGTATCAGCGTGACTCCGTCGGCGACCCCGGCGGCATGAATGTCAGAAATGAGTCCCGCCAAACCAGTTGCCGTGCCTACATAACGCAGCGACTCCTTGCCCGCCCGCACCTGGCCCTCGCGTTCGAACTCCGTCAACAGCAAACGGATGTCAGATCCGATATGGACATGTAGGTCGACCATCGTCAGCTGTCGATGTTCCCAGTCGAGATCCGTGGCGGTTCTAAGCCGACGGTGAATGCGTTGCGCTGAGCCGAGGTCGGGGGCACAGAAGCGTACGATGCGCTTTGCTGCGATGTCACCGTGTGCGAGCTCATCGCGTACCGTCGAGCTCAACAGCATCCATTCTCGGCGCGGTCCGCCTTGGTCGAGTTCGATGGCGACCCGCAGCCCGAACCCGACGTGCGGCAGGGTGCGCATTCGATAGCCCACCGTCGGTGAGGTCGACACAGTCATCAGTCACCCCTCCTGCAGCACATGCCAATAGGACTGCAGAAGACGAATGTGCTGTCCGCCATCTACTGGAATCACCGCGCCGGTGATCCACCGGGCGGCCTCCGAAAGCAGGAACGCAACGACCGCGGCGACGTCGTCAGGTCGTCCAAGTCGGCCGAGCGGTGTGCGTACGAGGAACTCCTCCCGCATCCGCTCTGTCAGCATGTTCGCCAGCATCGGCGTGTCGACCGACCCGGGCGCCACGCAGTTTGCCCTGATGCCGTGCGGACCCCACTCCAGCGCAATGGTTTTGGTCAATTGCACGACGCCGGCCTTCGCCGCGCTGTACGAGGCAATTCCCTCTGAAGCCGCTTCCCAATTGAGCGAACTGACGTTGACGACGGCGCCCGATCGCCCAGTCGGGATCAGCCGCCTGCCGAACTCTTTGCTGACCAGAAACGTCCCCTTGAGGCACACGTCAACCGTGTGATCCCAGTCGGCCTCGTCGGTGTCGACGAGGCGTGAAAACGACCCCGAACCCGCGTTGTTGACCAACAGTTCCGGTGCGTTACCGAACACGCCTTCGATTACGTCGAAGGCATCGGCGATCGCTCGGGAGTCGATCACCGATCCCGTCACGCTGACGGCCACGGGTGTGGTTGCGGCGCAGTTGAACTCCGACACCATCGACGCCGCCGGCTCAGTGTTGAGGTCCAGCAGCGCGACCCTTGCCCCCTGTCTGATCAACTCGGTTGCGATCCCCGCACCGATCCCCTGTCCGCCGCCGGTCACCAGCGCGATGCGTCCATCGAATGTGTTCACCGTTGCCGTCCCATCGCAGACCAGCCGTTACTTCGCGGCAAGTTCGGCGTCATACTTGTCCTTCATGTGCTGGATCGCGCTCAGGTGTTGCACCGTCAGATCGTCGCGCGTCTCTGCAGCGCGAGTCTTGGCATCCAACGACGGCTGGAGCTGACCAGTAAGGGCGGGAATGACGTAGCGGGCGAACATCTCGTAAGACGCCGAGCTCGCTTGACGGTTTGCCCAGTCGTGAGCGAAGAGTAGTAGCGCACCGAATCCGGATGTCTGACGCTGCAGCTTGGCGATGTGAGCAAGAGCGTCATCAGGAGTTCCGATCACACCGACGCCTTCGTCGTTGATGAAGTCGATCATCTCGCGGACATTGTTGCCCCTGACGTCCATCTGCGGGAATGCAGCCACCTGTTGGAAGTAGCGGAACCACTCTTCGATGCCGTACTCGACGTCGCGGTAGGCCTGTTCCTTGGTCGCAGCGATGTGAAAGAGCGTGACAACGCGCCACTTGTCGCGGTTCACGGTCTGCCCGTGCGCCTTGGCGCGCTCTTCCATGATGCCGAAATGGCTTGCCAGCGCATTGAATCCATCAGCGGTCAGGGTGGCACCGATGGAGAACAGCCCGAATCCGTGGGTGCCGGCCAACCGTGCACCCGTCGGGGAGGCTACTCCGGCGGCGACGATGTCGAAAAGTGGGTCCGAGAAGGGCGCGAGCTGCAACTGCGCGTTGACAAGATTGTGGGTAGGGGTCTTCTCAGTCACGACTTCACCGCGCAGTAGCCTGACAATGATGTCGACGTTGAGCGACAGTTGTTCGCGAGTATCGGTGGGAGTCAAGCCCAGCATCGCGGAGTCCGTCGGTAGCGAACCAGGTCCGACCCCCAACATGACGCGTCCGCGTGTCTGATGGTCGAGCTGAACCATCCTCTCGGCTACCCACAACGGGTTGTGATAGCTCACCGACGTGACCCCGGTCCCCAGCTTGATCCGCTTCGTCCGCTCGGCGGCGGCCGCGATGAAGATCTCAGGTGATCCGATGATCTCGCTACCACCGGAGTGATGTTCTCCGATCCATGCCTCGTCGTAGCCAAGTCCATCCAACAACTCGATCAGTTCAAGGTCTTGCTGAATCGCAAGGGTGGGACTGACTTTCGCAGAGTGCAGCGGGGTCTGCACCACTCCAAAACGTAGCTTGCTCATTCATCCTCCATCTCGTCCGCTGCGGACAACGCCCGCTGCTCGGTACACGAGCCAGTGTGTGCGTGGAACGCCGAATGTCCCAGTGCACGAAAGTGGCCGACTTTTCGGCGCCGACGAGCACCTGACCCCACTTTCGTGCACTAGCCAACGGGCCAAAGTGTCGTCAAGGTCATTTAGTCGGTGTCGATTCAGCTCGTCAGCGATCAGATCATCCGCACGGTACCGAGGAGTAATGTCATGCGTGCCATCGTCATTCGCGAGTATGGAAGCCCCGACGTCTTGAAGGTGGAAGACGTTCCCGAACCCCAGGTGGGTTCCGGGCAGGTCGAGATCACGGTGCATGCCGCCGGCCTCAACTTCGCCGACGTCATGGCACGGCTCGGACACTACAAGCGCGGAACCCCGATTCCCTACATCGGTGGGTTCGAGGTAGCCGGCATCGTCGCGAGGGTCGCGCAGGACGTCGACGAGCTCGCGGTCGGCGATCGCGTCGCCGCCATGACGCGCAGCGGTGGGTTTGCCGAGAGCATCGCGGTCGACTCACGCGACGTAATCAAGCTGCCCGACTCGATGAGTTTCGAAGAAGGCGCAGCGATCCCCGTTGCCGGAACCACCGCCTGGGCGGCCCTGATCAGTTACGGCAACGTCCAGCCTGGCGAGCGCGTGTTGATCAAGGCGGCGGCTGGGGGGGTCGGTGTCGTAGCCGTCCAGCTCGCGAAATACGCAGGTGCCGAAGTATGGGGTGCCGCATCGCCACAAAAGCACGAGGTTTTGAAGCAACTCGGCGCAGATGCGACCGTCGACTACACGATGGACGGATGGGAAGCAGGGCTGCCCAGTTTCGATCTCGTTCTCGACGCCATCGGCGGCGATTCGTTCGCGCGCAGTTACGACATGCTTCGTTCGGGCGGTCGTCTGGTTGCCTTCGGTGCCGCGTCGGCATTCGCCGGCGGACAGCGGGAAACCGGTGCCGGACAAGAGGCGCCCGACTTCCGATTGATCGAGGGGTTGAGCGCCGCCAACCTCATCATGGATTCCAAGTCGTTGATCGGACTCGATCAACGGGTGCTTTGGGACGACCGGGGAACCATCCAGCCGTGGCTGGCACCCCTGCGGCCGCTGCTGGAGAAAGGCGCGATCAACGGGATCGTCAGCGAGGTAGTGGGTTTCGACGATGCGGCACGCGCACACGGGATTCTGGCTTCGCGCGGGAACATCGGGAAGGTCGTACTGGTGCCGCGCCGGTAGCCGAGGGTCAGTCGAGAACGTGGCTATTGAATCCATCGAGAAGGAATGCTCATGAATCGAACGCCGTCAGTGCGGACCGCTGTTCTTGCACTGCTGATGTCGCTCACCTTGCTGTCGGCGTGCGCCACACCCACGGGCTCGGGCCCGCAGGACCCGGCCGCTGTCGCGCGAGCGGTGGAGAAGGCCAAATCTGCTATTCAGCCCTACATTTCGGCGGCTAGCGAACCCATCGCGTGGAACGGTCCCGAAACCAGCCCACGGCCGAGACCGGGACTCAACGTTGTCGTCATCGCCCAGATGAACGCGACCGGCGCGTCGCGGCCGGCAAATGCAATCGCAGAGGCGGCGACGGCCATCGGCTGGCATCCAACCATCGTCGACAACCAGGGCAAGGCCGACGTCAAACTCGCAGCGATCAACTCCGCCGTTGACCAACACGCCGACGCAATCTTTCTGTTGTACGTCGACCCGCAACTCGTCGCGTCGGGTGTCCGACGTGCACAAGCCGCCGGAATTCCTTTGATCACCTACGGTATCGACCACCCGTCCGATCTCGACATCCCGGACGTTTCAGGTGACTACGTACTGCAGGGCAGGACGGTGGCCCAGTACTTGGTGTGGCGAAACGACGCGAACGTCAATCTACTCATCGAAGAAGCATCCGACGAGTACGTAGTTGCCCACTTGCAGGGCCCGGGGATGCGCGATTACTTGGGCGACCAGCAGAACTGCCCCGGCTGTCAGGTACAGACGAAGCAATACGTGTTGTCGAATTTTCTCGACCCGACGAGCGGACCCGCGGCACAAGCCAGCGCCACCCTGCAGTCGAATCCAGCTATAAACTCGGTGGTTTGCTTCGATGCCTGTCTGTATCAGGTCATTTCGGCCGTCGACCGCGCTGGACTGACCGATCGGATCGCGGGCGCAGGGTTCAACTGCAATCCTGAGAATCTCGCTCTGATTCAACAGGGACATGTTCAACAGGTGTGCTGGGCCGACCCTTTCGAGTGGGTCGGATATGCGATGGTGGACAACATCAATCGCATCACCAATGGTGAAGCACCATTCGACTATAAGTCTGCGATTCCCGGTGCGCTGTTCGACAAGGCGACGCTCGACAACCTTCCTCCCGAGAAGGTGGCCGAGATCAGCCAGACGGGCTGGAACGGCACCTTCGACTTCAAGGCGAAGTTCACCCAACTGTGGGGCGCTCAGAGCTGACCATCCACGGGGGGATCACCCCTGCCGACGACCCAGAGGACCAACCATGCCCACACTTGAGATTCACCCGATCCACGTCGGCACGCTGCGTGACTATCCGACGGCAGGGATCATGTTCCAGCGCGGCTTCAACGAAACTCACGACGTCGCGATGATCATGTTCGTCATCCTCGGCGGCGAACATCCGATCGTCGTCGACTCCGGCACCGGCAGTGAAGAATTCACCCGTCGATACCACGGATTCAACCTGAGGCGTCCACCCGAACAGGAGCCTGAACGCGCGTTGCGCAACCTTGGCGTCGATCCGGCGGACGTGCAGATACTCATCAACACGCACCTGCATTGGGACCACTGCTCGAACAACGGCCTCTTCCCGAATGCAAAGGTGTACGTTCAGCGCGAGGAACTCGCCTACGCCATCGCCCCACTTGAATCCAATCGCGTCGCGTTCGACAACACCGCCGAGCTCACCCCGCCGTGGCTCTCATCGCTGGGCAGAGTGGTCCCCATCGACGGCGACCGCTGTGTTGCCCCCGGAGTCCGACTGTTGCACCTGCCTGGTCATACACCGGGCTCGCAGGGAGTTTTGGTTTCCTCAGGCAACAGCCGATTTCTACTGTGTGGCGACTTCATCGACTCGTACGCGAATTGGGCCGGTGACCACGCGGTGAGCCATATCCCCAGTGGATCCTTCACTGACCTCAAGGCGTACTGGTCAAGCTTCCGTCGCGTAGAAGAGTTGGGTTGCGAAGTCATTCCCAGTCACGATCTTGCCGTCCTCGCACACGGCGTCTACCGCGATGAGCCCGACAGGTCCCCGGCAAGTCAACTCGCTGACAACCAGCCTCGACCCCACTGACTTGACCCGGTTAGCGCCTGAGCTTGCCGATGAGACCGTCGGCCGTTTGACGGTGTGCCCCACCATAAAAAGCTGCGCGAACTGGACCGAGGCCTTACCGGCGGCCGGTGGGCCGCTCGCCGCCGCACTGCAAGATCGCTCACCAAACCTGTTATCCAACTTGACGAATAAGAGAACTAGCCGAGCCGATGCAGTCGGCTAACGCTTCAGACAATTCTCACTTCGTGGTGGTAGCGGCAGGTTCTTCTAGCCCTCGGTTGGTCCTGGAAACGGTCTGCCTCGGGGCTGGTTTTAGCTCAGGGCGCTGTGAGCGTCGAGGCATGGTGTCCGCGTCGGCCACGCAGTGAGCGCCCCCTTCCAGCCGCACTGAGAACCACGACCACAACCCTCCGGCCCCCTCAGCGCGTCGCCGCTGCCTTGGTCTCCTGCAGGCCGTACCGGCTCACTTGGCGGCTTCGGCATTCTGCAAGGTCTAGCGTGGGCGCAATGGGTTTGTTCAGCCACGAGGAGTTCCGCGACCCGGACGAGGGCGTTGCCGGCGGCGGTAGTGGTGGGGCCGTTGAGAGGGCTCGCGGTGCTGATGTTGACGTATTCGGGCCAGATCATCCGGTGGTCGTTGGTCCGGGGTTACCGCCCGATGATGGTTCTTGCGGTCAGTTCGCCGTGCAGTTTCACGTGTCGACGTCAATGCTGGTCGGGTTGAAACGTATTGCTGATATGCGCGGGGTCAGCGTGCCGGAGGTGTGCCGGCAGGTTATGGGTGTGTTTGTCGCCCAGCAGGAAGGCGAATTGGGCGCGTTGCTCGCTGCTGAGGCCGAAGTGGCGGACTACCGGCCGAGTTTGGGTGAGGCATAGGCGCACCCTGCTTGGGGTGGATCACTCGGACAGTGTCGTCGGCCGCCACTCAGATCGGCGTGGGTCCGAAACTCCCGGCACGCAGCTTCCGCGGGAGTGGTCCATCCCCGGGCGCTGACCAGCGGCCGGCCACCAGTGCTACCGCTGGCTCGATGGGCGGAATCTCATTCCAATGTCCAATTGGACATCAGGTGGACATTTCAATTGAGGATTGGACAGAAAACTTGAGAAGCCACATCATCATGTGGCTTCTCAAACTTCGTGTCCACTCGCGTCTCCCTGAACTGCCACGATGAAGATGTTCTCACGCGATGTCCACACCGAGAATTCTCACTTTCATGTCCACTCGTCCAGGGACGCGAATTGGCCACGCCCCAAGCACAACCCGCCCTAGCGATCCCTTAAACGCGATATCGTCACGTGACGGTGAAAGGGGTTCAAACCCAGCTCGACAGTCTGAACCTGTTTAGCTGCAACGAATTTGGTGTTTCCGCGGTGGAATAGTCGTTTTGCGAGGTGCCTGACCGTGGTTCACGATCGCGAGTGATTACGGAGCACGTGCTCGCCGGCGTCCACGTAGGACGTGAATAGGTTCGTGACGTCGCGAAGTCGAGTGGCCGCGTGCGTGTTCTCGGTCAGTTCTTCAGCGGCACGAAGAGTGCGCACGAAGGCACGGGTGCGTTCGTGGCTGGCGGCAAGGAGCTGCTCGAAGCCGCCGGCGGCCTCCACGAGCAGTCGGCGACTGCCAGGCTGTGGGATCGTCCGTGCCAACCCCCAGGACACCAGTTCTCGGATCGCGGTGCTGACGGCGCCGGAACTGAGGGAGATATCGGTGCGCAGCTGCTCCGAACTAATTGCTTCTCCTCGCAGCAGAAGGTCTCCGTAGACCCGCCCCGTCGCGCGGGGCAGATTCCATGTCGCGAGCGTGTCCCCCATGGCGTTGACGAACTGCGCTTGTTCAGTCGAGATCACGATGGTTCCACCCGACCCACGACCAAGTGGCTCCAGCCGTTGAGGATTTCGATGAGCGTGCGTGACGCCTGATCAGGGGCATCCCACGTGACAATGTGTCCAGCGTTCGCGATGACATGCTCCTGAACACCCTCGGCCTCTGCCCAGCGCGGCATTGCCTTCGAAATGTTGCCCGTACGGTCCTGAGCGCCGCGGACGAGAGCGAGCGGCACCGGGAACCGGCGTCCTGGAGAAGGGTCAACAAACGACGTCGTCGCTCGCCACACATCCAGGAACCTGTTCTTTGGCATGCGGGCGAAGATTGCTTCGGTCCTGGTGATCGCCTCCGGAGTCACCGCCGAGGCGCGGGCCATGAGACGAGGCAGCCGCCCTGCGGGTACCAAGGACAGCGCGGGCGCAGCGAGCCGCAGCGCGAATCGTTCGAAGCCTGACAACGGGCCGGCATACCAGGTCGAGTCGATCACGATCACTCCGTTCACGCGATCCGAGTCCGCGCATGCGAAAGCTTGCACCAGGTTGCCACCCAACGAATGCCCGACCAGCACGGGCTCGGCGACGTCGCACTCGACGAGCAGCGCACCAAGATCGTCCAACGAATCGGAGGCGACAAACCGAACCCCGTCTGCGAGCGTCGATTGTCCGTGCCCGCGCAGATCCCAGACGATCACGCGGAATCCCCGCTGAGTGAGAGCCGCGGCCTGCGCATCGAACGTCGAATGGTCAAGGCCCGCACCATGCGTGAGAACCACGACAGCACCGTCCCCGCCCGAGTCCGCGAAAGCAATCACAGCGTTTCGACGATTGAGACGCCCAGCTAGTTTCATTATTCTCTGAATATAGATCGGTTGCATCGTCACGGCAATCGCGGATCTGCTCGTTGTCCGGCATGACCGCTCAGCGAATCGTGCTGAGCCGCAACGCCGAACCGGCCACGATCTCACCACGGCAGATTCGCGCCGTCGCCAGCGTCTGACCCCATGCGCGGCTTCATAATCCGCAGCACTGTCTTTTCTCGATATTCAAGGCCGGGAAGTCCGAACGCGCAATCAAAGCGGTCAACGGTGTAAACCGATGAGAACCACTGCATCGCTTGATCTTTGCCGTCACAGGTCGTCGTCAATGGCATCCACTGGTGTGGTGAGCCCGTAGTGACTGCGATCAGCGCTGCGGCTCCTTCCGGCTCGTGCTCGGAAGTGTCAACACGAAAGATGTCTGAGTAGGGAAGCGACGGATACGGATTCCGTTGGAGCAGCGAGGCCAGAATGTCGCGGTCCCTGAGCTTATTGTGTTTCGTGCGGGACACATTCGACACCCGCTGCAGCAGGACGTCGTGCGGCGCGTGCAGTTCCACCAGCAGAACGTCACCACCGTCTGCCATCACGGCGTCCAATCGTTTTCGCACCACCTCGTCGTCCTGCGGCCCGTCGTAAACGAAGGTGAAGATGACGCTGGTGCCGCGCCGAGCGCAATAGCTGAGGACCGCTTCCCGCAGGGCGTCGACGAGTTCGTAGTTGGCCGCCAGTTCGCCCGGATAAATGCCCTGCACCAAGTCGCGCGTCACATGATTGTGAAACACCGGATATCCGATGAGTTCGGCCAGTGCCTCGGCGACGGTCAACTTTCCGGACGCAGGAGGACCGTAGATGAAGATCAGATTCATCTCGGGTCAGCAGACCGGGTGGACGTAGAAGTAGTAGAGGACGCGATGTCGGCTGGCTCCCAACGAGCCAAACAACGCGCCCACGATCGCGACCTGATCAGCCGTGTGCGGCCACCGCCGATTTACGCTCACCGTCAGAGCATCCCCTTACGCGCGCTCGGGGCCCAACTGATTTCCGAGCGCGAACTGGCCCGGGCCGGTCGAGGCAGCAGGGTCACTCGGGACCTTGCACATGACACGGTGTCATGCACGATCGTGTTCTTCATGTATTCGATTGGCGCGTTCGCACAGTTGGGCGGGGTCAGCGTTCGCATGCTCCGCCACTACGACCACCTCGGGCTGCTGGTGCCCGCCGAGGTCAATCCCAGCACCGGGCGCCGCTTCTATGACGCTGATCAGCTCCTACGGCTGAATCGGCTCGTCGCGCTCAAGGACCTGGGCTTTCCACTGGAGCAAGTCAGGACGCTTCTCGCCGACGGCATCGACGCAGCCGAGCTCAGGGGAATGCTGCGCATGCGCGCGGCCGACCTCGAGACGCGTCTACTTCGAGATCGACAAACCCTCGACCGGGTACGCGCACGGTTGCGGTTGATTGAAAGCGAGACCATGACCATTACCGATGTTGAGCTGAAGACCGTTGCCCCACAACGCGTTCTCGCGTTGCACCAAGTTGTGGGCGAGGAAGCTGACGCTGACCAGCTCGACGTCGAAGCGCTCTTTGAACGCGTCATCACGCTGATGGAATCCGCTTCCGCGGACCGGTCGTCACCCATCTCCTGGCGGGATGATGACGAGCACACCCTGCGGTTGTACGCGGGTTTCCTCGCACCGGCCGCGAACGTGCCGGGTCTCGATGTCATCGAGCTTCCGGGAACCTCGGTCGCGTCGGTCGTGCGGCGCGGGGCCGTTGCGGACATGAATGAAGCTCACCAAGCCATAGCGCGCTGGGCCGAAGCCCACAGCCACTCAATCAGGGTCCAGAGGGGGCGTCGGCGCGAGTCCTACTTGGAGGCCAACGAAACCGACTACTCGGACTGGCATGTTGAGGTGCAACTCGAACTCGCGGCTACCTGATCGTATTTGTCTCGAATCTAAAGAATCGAGACGGAGTAGATCTTGTCTCGCGAAGCCCAGTCTTTCGACGTCGCATTGTGCGCGAACTTCTTCTTCGCACTGAAACTTTGGGCACACGGCAGCCGTAAGGGGATCCTCAAGCAGTGAGTGGTTTTGAGCACTCCTCGCCGCAGCGAGGGCCGCGGTCGCTCCGCGCCAGTTAAGCGAGACCGCCGTATGCGGCACTGTCGGCGCTGCAATCGAGACGGCTAACGGGGATGTCGTCGTAGGTGTCCGTGTGGTGGCGGAGTGATGGGCTACGTCGTGGCGTTGCGGAGGGCTGCGAGGGTGGCCTGCACGGCAGGCCGGTCCGTGGTGTCGGTGCGCCAGGCCGCGAAGACGCGGCGAACAGGGGGTTGGTCAAGGGGTTTGAGGGTTACCTCGTCGGGCACAGGTCCTCGTCCGAGCCTTGGCACGAGAGCAACGCCGAGTCCTGCGGCGACCAGGGATAGGAATGTCTGGTGCTCGCTGGCGGTGTGGGCGACGTGGAGTTCGTGTCCGTGCTCGTGCAGCGCGCGGCGCAACCAGTCGTGGGCGCGCGCCCCCGACTCCCATGCGATCCAGTGCTCGTCTGCACAAGCACTCAGTGAAATCGGGCCGGCGGCGGTGAGGAGGTGGTGACGTGCGGGTAGCGCGAGTTCGGAGACGTCGTCGATTAGGTGGGCCGCCTGCACCCAGTCGGGCAGATGCGGCTCGGCGGGGAGCCATTCGTCGATGATCGCCATATCGACGTCCCCGTGGACTAGGAGCCCCAAGGCGGTGTCGGGATCGTGCTCGCGGGATTCCAAGCGCAGGTCGGGGTGATGTAGTCGCAACTGGCGCAAGGCTGCGGGCAGGATCGCGCGCGTTGCAGTGGCGAACGCGGCTACTGCCATACGCCCGATCACTTGGCCGCGGCGCGCCTCCAGCGCGGTTTCGGTCTCGGTAATGCGGGTCAGGATCTCGTTGGTGTGTTCCACGAGCAGGATTCCGGCGTCAGTAAGCACGACGCCCCGACCCCTGCGGACTAGCAGAGGTTGGCCGACCTCGCGTTCGAGCTTGACCAGCTGCTGAGACAGCGCGGATTGGGTGAGGTGAAGCGCTGCTGCCGCTGCACTGATCGTCCCGTGGCGGGCTACGGCATGCAGGGAGCGCGCTCGCATGACGTCAAACACAACAGCAATGCTAATGGGATCTCACACGAAACATTAGCTTGTGTGGTCATTGGTTCGATCGGAGCATGGCGTTTATGAACTCACCGCCGCCGCTCTCTCGGGGATCGTTCGCCGCCCGTGACTGGTTCCTGCTTGCCGCCGTCGCCCTGATGTGGGGTCTGTCCTTCATATTCATCAAGATCGGAGCAGAAGGGCTCACCCCTGCCACTGTGGCTTGGCTTCGGCTGGCCTTCGGTGCGGCCGCCCTGGCTCTCCTCCCGGGCGCCAGAGCACCGCTGCGCGAGGGCCGAGAATGGTGGCCGGTGATCCTGCTGGGATTGGTCTGGATGGCGGTCCCATTCGTACTATTCGCCGCGGCCGAGCAGAGGATCCCGTCGGCATTGGCGGGAATGATCAACGGATCGGCACCACTGTTCACGATGCTCATCGCGACGGCCGTGTCGCGAAAGGGGCCAGGGAAGCGGCTGGCGCTCGGCCTAGTCATTGGATTCGCCGGCGTCGTCGCGGTCAGCCTGCCCGAAGTTACCGAAGGGGGTAACACCGCCGGAATCCTCATGGTCGTGGCGGCCACCGCGCTCTACGGCGTCGCGTTCAATCTCACCGGCCCCCTGCAGGCACGCAACGGAACACTTCCCGTGATCTGGCGTTCGCAGCTGGCCGCGCTGATACTTCTCACACCCGCCGGCCTTGCCGGACTCGGCACCTCCGCTCCCACCCCGGAGGGCCTAGCAGCGACGGCAGCCCTCGGAATCATCAGCACCGGTACGGCCTTCGCCTGCTTCGCCATGCTGGTCGACAGAGTGGGCGCCCCCCGCGCCTCGATCGCCACATACCTCGTCCCAGTCGTCGCGATTCTGGTTGGGGCCCTCGCCTCCGAGCCACTGCGACCAATCGCCTTGGTAGGCATCGTCCTGGTGCTCTCAGGGGCGTACCTCTCATCGAGCGCGCCACAGCGGCGCCCCTGCGCGAAAGCCTCGATTGCCGGACGTCGGCGCAAGCGCCCGATCTCAAACTCTACGACCAGCGAGACAGGCGACAGGAGTCCATGAGGACCAACGCCGAACGATCGATTCAGTTGGGAGGCAGTCCTTCTTGGTGAGCAACGACCGATCCTCGCAACGGCGGCGCCCCCTTGCGGCGGTGGACTGTCTCACATCTAGAGAAACGAGACAGCCCGCGGGGTACTACCCCCCAACCGTGTATTTGCAGGTCGCCCTGTCTCGTTTCTTGTCTCGCACGACGTGTCTCACATCTCACGGGCCCCGCCGTCAGATTCTCACTTTCATGTCCAATTAGACATCAGGTGGACATTTCGCTCGAGAAATGGGCATCAAACTCGAGAAGCCACAGCCCATCATGTGGCTTCTCAAGTTTGATGTCCACAGGCGGCTTGCTGACCTGCACTTCGAGCCGCATTCTCAATTGATGTCCACCCCAAAAATTCTCACTTTCATGTCCACTGCGCATAGGACATGAAAGTGGGCCTAGACGCTTCTTATGTGGACGCGGCGCTACAGGGTGCCAATTCGTCACAGTGATGCAATAAGAACGATCCTGAGGCGGTCCCCGCAGCAGCGGACAAGCGGCGGCGGAGGCCGCCGCCGTTATACGCCGCCGCATCAACGGCGCCGCGTCGCTTCTCAAGTTTCGCTTCGCTCCGCTACGCCGTACCGTTCTATTGCGGTCAATATCGTTGGCTACCAGGTTATTCAGTGCGGTCGCACAGCGACTTCGGCGTTTCGGTTAGAATAGAAACCTACCTGTGGTCGTTGAAGTAGGTATGTTCTGCAACAGCCGCATCAACGATGCCGATGACGTGCGCGACCCCTCCGCCGCCATGACTCACGCGGAAATTTCGGGTGGTCGACGATGAAGCGTGCGGCGATAATTGAACTCTGGGAGCGCCATGCCGGCTATGAGTTCGAAGCCAAAGACGCCGATGCCGCCGTCTCCACGATGGTTTCGGACGCGACCGTCATGCATCTTCCCACGATGAGCGGTGCAACCGGTCGCGAGGCGTTGCGTGAGTATTACCGGAATGTTTTCATCCCGGCGATACCCGACGGCACAGTCAACGAACCGGTCGCGCGCTTCGTAGGAGATGACTTCCTGGTCGACCAGGCGATCATGAAGATCCGCCACGATCGTGAAATCCCTTATCTTCTACCGGGTCTTGCACCAACCGACATTGCATTGGAGGTGCCGTTTGCCGTGTTCGTGACATTCCGCGATGGCCTGATGAGCAGCGAACGACTTTACTGGGACCATGCCCAGGTACTTGCCCAGCTAGGCCTGTTCAAGGGCAGGGGCTCGGCTATCACCGATCCGTTGGCAGTGACGACCTTCCTACGCGAAACCGCAGTGCGGTGAACGTAGTTTCGCGCGACGTCAAGCACATCCACATCCGCCCAGCCAGGAATCTGCACGAACCAGCCCTAGACCACCGATCGAATCGACCTTCGCAACCGTGTGCCGCGCACCTAGGCAACAGGGCCAGCCCAGTTCACGGGTGGCGGCTAAACCTATGGGGTACAAGTTCACCGGCGTCGTGTGGCCCATCTCCGAAGACCAACTCCGCTAGGAGCTTCGACCGCCCGGACATACGTACCGGCCTCGAAGTGGGCTCGGTGGCTGATCTGCCGGCGGCGCCTGGTACTCCGATTACGGCCGCCTACGCCGTCAATCCACCTGTGGCGCGCGGCCATACCAGTCGTCAGGCACCCTTGACAATGAACCGACAGCGATCTCTCAGCGCACACAGCCAGATCACCGTGTTAGCTTGACCTTGACTCGCCGACGGAGCGGTCGTGGGCCGCGCATCCTCGCGCAGGTTTGCGCAAAGCCACCGGATGGCTTGCAGCACAGGGCGTTGCAATTCCTCAGCCCACCCCCTGCGCAGATTTCTCCCCACAATCGTCACGCATGCGGAAGGCCGAATGAGTGCTTCGATACAGATCGGAATGGTAGACCTAAGAGCTGTCTCGACAGGGCAACCCGCGCGGTGGTCGCAGTAACGGTGGAGGCGGGTGAACCGGCCACGGGCGAGAAACTGAATGTTCTCGAGCGGGTCGGAGCAGCCTTCACCCGCTGGACGACATCATCGCTCGACGTCTCGCCGATAACGGCGCGTCTCCTGACCCTGCCGCCGAGGTCGCGGTGTCATCGCCGCGGCGATCAAAGGTGCTTTGGTGATCGCCCGAGCGACTCGCGACGTCGCTCCCCTCGATTCCACCCCCACCGTCTGCTGCGGGGACTCCTGCAAGCTGAATTCTATTTTGCGGCAAGCTGAGATGAGGAAGACAACCCATGACCGGTGAATGGAAGTCGACCGCGTGCATTCTGTGCGAATGCAACTGTGGCATCGTCGCTCAAGTCGAGGAGCGACGGATGGTCAAGATCCGCGGCGACAAGGACCATCCCGCGTCTCGGGGTTACACGTGCAATAAGGCGCTGCAACTCGATCACTACCAGAACAGCGGCAACAGACTGACCGCACCGCTGCGTCGGCGCCCCGACGGCAGCTATGAGGAAATCGACTGGCACACGGCGATCTTCGAGATCGCCGCAGGCTTCACTAAGATCCGCGACGAGCACGGTGGCGACAAGGTCTTCTACTACGGAGGGGGTGGGCAGGGCAACCATCTCGGCGGCGCCTACAGCGGCGCATTCCTCAAGGCAATCGGATCCCGCTACAGGTCGAGCGCGCTGGCGCAGGAGAAGACCGGGGAGAACTGGGTCGACGCCCACCTCTACGGCGGCCATACACGCGGGGAGTTCGAGCACGCCGAGGTGTCGGTGTTCATCGGCAAGAACCCATGGATGTCGCAGAGCTTTCCGCGAGCACGCGTGGTGCTCAACGAGATCGCCAAGGACCCAACGCGCTCGATGATCGTCATAGACCCCGTCATCACCGACACCGCCAAGCTCGCCGACTTCCATCTCCGCGCACGTCCGGGAACCGACGCCTGGTGCCTGGCGTCGCTAGCCGCCGTGCTGGTCCAGGAGCAACTCTGTGACGAGGCGTTCCTCGCCGACCACGTCAACGGCGCGGACGTCGTTCGCGAGGTCTTGTCCGAGGTTCCCGTCGGCGAATACGCTCAGCGGTGCGGTGTCGACGAAGAGCTTCTGAGGGCGGCCGCGCGAAGAATGGCGGCGGCGGCCAGCGTGTCCGTGTTCGAGGATCTGGGCGTCCAACAGGCACCGAACAGCACGCTCTGCTCCTACTTGAACAAGCTGTTGTGGATCTTGACCGGAAACTTCGCCAAACGTGGCGCACAGCATCTGCATTCGTGGATGGCGCCGCTGTTCGCGCCGGGAGGCGTGGGACGGACGCCTGTGACCGGCGCCCCGATCATCGCAGGGTTGGTGCCGTGCAACGTGGTGCCGCAGGAGATTCTGACCGATCATCCCGCCCGTTTCCGCGGAATGATCGTCGAGAGCTCCAACCCGGCTCACTCGGTTGCCGATTCGACAGCGGTGGGCGAGGCGCTCGAATCGTTGGAGCTGCTGGTCGTCATCGACGTGGCAATGACCGAGACGGCGCGGCTCGCCGACTACGTGCTGCCCGCGGCGAGTCAGTTCGAGAAGCCGGAGGCGACGTTTTTCAACCTGGAGTTCCCGCACAACACATTTCACCTGCGCCACCCCTTGTTCGACCCACTGCCGGGTACCTTGCCCGAGCCGGAGATCTGGGCGCGATTGGTCCGCGCGCTCGGCATCGTCGACGACGCCGAGTTGGCGCCACTTCGGCGTGCCGCCGCCGCAGGCCTCGACACCTACGCGCAGGCCTTCCTGCAGGCGATCAGCGCCAATCCGGCCCTCGGCCGGGTCCTGCCCTACGTCCTCTACGAGACCCTCGGACCATCGCTTCCCGAGGGATTGGCTGGCGCTGCTGCACTCTGGGGCCTTGCCCAGAAGGCGGCGATGACCTATCCCGATGCCGTACGGCGGGCGGGGCACGCTGACGGCAATGCCTTGTTCGAGGCGATCCTATCCAGCCGGTCAGGAGTGAACTTCACAGTCCACGAGTACTCCGATGACTTCGCGCTGATCACCCACGCCGATCACCGGATTGCGGTGGATATGCCCGAGATGCTCGACGGCGTCCGCGCCCTCCGTTTTGCGCCCACGTCGCATACCAGCGCAGAGTTCCCCATGGTGCTCTCCGCCGGGGAACGTCGTGCGTTCACCGCAAACGACATCCTGCGAGACCCGACGTGGCGCAAGAGGGACGTCGACGGAGCGCTGCGGATCAGCCCCGAGGACGCCAACGCGATCGGACTCTCTGAGGGCGGACGCGCCCGCATCACGACGGCGGCGGGCACCGCCGAGGCCGTTGTGGAGATCAGCGACGCGATGATGGCCGGGCACGTCTCTCTGCCCAATGGCTACGGTGTCGACTACGTCGAGGCGGACGGTAGCCGATCGGTGCCAGGGGTGGCACCCAACTCATTGACCTCCACGGAATGGCGGGACGCATATGCGGGCACGCCATGGCACAAGCACGTGCCCGCCCGGATCGAGGCCGTCGTCGTCAGTACTTGATCCCGCCGCTCTCCGGGTGACCTGTCCAGGCGTCCCGGTCCCGTACCGTGGCTGGCGTAAACGCCTGCGTCGCTTTGGCTCGCCTGTTGGTGGTCGAAGGTAGGCATGTTCGAGCTATGGAAGATCCTGTGCTCGCCTCGATCGCCGCGACGAGCTGTCCACCCTCTACCTGGAATCCCTGGCGCAGCCCGGAATCCGGTCCGTGCTCGCGTAGTTGGAGTCGGTGACGGGGCAGTCGCCCTGTCAGTCGAACCGGCCCGTGGCCCCGTTGCAACGGGTGCCTCCGCGATGGAGTTGGGAGCCAAGTCGTTGCAGGCGGCGCTGACCGAGCGGTTGCGGACCGGCGGGGTCGAGGAACGTGTCAGATGGTTGGTGTCGCCGAAAGTTTGGTGCTTCCTCCATTGGGGGCTGGTCCTCGTGGTTGAGGCAGCGTAGTAGATGATTTCGAACTCGGTAGGTGGGATCAGCCGATACTCGAGTGGGGCCTTCTGCCGTTGTACCAGTCGACCCAGGCCGCGGTGGCCACTCGACGTTGTCGATGGTTGTGTAGGACCGGCGTGGAAGACGGTGGTGCTGATGAACTCGGCCGAGAGACCGTTGGCTGATTCGGTCAACGCGTTGTCGTAAGCATCGTCGAGGTGATCGGATCGACGCCGCGACGTGTACCAGGTACAGCTGCTCGGTCAGCCGCACTGACGTGTACTGCGACTCTGCTCCGAATGATTTGGAGTTGGCCAGGCCAACTCCGCCGGCGCGGGTACCAGAACGCCCTGCACGTGAAGAAACCACGCACATAGGCCCACCGAGTCGGGTCGCGGCGCCATACCTTCTTTGATGTCCCCGTCGTGGAGCACTCTGGTGGCCATGTCCTGGGCAATCCTGCAGCGCGAGCTGCGTGGATCACGACGGTTTCGACTCCTCCGTTCGAGGTGGTCAACGGGGGTCGTTAGCCGTGTCGGATGAGATCCGCGGCCCGTTCGGCGATTGCGTACACGGTGGCCAGAGTGTTGTTCGCCGACAGTGTCGGCATCACCGAGGCGTCGGCGACGCGCAACCCGCTGATGCCGTGGACGCGCAAGTCACTGTCGACGACTGACCACGCGGTGTCCCCGATGGCGCAGGTGCCGACCGGGTGGAAGTACGACGACACCGAGGCCTTGATGAAGGCTCGAAGCGCCTGCTCGTCGGTCGCGTCGGGGCCGGGAGCGAGTTCCTCGGCGCGCCAAGTGTCAAGGGCTGGTGCGGTGCCGATGTCGCGGGCGATGCGGAACCCCTCGAGCATGGTGGCCATGTCGCGGTCGTCGCCGAAGTAGTTCGGGTCGACCAGCGGCAGCAGGTCGGGCGCACACCCGGCCAGGCGGACGCTTCCCCGGCTGTGCGGCTGCATTGCCGACACCCCAACTAGGTAGCTGTTGGGGATGTCCACTCCCGTGACGGCCGCAGTGTCGACGAAGATCAGTTGAAGGTCCGGGGCGGAGCTGGTGGCGGCGGCCGATCGGATGAGTCCCAAGATCTCGCCGTGATTGCGCTGAGCCTCCGGCACGGGTTGGGCGGCGCGGTAGATGACACCGGTTAGCGGGTGGTCCTGCAGGTTCGAGCCCACACCGGGCAGGTCGGCGACCACGTCGATGGCAATGTCATGCAGATGGGCGCGGGGTCCGATCCCGGAGAGCATCAACAGCTGTGGCGAGCCGATCGCACCGGCGCACAGGATCACCTCCCCCGCCGCCACCACGACGGTGTCACCACCGATGCCGTACTGCACTCCAACGGCGCGTCCGTTCTCGACGATCACCCGGTGTGTCAACGCATCCGTCACGACGTCGAGGTTGGGGCGGGTCTGCGCGTCGGCGAGGTAGCCGTCGGCCGCGCTGTAACGCTTGCCGTCGACGATGGTCAGGTCCACCGGGCCGAAACCAAGTTCCAGTCCACCGCTGACGTCGACGGCGCGCCGGTATCCCCGTTGCACCGCGCCGTCGAGCAAGGCGGTGAGCACGTCGTTGGGCGGGTCGGACGGCGCGACCACGATCGGTCCGCGCATGCCGCGCAGCGTGGGGTCCCCGTGGGCGGCGGTTTCGCTGCGCTTGAAGTAGGGCAGGAGGTCGTCGAATGTCCAGCTCTTGGCGCCGGAAGCTGCCCAGTCGGCGTAGCCATCGCGATGACCGCGGGCGAAGACCATACCGTTGATGGTCGACGATCCCCCCACGACCCGGCCTCGTCCGATCAACGGTGTTGTGCCGGTTCCGGTTTGGACTGTCGTCATGCCGCCCCAGTTCGCGGCGCTGTGCAGCAGCGTGGGCCACTGCGGTGGGTGTGCGCTGGCTGGTGGTGGCGTCGCAGCGCCCGCTTCTAGGAGAAGAACTCGCGCGGTGTCGACTTCGGTCAACCGCGCGGCGATGACCGAGCCGGCGGTACCGGCACCGACGATGACGTAGTCGTACCCGTTCGTTTCACTCGGCATGAGTTGTCCCTTCTGTTATTGAAGATTGCGTTTTCAGCGAGAGCCATTTGTGCGGTCTGATCGACATCTCGCCAATCGACAAGATGTGTTTCCATCGATAACCTCAGTCGGCGATCAGCGAAAACACTACCGACAAACGCTGATAACACTCTGTGTTACCGTTGGCAACATGACGCCGAGCCCTTCAGCGACTTCGACATCGCAGCGCCTGCTCGACGCGGCGGCGGAACTGCTCCGCGAGGGCGGGTTCGAGGCCGTGTCGACCCGCGCCGTAGCCGCGGCGGCCGAGACTCAGCCGCCAATCCTGTACCGGCGCTTTGGGGACAAGAATGGATTGATCGAGGCAACGGCGCTCCATGTTTTGGAGGGTTACCTCGCCAAGAAGCGGGCACTGCTGAACCACTCCGACGATCCGGTCGCCGATCTACGGAGGCTTTGGGATCTTTTCGTGGAGTTCGGGTTTAGCCAACCCGAGTGCTTCGCCTGGACCTACGGACACTCGCGTCGCGGCGATGCAGTGTCCGCGGCCGGTGAGACGACGGTGCGACTCCTGCAGGACGCGATCGGCCGCGTTGCCGCCCACGGCAAACTTCGTATGAGTGTCGAGCGCGCGACTGCTCTGTTTCACTCCTGCGGGGTGGGCTTCGTCCTCACCCAACAGCAGGTACCCACGGCCCATCGCGACGCCGATCTGTCCGAAATAGCTCGCGAGTGCGCGATCTCGAGCATCGCGGCGACCACGGGGCTCAAACGCGCGCGATCCGCGACGTCTGCGCGGGCTGCGGCCCTACGCGAAGCCATCCGAGACGGCAGCGACGTGCCGTTGACCGCTGCCGAACGAGAATTGTTGAGCGAATGGCTGAATCGAATATCGGATTGCCGACAACGCTAACGGCCGGAACGGCATTCGCCGTCCGCACCGAACTCGTTGTATCACAGTGGAGTTGCCCGAGAGTGCGAATGTCCACTGCTGCTGTCGATTTCGTAGATGTCCGAGATCAATCGATAGCGACTAGTGCTAAGGCCAAAATGTGCGGGTCCCATCTGGCACCGTCACCATCGGCGCTGCCCGCTCGGCGTTCAGCACATGTCAGAGGATCCAGCTCGGTGCATCGGCAAGACCTCCGCGGGCCTGGGCCGCCTCGAGTAGCACCCACGGGGGCTTGTCCCGAACACCGCATCGACTTCATGTTGTTCTCCATCAAACGGCCATCCGGGCTAGCTGCCGAAACATTGGGCACGACAATGCCATACACACGCTGTTGGTCATGAGACACCCCGACCGAAGGGGCATACAAGTCCAGGGCTGAGACACCGCTGAGAGCAGAACTCCCGCCGCACTGGTCACCCGCACCCTGATTCGGATGTTCGCGCAGATCGCCAACGACCTCACCTGGATCGCCGAGGAACTGGGTCGGTTCTCCCCGCCGAGTAGGCACAGTTCTGCGACAGCTGCCTCGTCGATGCGTCCCCGCCCGCCTATTGAGCCCTGTGGGCCGTCAAGAGGAATGCCGGGAACATGACTCGGCCTTTGTCGTCGCGGTCACGGGGCAACGCCTCCAACTCCGCTTCCCGGAAGACAGGGTTGGCGTGGATGAACGCCGGCCGGACCTCGTCCACCTCCCAGTACTGGCCGACTGCATCCCGCAGTTCGGCCTCGTCGACCTCGTTCGGCCTCGTCTCAACCGCGGCGGGAAAAGCGCCCTTGGCGAAGACCAGAATGTAGTACGCGGCCCCGGGGGCTGCGGAACGGAACACGGACTGCAGGTAGCCGTCGCGGCCCTCGATCGGCAGCGCGTGGAACAACGTGGAGTCGATGATGGTGTTGAACCGGCCGTCAAACCCAGTGAAGGTCGTGATGTCGTCCTGCACGAAGGTGACGTTCGCCAAATTGCGCTCCTGGGCCGCCTTGGTCGCGGCGGCGACCGCCGTCGCCGCCAGGTCGATGCCGACCACCGTGTAGCCGTCGGCGGCCAAGGCCAACGACAGTTCTGCATGTCCGCACCCTGCGTCAAGCACGGCACCGCGCACTTTTCCCGCACGGATCACTGCAGCCAATTCAGGTTGCGGCTCACCGATATTCCACGGAGGCGGCCCCACATATTCGCCTTCCCCGCGGTAGGCGTCGTCCCAATCCATCACATTCGTCGAGTCGGTCACGCCTTCACGCTACGCGGGGCCATACTAGGTGTGCTGCGGCGAAATGCTGTGCATGTACTGCGAATTGGGCCGCAGCACGGCCCATGAAAGTCCGCGTAGCCGTGTTCTCTCCCACGCGGTGCGTCTCGGGAACTTTCCGATTGACCATCGAGTGGACATCATGAGGGAGAACGCACAACGAACACCGCACCAGGTGGGCGCCCTCAGCGACTACCGCCGGATCGCTGTCGAGCACCGTCCCGAGGAGGCGCGGATCGTCGCAGATCTCGTTCTACTGGAGGCGATTTCAGGCCAACGTGTCGCACGGTCGGCCCCGACACACCCCTCGGATTCAACAGCCAAATGGCATACCGGGCAAGGCCGAGGCTTTACACAGCTCCGCAGTGAACGATTCAAGTGTTCGGCGCGTCATCTATCGGAGACCGTCTTCACCTAAGGAGTCAACCCGATGTCAGCTGCGTTCCCCAACGTTCCGGCACACACTCGCCCCCGTCCCACTACTGCCGAAGATGTACTCGCACAGGTCAATGGGCTGGTGGGCCAACTACGTGCGCGAGCACGCGAGACCGAACGCCTTCGCCATATGCACCCCGACAACTTGCGCGAGCTCACCGAGGCGGGGGTCTTCCGGCTCGCGCTGCCAACCGACGTCGGCGGCTATCAAGCGGACGGAGCCATCATCGACGAAGTCCTCGCTCAAATCGCGCGGGGCTGCCCGTCCACGGGGTGGATGTGCACGATCCTCGTCATCAGCAATCTCATACCAGCTCTCTTGGCCGATGACGCGGCAGACGAGATCTACGCCACGCCCGACCTGAGGACTACTGCGGCCTTCGCGGCCACCGGCGAGGCGACCAAGGTCGACGGTGGGTACCGAGTCACCGGTCGATGGACGTGGAACACCGCTGGCATTCACAGCAATTGGCTCGCCTGCGCGTGCGTCGTGCCAGGCGAGGAGGACCAAGGGCCGCGAGCGGTGCTGATACCCACCGACGAGGTGGAGCATCAGGACAGCTGGATGGCAGCAGGAATGGCGGGAACAGCCACCAACACCGCAACGGTTGACGATGTGTTCGTCCCAGCAGCACGCACCATCCTCGTCGGCAACCTCGCAGAGGGCCGCTATCCGACACGGCGTTACTCTGCGGTGGCTTACTTCAACCGACCGTTCGTGATGTACATCAATGCGGGGAGTGCCCCCGCGCTGCTCGGAATCGCTCGCGGAGCGATGGATTGCTTCATGCAGACTCTGCCGACCCGTGGTGCCATCACCTACACCCCATGGCTGAAAGCCGCCGAGGCACCATTTCTGCATCATCAACTGGCCAAGGCTCAGTACGATCTCGAAGCTGCAGAGATGTTCGTCAGTAGGCTCGGCGCGCTCTATCGCGGGGTACTCCACAGATCCCCGACGATCATGGAACGAACGCAGGCTCGTGCATACATCGGCCATGTTGCGAGCCTGTCCCGGGCCTGCGTCAACCAGCTGTTCGAGGCCAGCAGCTCGTCGCAGGCTCTGCTCACCGCTGACCTGCAGCGGTACTTTCGCGACATCAACGTCCTACACCAGCATGCGGCGATACAACCCAACAGCGGCGACGAGGCCTACGGGCGAGCGCTGGCCGGACTCGACCCACGATCCGAGATCATCTGACTCCGAAACCATGCCGCTGGGACGCGCCGTCGATCCACACAAGCTGATGGAAGGCGGCCACTCCTGGGGCCCGCGCGTGAGAATCACCTGATCCGCATTCACCGGGCACCGGCAGCGCCACCGGGTAGATCGATTGAGCGGAATGCCGCGGTCGGTGGACTTAACCAGCGGGACATCCGTCAACGCTGCCGGCGCTCGCCCCAGCGACCACCCAGCAGTTCTGCCAAGCTCGTACAAACATCCTGACCAACTCGATGTCGACGCCATCGGCCGCACGCCGTGGCTTGACCACTGAGTTCCACGCCGCGGCCGACCAGCGCTGTTTTCAGTGACTTTGGCGCTGTCGCCGTACCAGGTCGCTGCCAACCCCAATGTTGGGACTACTGCTGGCCGGCGCCTGGGCAACGTGGCGTTGCAGCACTCCGGATCCGCTCTGATGGCCCAGGGTTTGTCTGCTCGCCGATGGAAGGCGGCTCGGCGCGCCCGTCAGACCAGTTGATCGCGCGGGATCGACAGGATGAAGCCTGTCAGCCCTTGCCGCCAGGCTGGCGCACCTCTGCCCGAGCGGCACCACGTCTGTCGGAGAGCCTCCTTCCAGCGCGCTTCCATGGACCTCCAAGCATCGGCCAAACCGTCACTTAGAGCTCGCATGCCATGCGATGGCGCGGCGTCAACCCACCACGCCATGGTGGATGTCGATCGGCCAGCATGCCGCCTTCGAAATTCGAATCGCCCCGTCAGGAGGAGTGCCATGACCAGTGGTGTCACGACGCTTGAACGAGCCACCGTCCGAGCCGTCGAAGTGCCCTTGCGGCGCCCGGTCATCGCCGACATCGGCCGTTTCGACACGTGGCCGTTGATACTGCTCGATCTCAAGATGGCGGACGGCATCATTGGGTCCAGCTATATCGCGCCCTACCGTGCGGCCGCGGTGCCTTCCGTGGTCGCCGAGTTGCGCGACCTGCTCGACAGTGTGGTGTCGCACTCCGTTGCGCCGGGCGATGCATTCGCTGCCGCATTGAAGTCACTCAATGTCGTTGGTGTGAATGGCATTTCGACGATTGCCACCTCGGCAATCGACATGGCGCTCTGGGATGCGCTCGCCAAGCGGGCGAATCTTCCGCTGGCTCGCCTCCTCGGCGGATCGATCGGTCCGGTCCGCGCGTACAACAGCAATGGGCTGTGGAGACACGACGTGTCGACGATCGCGGCCGAAGCCAGGTCCCTGGCCGACGAGGGTGGCTTCACCGCAATGAAGCTCCGCTTGGGCAACGAACATCTCAAGGACGACCTCGCCGCCATCGACGCGGTTCGTCAGGGTGTGGGAGCCGACATCGACCTGATGGTCGATTTCAATCAGGCCCTCGGCCTCGGCGACGCGATTCGCCGCTGTCACGAGCTCGACGAGCACAACCTGTACTGGTTCGAAGAGCCGATCGCTTACGACAACGTCCGCGGCTACGCACAACTGGCCCACCAGGTCCAGACCCCTCTGCAGATGGGCGAAAACTACTACGGCCCCAGAGATCTCTTGAACTTCGTCGCAGTCGGCGGGGTTCACTACGCAATGGGTGATCTGATGCGGATCGGCGGCGTGACCGGATGGATGCGGACCGCCGGCGTCGCCTCCGCGGCTGGCATTCAATTCTCCAACCACCTCTATCCAGAGTTCGCGGCGCACCTGTTGCGGGTGACGCCGTCGGCGCACTGGCTCGAGTGGGTCGACTGGGCGTGCCCGATTCTCGCGACTCCGCTCGAGCCGAAGGGCGGAACCGTGACGGCCCCGGACGTACCTGGTGCCGGGCTGATTTGGGACGAGGCTGCGATCACGAAGTACGCCATCGACATCTAGCAGCGGACCCCCGCCAGCTGAATCACCAAACGGAGGAAAGACATTCATGCCCTATCGCACCGTCAACCCGGCGACTGGCCAGACCGTCGCCACGTTCGAGCAGATCACCGATGAGGCCATCGCCGAGACGATCGACGTCGCGCAGTCTTGCTTCAAAACCGAATGGCGTCATCGGCCGGTCGCCGAACGTGCCGGCGTCGTGCGGACCGCCGCGAGGCTGATGCGCGATCGACAGGACGTCCTTGCCGGTCTGCTGACGCTGGAAATGGGGAAATTGATCGCCGAGGCGCGCGCGGAGGTCGGCCTGTCGGCTGACATCCTCGACTACTACGCCGACCGCGCGGAGGCATATCTGGCGCCCGCGCCGATTCCCGAGGTCCCCAATGCCACGGTGGAGACCCTCCCATTGGGCGTAATTCTCGCCGTCGAGCCCTGGAACTTCCCCTACTACCAGCTTGCTCGGGTGGCGGGACCGCAGCTGATGGTCGGCAACGTGCTGATCGTGAAGCACGCCAGCAATGTTCCGCAGTCCGCTTTGGCGTTCGCGAAGATCATCGAGGATGCGGGAGCACCCACGGGGTGCTACACGAACGTGTTCGCCAGTGCCGATCAGGTCGCCCATCTGATCGACGACATTCGCGTGCGCGGGGTCACGGTCACCGGTAGTGAGCGCGCTGGCGCCGCAGTCGCCGAGCGGGCCGGCCGGGCACTGAAGAAGTCGGTGATGGAGCTCGGGGGTAGCGACCCACTCATCGTCCTCGAAGACGCACCGGTGGAACCGACCCTCGCCAACGCGATCTGGGGCCGGATGAACAACACCGGCCAGAGCTGCGTAGCAGCCAAACGGGTCATCGTGGTCGGCGCCGATCGCGGCAAGATCTTCCTCGACGGACTCGCGGCCCGCATGGCGGCCCTGCGTCCGGGCGACCCAATGGATCCCGAGACGACGCTCGGGCCGGTCTCCTCGGAAAGCGCGATGACGGGCCTGCTCGAGCAGATCGAGACGGCGACGCTGGCCGGCGCGCGCGTGGTCACCGGCGGAGGCCGAGTCGACAGGTCCGGCTTCTACGTGGAAGCGACTGTGCTCGCCGACATTTCAGAAAGCAACCCGATCTACACCCAGGAACTCTTCGGCCCCGTCCTGTCCTTCTACGTCGTCGATTCCGAAGAGCAGGCAATCCAGGTGGCGAACGCAACACCCTTCGGGCTGGGTGGGTCGGTATTCACCGCGGACCTCGAACGCGGGCGCAGGGTTGCCCAGCGCATCGACAGCGGCATGGTGTTCGTCAATCACCCCACCTGGACCTCGCCAGAATTGCCGTTCGGCGGCATCAAGAACTCCGGTTACGGCCGGGAGCTTTCCGAACTTGGCTTCGGCGAGTTCGTCAACCGCAGGCTCGTCGACGTCTCACCGGCAGGTTCGCCGCCCCCTCTGGTCTCGCAGGGCGGCTGACGTGGCCGACCTCCATCGACTACACACACCAATCCCCGTTTAGAAAGGACGACAATGCTGACCGTACGAGAGGCATTCTTCGAAGTCGCCCGTCAGCTTGGTCTGACGACGATGTTCGGCAATCCCGGGTCAACCGAGGAGCCATTCCTCAAGGACTTCCCCGACGATTTTCGGTACGTGCTGGCACTGCAAGAGGCGTCGGTCGTGGCGATGGCCGATGCCTATGCTCAGCGCACCGGCCGTCCTGCACTGGTGAACGTACACACAGCAGCAGGGATGGGCAACGCGGTCGGAAACATCGAAAGTGCGTGGTACAACCGGGCGCCGCTGATCATCACCGCCGGGCAACAGACCCGCGAAATGCTGCTGTTGGAGCCATATCTGACCAACGTGTCGCCCCAACTCGTCCCCCAACCGTTCGTCAAATGGGCCTACGAGCCGGCGCGACCCCAGGACGTGCCCGCCGCCCTGATGCGCGCCTACGCCACCGCGGTCCTGCCACCGGCCGGCCCGGTGTTCCTGTCGATCCCCATGGACGACTGCGAGGCACCCTGCCCACGCCTCCCAGTGATCCGGACCGTCAGCAGCCGGCTGCCCGCCGACGCCGAAGCGCTCCAACCGGTGCTCACGGCGCTGTCCGGCGCCCGTTCGCCGGCCCTGGTCATCGGAGGCGCCGTCGACCAGAGCGGTGGATGGGACGCCGCGGTGGCGTTGGCCGAAAAGCTCCGGTGCCCCGTCTGGGCGGCCCCGTTGGAGGGTCGACCTGGCTTCCCCGAAACGCACCCGCTGTACCGGGGTGCGCTGCCCCCGGCAATCGGCCCGCTCTCCGAGGCGTTGGTGGGCCACGACGTGATCGTCGTCATCGGCGCGCCGGTCTTCCGCTACTACCCCTACGTGCCAGGCGAATACTTGCCCGCCGGCGCCGAACTGTTCCACATCACCGACGACCCGTCCGAGGCATCCAGGGCACCGGTCGGCACCGCCATCCTGGCCGACCCCGGCCGTTCCTGCTCACTGCTCGCCGGCGCGGTGACCCAATCCGGTCGATCGCTGCCGGCCGCGGCGCCGGCAGCGCCGCCGTCGGTACCGGAGCACACCACTCCCGAATGGCTCTATCACACGATCCAGCGCCTACGACCCGCCGACAGCGTCATCGTCCAGGAGTCACTCTCCACGCTGAGGCAACTGCGAGCTCAGATTCCCACTGACCAACCAAGATCCTTCTTCTCCATGGCGGGCGGCGTGCTGGGGTACGGCGTGCCCGCTGCGGTCGGGGTCGCCCTGGCCGAACGCGACGAAGGCACCAACCGCAAGGTCATCTGCATCGTCGGTGATGGCGCGGCGAACTATGTCATCCAGGCGATCTGGACCGCTGTGCAACACGATCTGCCCATCCTGTTCGTGGTCCCGCGCAATGGGGCGTACAACATTCTCAAGTCGTTCGCCGAGATGCTTACCACCCCAGGGGTTCCCGGACTGGACCTGCCCGGGCTGGACTTCGTGGCATTGGCCGAGGGCTACGGGTGCTCGGCAGAGCGCGTGACGGAACTGGTCGACCTCGAGGATGCGATCACCCGAGGTGTCAACTTCGACTACACGCACCTCATCGAGGTTGCCGTCGATCCCGCCGTCCCCCCACTGATCTAGGGAAAGGATCGACCGATATGCGTGCTGCCATCCTGACGCGCTTCGGCGAACCGCTCGAACTCGCCGAACTCGACGTGCCGTCGCCCGGTCCGGGTGAAGTCTTGGTGCGCGTGCTCACCAGCGCGGTCAACCCGCTCGACACCAAGATTCGTCTCCGGCAGGCCGCACATGCGAAAACCGAACCTCCCGCGGTGCTCGGCATTGACATGGCCGGTGTCGTCGAAGCGGTAGGGCCAGGTGTGAACGGTTTTCGGCCGGGCGACGAGGTGTTCGGGATGACCGGTGGCGTGGGCGGCATCCCTGGGTCGTTGGCCGAGTTTGCCGCGGTGGACGGCAGACTGCTGGCCCCAAAGCCTCAGTCGCTGTCGATGATTGAGGCCGCTGCACTGCCGTTGGCGTTCATCACGGCGTGGGAGGCACTCGTCGACCGAGCTGAGGTCAGCACCGGTCAGCGGGTACTCGTTCACGGCGGGGCGGGAGGCGTCGGCTCTGTCGCAATTCAGCTCGCCCTGTCGCGCGGCGCCGAGGTCTACGCGACCGGTGGGCCCGCGAGCCAGCAGATCATCGCCAAGACAGGTGCAGTGGCCATCGACTACACCTTGGTCTCCCCCACCGAGTACGTGGACACACATACCGGCGGCGCGGGCTTCGACGTCGTCTTCGACAACGTGGGCGGCGCTACCCTGGACCACTCGTTCGGCTCGGTAAAGCGGTATACCGGCCACGTCGTCAGCGCGCTGGGATGGGGCACCCACAGTTTGGCTCCGTTGTCCTTTCGGGGAGCCACGTATTCGGGAGTGTTCACTCTGTTGCCGCTGCTGACTGGTGAGCACCGCGAACATCACGGTGCGGTCCTGCGTGCCGCCGCCGCGTTGGCCGATGCGGGGGCCCTGAGCCCGCGCGTTGACCCCCGCACGTTCGGACTGGAAACAGTCAACGAAGCCTACGACGCGGTCGAAAATCGCACCAATGCAGGCAAAGTCGTGGTCACCGTGGGACGCGATCACGGCTAATCCGTTTCGTTGCGTGACTACTCGGCCCAGCGCGGATTGAGTTCCGCGATCCGATCGAGGTTCTGTTCCGCCCACGTCCGGATGAGCGAGAGAGGACGGGCCGCGCCGACGCCGAGATCGGTCAGCTCGTATTCCACGCGCGGCGGCACTTCCGCGTACACCGTCCGGGTGATCAGCGAGGCCGACTCGAGCCGACGGAGGGTTCTGGTCAACATCTTCGAGCTGATGCCAGGCATGCTGGCTTGCAGTACGCCGAACCGCCGCGGGCCGTGCTCCAGCAACCCGATCACCAACGCCGACCACTTGTTGGCGAGCAGATCCAACAGTGATCGGCAGGGACACGATTCGGCATACACGTCGTGCAGGTCGTGCATTCCGGTAGCGCAAAGCTCGGTCACGCCGCCCTCCAAACCCTTGAGCTGCAAAGCAGTCAAATAGATAGTAGTCGCCCTTGAAGGTTACTGGTGCACTTCCGATAGCTTGCGGTGGCGGCCATACCGATCGGCTGCACGGGAGAACAGGCCAACTGCACGATGTACGATCCAAAAACCGGACTCACCGAGCGACCAGCGGCCGGAGGGAGTGCCGTCGACGCCAAGGGCCGTCGCAGGCCGACCACACTGACGCCGATTCGAGGTCGTTCGGCGGAGGTGAAGATTGTCGGTGAGCTCATCGCGGACACGGCGGCAGGCCGCGGCGGTGTGCTCGTCATCGACGGGCCGCCTGGCATCGGCAAGAGTCGGCTTGTGACGGAGGTAGTCACTGGAGCCGAACGGGCCGGAGTGCGCCCCCTGATCGGCGAGGCGTTCGAATACCAGCAGGCGGTGCCGTTCTTCCCGCTTCTCATGGCCACCCTCGGCGCCAATCCCCCGGTGGGTGACGCCGAGGGGCTACGACGTCTGGGTGGTTCGGCGGACCTTCGTTACTGGGTGGTGCACGACCTGCAGGCGGCGATACACCAGGCGGCTGCGAAGACGCCGTTGGCCATCGTGCTCGAGGACATCCATTGGTCCGACGCCGCCACGCTGGTGGCGTTGCGGTCGCTGACGGCGCCAAGCCACGTTCCGGTGCTCTGGGTGCTGACCACCAGGACCGGGGCCGGCGGCAAGGCAGTCGCCGAGACCCTACGTGTGATCGAGCGTGCCGGGGCCGCCGTAATTCGGCTGCCCGCGATGACCTCCGACGCGATGGCCGACATCGTGGAAGACGTGGTGTGCGCCCGCGCCGACGAATCGTTGCTGACGCTGGCGGCGAAGTCCCACGGCAATCCGTTCCTTTTGACCGAGCTGCTGGGAGGACTGCGGGAAGAGGGCCGGCTCAAGGTCACCGACGGACAGGCAGTCGCTTCTGGTGGCCGCTTGCCCAGGCGCCTGCGGGCCAACATGCAGCAACGCCTTGACGGTTTGTCCGAGGAGGCTGGCGACGTGATGCGGGTGGCAGCCGTCCTACCGAATCGTTTCTCCGCCGCGTTGCTGGCCGAGATGCTGGACCGCAGTCCTGCGGCGCTGCTGTCGGCGGTCGGCGAATCGGTGCGTGCCGATCTGCTCGCAGAGGACGGTGACCGGCTGCGTTTCCGTCACGACCTGCTACGGGAGGCGACGCGCCAAACCCTGCCGCGCTCGCTGCGACGCGCGATGGAGCGCCAATCGGCCAGCGTCATGCTTGAAATGGGAGCTACGCCCGAGGAGGTCGCCACGCAGTTGGCGCGCAGCGCCGAGGTGGGCGATGTCGTCGCGGTCGCTGCGCTGCGGGAGGCCGCCCAGTCGGTCGCCCGCGCGGACGTGAGTGCGGCGGCCGACCTCAGCCGACGTGCGCTGGAGCTTCTCCGCATCGAGGACCCCGACCGCGGGCAACTCACCGCTCAAACCCTGGAGCTGCTCAACCGCGCCGCCCGCTATGACGAGGCCCAGGGCTTGGCCGCGACTGCGCTGTCGGCAGCGGTCTCCTCCGACGAAGAAGCCGAGATCCGGCTCCGGCTCTGGCCGACCACCACCGGAAGCACTCAGCGTCGCATCGAAGAGAACCGCCGCGCACTGGAATTGGCCGACGTCACTAGTGTCACCCGCACCCGCCACCAGGCATGGCTGGCCTTCAACCTGGTGATGGTGGGCGACCACGAGGACACGGTAGTCGCCGTCCAGGAAGCAGCGGCCGCCGCCGAATCCCTTGGCGACCTCGAATCGACGATTCTCTGCAAGACCGCCCAAGCCCGCCTCGAATGCGCGGACGGATACGGACTGCAGGCCGTGGCGCGCATGGAGGAAGTTCACCAGCTGAGCCGGGGCGGCGACGCTACGCCGGCGCACTGGCTCGCCCAACTCAACCGCGCCAGCATCCTTGCCACGGTCGACCGGCTCGACGAGGCGAGCGTGCAGGTGGCAAATGGCCTAGAACTGTCCCGACGTGAACACAATGGCATGGCACTCGAGCACTGGTCATCACTCGATGCCATCCTGCACCTGGCTGCGGGCCGGCTGGGCGAGGCCCGCACTGCCGCCAGAGCGCTGCCAACGGCTGACGGTAACGCGGGTGCGACCACACGACTGACGCGGATGATCATCCTCACGCAGCTCGCAGTACACACCGAAGATCGAAAACTACTGCAGGAGACGCTGATCAGTGCCCGCGCAGCGTACGACGACGACTCCCCCATCGTGCGCCGAACGGCATCGGCCGTCTTCGCCATAGCCGCGTGGCAGCGGACCGACATCCACGAGGCATTGCGCTGGCTCAGCACCGAGCCCACCCTGCTCATCGGTCCGATCGCAATCGATCAGCTCACGCTGGCGGCGCGGGTGGTCGCCGCAGCCGGCGACGCCGGCCTGCTGGCCAAAGCCACGGAGTATGCCGACCTGCTCGACCGTGAACGACCGGGTGTAGCCCTGTTCCGTGCGGCCGCCCAACACGTCCACGGGATACTCCAGAGAGACCCGGACGCGATCCTCGCGGCCACGAGCGCACTGAAGTCGTCGTCTCGGCCGCTCCTGTATGCCGCTGCTGCTGAAGACGCCGGCGCCGAACTGGCGCGCGTGCGCCGCGGACCCGAGGCCCTCGATCAACTCAACACCGCGTTTGAGGTGTACAGCGGGCTCGGCGCCGTCGGCGGCGCCCGTCGCGCGGCGCGGTTGCTGCGCCCGCTGGGAGTCGAACGCCGAGTCGTCATGCGTCCGCGCGAGAAGACCGGCTGGGGCAGTCTCACCGACTCGGAACTGAAGGTCGCCGACTTGATCGCAGCGGGTGCGACCAACCGCAACGTCGCCGAGCAGCTGGATCTCTCATTGCACACGGTGAGCACTCATCTGCGCAACGCGTTCGCCAAGCTGGGCATCAACTCACGGCATGAATTGGCCCAGCTCCTGCGGCGCTCCGAGCACTAGGCGCTTAGTGCTCGCACGATATGCGATGGCGCCGGTACGCCTGTCAGATCAACCTTGAACAGGTTGGGCGACAACGCCTTCGAAGTGGTCCCGAAATCGAGAGGAACTCCACCATGACGCGCAACGGTTCGCCAGCCCCGCTTGGCAGCTTCGTCCAAGACGACTACGAAATCGTGGCCGAACTGCGAGGCAGCATGCCAACTGGCGTCACGGTGTCGGACACGGGTCGCGTCTTCGTCTCCTATCCGCGGTGGGGCGACGACGTCGAGTTCACAGTGGCCGAAATCGTCGACGGGGCCGCGGTGCCGTTCCCCAGCGCCGAGGTCAACCACTGGTCGGCGGGAATGTCAGCCGACAGGCTGATCTCGGTGCAGAGCGTGATCGTCGATCCGGACGGGTATCTCTGGTTGCTCGACACGGGTGCCCCGTCGTTCGCTCCCTACGTTCCCGGCGGGCCGAAACTTGTCCGAGTAGACCTGGCAACCAACGAAATCGACCGTGTCGTGCGGATTTCGGACACGGCGATGACGCCGACGACCTATCTCAACGACGTGCGGTTCGACCTCAGCACGGGCACGGGTGGCTACGCCTACGTCACCGACTCACAGCCAACCGGTGCGCTCATCGTGGTCGACCTCAGCAGCGGCGAATCGTGGGACCGGCTCCGCGGCCACGCCAGCACCCGCGCAGTGGACGGATTCCGTGCCGTCGTCCAGGGCGTGGTCCGCGAGGGGTACCGCGTCGGAGCCGACGGGATCGCCATCAGCCCCAACGGGGGCCGCATCTTCTACTGTCCGCTGTCGTCTCGGCGGCTCTACAGCGTCGACGCCGCCGCCCTGCGCGACCGCGAGCTGCTCGACGACCACGTCGCCGAGACGATCCTCGACCATGGCGACAAGGGGGCCTCCGACGGCCTCGAGACCGACACCGCCGGAAACCTCTACGCGACCGCCTACGAACACAGTGCAGTGCTGCGCCGCAGCGAGGCCGGAGAATGGTCGACCGTGCTGCACGGCCCGAAGCTCCTCTGGCCGGACACCCTGGCCCTGGCCGCCGACGGTCATCTCTACGTGAGCATCAACCAATTGCCCCGGACGCCCCTGTTCAACCGCGGAACCGACGATCGGATACCGCCGTATCTGATCATCCGGGTCGACGTGGGCGCGCACCCGATCCGGTTGACCCGATGAGCGGCACCGAACCCGAACTGGCCGACCGGTTCACCCCGATCGCCCACAGCGATCAAGGTGGCCGCCCCGACGCCATGCAGCTGCAGTACTGGAACGGCCACGTCTACGTAGGTCACCTCTTCAGCGGTGGGTTCAGCACTATCGACGTCACCGATCTGCGGGCGCCGAAAGCCGTTGACTTCCAAGCCGCACCGGCCAACACGTGGAACATCCACCTGCAGGCGGCGGACGACCTGCTGCTCGTCATCCACGCCAAAGACTTGTGGAAACAGTTCGACGACGAAGCCAGCTACTACAACGGCTCACTGGGCACCAGACTCGGCGGTGCCGAGCAGAACTGGTCGGCGGGCGTGGCGATCTACGACATCGCCGACCCCGGCTCACCCCGCCAGATCGGCTTCCTGCCGATCGACGGAGTGGGCGCCCACAGGCTGTGGTACCCGGGCGGCCGCTACGCCTACGCGTCGGTACTGCCACATGGCTTCAGCGACTACGTCTTTGCGGCAATCGACCTCGCCGATCCGACGAAACCGGCGATCGTCGGACAGTATTGGCTGCCCGGCATGAACATCGCCGCAAGGGAGCACCCGACGTGGGACACCGACAGGTGGCGCTATGCCTTGCACCACGCGATCATCGCCGGCGACGTCGCCTACGCCTCGTGGCGCGACGGCGGGTTGACGCTGCTCGACGTCAGCGACCGTGCTGATCCGAAGCCGATCGTGCACCGCAACTGGTCGCCGCCGTTCGGTGGTGGCACCCACACCTCGCTTCCGCTGCCCGGGCGCGAGCTGCTCATCGTCGCCGACGAGGCCACCGCCGACGAACTCGCCGACGGACTCAAACACGTCTGGGTGTTCGACATCAGGGTGCCTGCAAACCCGATCAGCATCGCGACGATGCCGACGCCGGCCGAGCGGGACTACGCAAGCAAGGGGCGCCACTTCGGGCCCCACAACTTGCACGAGAACCGGCCTGGCAGCTTCGTCTCCGATACGGTGATCTTCGCTACCTATCAGAACGCGGGTCTGCGGGCCTTCGACATCAGCGACCCGTTCCGCCCGCAGCAGATCGGCGCATTCGTACCTGGTCCGCCGGACCGCCTGATGGACCCCCGTCCCGGCGGTCGCCGAGTCATCCAAACCGCCGACGTCTACGTTCGCGACGACGGCATCGTCTTCACCACTGACTACAACGGCGGCCTGGATATCGCCGAATTCAACGGCAAAGCAAGCTGATTCGCGCGTGGAAAGGTCAACCATGAAGGCCATCGTGTACACCGAAGCGGGCGACCCGTCGGTGCTGCAACTCGTCGATCGACCAGTCCCCACCGTCGGGCCCGGGGAAGTCCGGGTCAAGGTAGCGGTCTCTGGAGTAAACCCGACCGACTGGAAGGCGCGGCAGGACACCAATGCCGCCATCCCCCCTGGCGGTCAGGTTCCCAACCAGGACGGTGCGGGCACCGTGGACGCCGTCGGGGACGGTGTGCACGGTGTGGCCAGCGGCGAGCGTGTGTGGCTCTGGGACGCCGCCTGGCGACGCGCCGACGGGACGGCACAGGAGTACGTGACACTGCCTGCTGCACAGGTTGTTCCGTTGCCTGACAACGCGACCTTCGATCTAGGGGCGTCGCTGGGCATCCCCGCGCTTACCGCACATCGGACCCTCGTTGCACATCCCGGGACGCCTGCAGCGCTGGCACCGGGAGCGCTGCAAGGTCTTACAGTGCTCGTCGCCGGTGGAGCAGGAGCGGTCGGGCACGCCGCCATCCAGCTCGCCGCGTGGGCGGGTGCCACAGTCGTTGCCACCGTCAGCAACGACGAGAAGGCGGAGTTGTCCAGGCGGGCGGGGGCGCACCACGTCATCGACTACCGCCGTCAGAACACCGCGGCGACGCTACTCGATTTGTGTCCAAAGGGCGCTGACATCATCGTAGAGGTCAACCTGCGCGCCAACGTGGAGTCCGACCTGGCGATGCTCGCGAACAACGGGATCGTCGCGGTGTATTCCTCGGACGACCTTGATGCCATTTCCATCCCCACGCGTGCGAGCATGATGAAGAACGCGCGCTTGCAGTACATCCTGACTTACCTCACCGAACCCACCGCCAAATTGGCGTCGGTGCGCGCGGTCAACGCTGCCGTCGCCGCTGGCGCCATGGACGTCGGCGAGCAAGCTGGCTTGCCGCTGCATCGGTTCCCATTCGAACGCGCCGGCGAGGCGCACCGCGCCTCCGAGACTGGCGCCGTCGGCAAGGTCCTGATCGAGGTGTCGTCATGAACGGCGAGGCCATTGGCACGACGCAACCCGTCCGCGTCGGACACATCGACCTGAGCTTTCACGACGCCGCCGCACGCGAGGTCGAGCGCGTTCTCACCGACCACGGAATCCCGGTCGAGCGGTCCACCGCGCCACACGAGGAAATGTACCGCCGGATGGGGCGCGCCGAGGTCGACGTTCTGGTATCTGCCTGGCTGCCGACCAGCCACGGCCGCTATCTCGCCCCCTTCGAGGACGAGGTCCGCAAGGTCACCGTGCTGTATGAGCCGTATTGCATCTGGGGCGTGCCCGACTACGTACCGGAAGCCGAGGTGGCCGAGGTTTCCGATCTTCTGAGATCGCCTGCACTGGAACGGATGGAGCGCTTGATTCAAGGCATCAATCCGGGTGCGGGCATCAGTCGCTTTTCCCAGGCCATGGTGGAGCAGTACGGACTCGACCTCGCTGGTTACGAGTTCAGAACCGGTACGGAGAGTGAGTGTTTCGGCCGATTCATCGACGCCGTTGCCGCCGGACGGTGGGTGGTCATTCCGCTCTGGCATCCGCAGTGGCTGCACCACCGCTACCACATTCGCGAGCTTCGTGACCCTAAAGGACTTCTCGGCGGCAAAGATCAAGCGACGCTGATAGTTCGGAAGGATGCCGAGCTACGCATCGGCGCCGCCGCGCTGGCCGAGTTGGAAGGACTACACCTCGGCAATGCGCGGGTGAGTGAGCTCGATGACCTCCTGCAAGCGGCCGCGCACGAGTAGCGGTACTGCAGAATCTCCGTAGAGTGCCCCTGCCCCTGCCCCTGCCCGTGTCTTAGTGGTTGGAACACTTCCCATTGGAAGGGAGGTATACGGTCGATCCGAAATCGAGGTGCACGAACCCTTGTCGGCGTTGACACTGTGCACTGCAGCAATGTTGACAGCTGGCAATGTCCAGGTTCATCATTCGACCAATCCGCGGCCGAGGCTCGTAGGAACAGGCCCAATGAATACCGCGGGGCAGTAACAATAGCCTAGTAGTCATCAGGGTGATGAATGAATCCTGCTGTGCCACAGTATCATTGCTCCATTGGGTAGCAAATGACGAACCGGCCGTGGCGCGAAGCCACACTGTGTCCTTTGTCGCCATCGGTGTGACGCGCGATGCAGACCGGGCTGCGGTGTCGTTACGCGGATCGCGGCACCCGTTTGGTGCCGATTTCCGCCATCGGGTCACGACTGCAGAAGTAGACGGAAGCGGTCCGCAGGCCGAACGCCAGCGCCGCTGGGATGAGACGAATCACCAGTCGCAGACTCTGTGCAGCTAAGCCCTCGGGTGAACGCAGTGTCTAGGCACGCCTCGAGATGTCGCCGACAGTCAGAATGTCCGGCTGCGCGCCTCGCGTCATACGCCCCTAGCCTGCAATCACACTGCAGCACAGTGCGTCTCATCGTCTCTGAAGACGGTGCCGCCGCGGCGTTGACATAGTCACAGCCACTTCATACTCATTCCGGCGACGGTTGTGATTAGCGAGCCGACACGCGGGGCGACCCGGAACAGGTTGCCGGCGATCATCATGACGACGGCCAGGGGTCCTGGCGTAGCAAGGTCACGCCCCTTGATTGCAAGCGATCCGGGCGTGCTCCGCCTTCACGCGTCCGCTACGCTTCGAACGTGTGAATGTACGAAAGGCATTGGACAGCAGAGCGTTTCAGGTGGATCCACACAGCTTTCTCGCAGAGTTTCGGGCCGCAGGCGCACTGCACCGGATCGAGCCTGCCGGCGCGCCGCCGCAGTGGTTGGTGACGACGTATCGCGAGGCCAGACAGGTCCTTACCGACCCGAGAATGTCCAAGCGTTCGGATGCGGCAGGGTTGGAACCGGGGTGGCTGATCAACGGCTCGCGCTCGGACGCGCAGCCCGAGTACCTGTTGACTCTCGACCCGCCTGAGCACACCCGGCTGCGAAAACTCGTCATGAGGTCCTTCACCGGCGCCCGGATTGAGGGGTTGCGGCCGCGTGCGACCCACATGGCGCAGGAGCTGCTCGACGCGGTAAAGGCGCGCGGTGGTGGGGATCTCGTCGACGACTTCGCCCTGGTGTTCCCCCTCGGCGTGATCTGCGAGCTGCTCGGGGTGCCCAGGCAGGACGGAGCGGAGTTTCACGCCTGGTCCAACACCATAGTGGCGCCAATAGCCGGAGTGGAAATGGAGTCGGCTTTCACGGATATGACTGCTTACCTGCGCACGCTGGTGTCCGCCAAACGCGCTGACCCGGGTGACGATCTACTCAGTGGTTTGATCACCGACGTCACCGACGACAAGCTCACCGACGACGAACTCGTCGGCATGGCGTTCCTGCTGTTGATTGCCGGCCACTCGACCACCGCCGCAATGATTGCCAGCGCCACACTGAAGCTGATGCGACGCCCGCACCTGTTGGCGACCCTTCGCGATGACCCCGGCCAGATTCCCTCCGCCGTCGAGGAGTTCATCCGTCAGGACAGCCCGGTGCAAGTCACCACTGAACGATTCGCCACCGCAACGACGACGATCGGCGACGTGCAGATCGCGCGGGGTGACATGGTGATCGTCGCACTGAATAGCGCAAATCGGGACGCCGCTCGGTTCTCGATGCCGGACGAGTTCGACCTCTCGCGCGACACGTCCGGCCATCTTGGCTGGGGATTCGGCATCCACCGGTGTGTGGGCGCTCCGCTGGCCCGACTGGAGGCCCAGATAGCGTTGCGTGCCTTGATAGAAGTAATCCCGAACGTTGAGTTCGAGCAGCTGGACACCGCGATTCAATGGCTCCCTGGGCTGCTTGTGCACGGGCCTGCGCATCTGCCGGTCCGCTACCGCTCACCAGAACCGACCTCTGTGGGTAGATAGTGCGTACCGATTGAGCCTCTTCGCAGGCATGGGGTCCTGAATTCTCACTTTCATGTCCAATTGGACATCAGGTTGACATTTCACTTGAGAATTGGACATCAAACTTGAGAAGCCACACACCATCGTGTGGCTTCCCAAGTTTCGTGTCCACTTGCGATCCCTTGAAATGCGACGATGAAGACGTTCTCAGGCCATGTCCACACAGAGAAATCTCACTTTGATGTCCATTCATCCGAGCACGCGAATTGAAATCGCGCTTCGCTTCGTTCGCCCTACCGAGACCCCACGCAAGATTCCGTCACGTGACGGCAATTGAATTCTACAGGCACCCTGCAATCTGAACCTGTTCTACAGCAACGGGATTCGCGCAATCTTGCTGATTATTGTCCTTATCCATGAACCATGAGCGCCCCCGACGACACCCCGCCGTCACGACCGTCGGCGGCGCACTTCCGCACCTCCATCAGCATCGACGTCCTGCCAAGCAACGCGGGCTACGGAGTCTTGGCGCCGCCGAAGAACTCACCGACGACCGGGTCGGCGACCGTCGGCATCCGGACACGAAACTGGTACTGTGTATACACAATCGTTTCCACGCCGTCCAGCACTTCGCGGCGCAAAGCCGAAGGAAGCACCCGATGCCGGTTCGCGTTGATGCGGCGCTCGACGACCTCGTGGTACCCGCGCTCGACAATCCCCGCGAGATCAGCTCACAGTTGCATACGCATCTGCGCAGGCTGATCAACGACGGCGCCATCGCCCCGGGCACCGAGCTGAATCAGGCCGACCTTGCCCGCCGGTTCAGCGTCAGCCGCATCCCCATGCGTGAGGCCTTTCGAATGTTGCAGCAGGAGGGCCTGATCGACGTTCAGCTCAACCAGCGCGCGGTCGTTCGGGCGTTGGACGCCGGCGAAGTCGATCAGCTTTACGGGGTCCGGATCACGCTGGAGTCGCTGGGGGCGCGCATCACCGCGGGTCGCCTGTCGGACGCGGAGGTGGCGGAGGCGCGGGACTGCCTGCGTCGGATGCGCAAGACCAAACGCGCTGAGGACATGAGTGAGTGGGTCACTGTCCACCGACGCTTTCATACCCTGTGCACCGCGCGGGCCGGGGCGCCGCTGGCGGGGATCATCTTGTCCTACTCGGAGCGCACCGAGCGGTACGTGCGCTTCGGCCAGCAAGCCCACGCAGACACCTTCGCGGTAGCCGAGGCTGAACACGAGCAGATCCTCACCGCACTGGCCGCCGGCGAGGTCGCGGCCGCGGGCGCTTCGATGGCGCGCCACCTTGCCCACACTGCCGCAACGGTTTTAGCCGATCTCGACGGAGACTTCGAGGCGCTCACGGTAGCTCAGTCGCTCCAGATGTGTGCGGGCGGGCCGCTGTAGGGCGTTCCACACCTTCAGGAGAAGACGAGCCCGCCGTCGACCACCATCGTCTGACCGGTGATGAACCCGCTGGCCGGGGAGCAGAGGAAGGTGATGGCCCCGGTGAGATCGGCAGGCGTCATCGCGCGCGGAATGGCGCGCTGCCGTTCGAGAGTCGGGAAGTATGACGTGTCGTTGAGAGCCGCGGAGGATTCATTGTCGACGAGCCCAGGTGCGACGGCGTTGACGGTGATGCCTTCGTGGCCCACCTCCTTGGCGATGGACCTCGTCACGGCAATGACGGCGCCCTTCGAGGCGGTGTAGTGCGCGAAGAAGGGCACGCCGGCGTGGACAGTGGCCGACGCGATGTTGACCACCCGGCCGTAGCCCTGCGCCTTCATCGTCGGGTACGCCGCGGCGGTGGCCAGCCATACGCCCTTGGCATTGACAGCCATCACGCGGTCCCAGTCGTCGACCGAGATGTCTGCGAAATGCTTTTTGGCGCCAAGGCTTTCATAGATTGCGGCATTGTTGACCAGGGCGTCGATCCGACCGTACCTGTGTACAGCCGCCGCGGCGAGGGCCTGCACCGAGGCCGGGTCGACGACGTCGGTGCGGTGAAAGAACGCCTCTGTGTCGCCGTTGCTCAGCGTGGCGGCCAGCGCCTCGCCGTCCTCGGCGAGCACGTCGGCGACTACGACCTTGGCTCCCCGTCCTGCAAGGTGCGTTGCCAGCGATGCCCCGATTCCACGGGCGCCGCCGGTGACGATGATGACCGAGTCGACGACGGAGTCCTGCTCGACGTCGTGGGGAGTGGACATCCGGGTCACCGCGCCGCGTCGGGAAGGGCGAAGCCGGCCACCTGGCGGTATCGCTGCGAGATCGCGTCGAGCTCCGCCGGGCTGATGACGTCGTCTATGTCGTCGAAGGGTTGGTCGCCGGTGCGTTCCCACACTTCTTTGAGGATCGCGTCAGGGGGAGTGGATCGGTTGGTGAGCACGACTGCAGACGTCTTGGGCCGTCGGTCGGCTTCGTAGGCCTGCAGCGCCGCGGGGACATCCTCGTCCGACAGCAGCGCCACGCGAAGCGCACGGGCGTCGAGGATTGCCTGGCCGGCCCCGTTCGAGCCGCGTGGCACCATCGGATGGGCGGCGTCGCCGAGAAGCGTCGCCCGCCCCACGGTCCACGAGTCCAGAGGGTCCTGGTCCACCATGGGGTATTCCAGAACCGTGTCGGCGCCGCGCAGCAGGGCGGGCACGTCGAGCCAGTCGAAGTCCCAATCGGCGAAGGCCGGGGCGAAGTCGGCGGGGTCACCTGGCTTGCCCCAGTCGCGGTCGCCGGAATACGGGCGCTCGATCTCGGCCACCCAGTTGATGAGCTGGGTGCCGTCGGGGTTGTCGCGAATTGGGTAGATGACGAGCTTGCCGTCACGTAGCCACCCGGCGCGCACCATGCTCGCCCCGGACAGGAATCGTTGGCCGACCGTAGTTCCACGCCACATCAGAACCCCGGAGTAGCGCGGGGCGCCTTCGTCGGGATGGAACTGTTTGCGGATGGCTGAATGTACTCCGTCGCAACCGATCACGACGCCGCTGGTGATCGAGTCTTGCGGCTGGCCCGTCGATGGCGAGCGGAACCGTGCGGTGACGCTCGAGCCGTCCTGGTCGATACCGAGGCACTGGTGGTCACCGACGATGGCGTCGGCGCCCAGCCGTTCTTTGACGATGTCGGCAAGCGTCAATTGCAGGTGTCCGCGGTGGATCGACAGCTGCGGCGTGGGGTAGCCGGCGTAGCGGCCGGTTGGCTCGGTGTAGATGTGCTGTCCGAATCGGTTGTAGAACACTGCCTCCCGTGTCTGCACGGCGATGGTTTCGAGCCGGTCCAGCAAACCGAGATCAGCCAGGACCGCGGTGGCGTGCGGCAGGATGTTGATGCCGACGCCGAGTGGGCGTAGCTCCGGGGCCGCCTCGTAGATGCGGCAGGGGACGCCCGCAGCGTGCAGTTCGAGGGCCAGCGTCAGGCCGCCGATTCCGGCGCCGACGATCGTGATGGGCGTGGTCCTTGTCGTCATGGCTGCGCCTTCTTCGTCTGGGTTGGGTTTGTGTGCATGTCGATTCGATCCGCCAGGATCTGGACTTCGGTGGCCTCGTCGACCGCGATCTCGCCGTGGCCGCGGCCGATGCCGCTCTGCTTGAAGCCACCAAAGGGCATCGACGGGTCCGACGCGCCGACACGATGGATGTTGACGAAGACCGAACCGGCTTGAATGCGTCGCCCGACGTCGAAGGCGTGCTCGACGTCGTCGGACCAGACCGACGCCGCCAGCCCGTATTCGCTGTCGTTGGCCAACGCGATGGCTTCGTCTTCGGTGTCGAACGCAAGGATGGGCACGACCGGGCCGAATTGCTCCTGCTGCACCAGGGGTGACTTCTGACGCAGACCGGTGACGACCGTGGGCCGGATGAAGTACCCGTCCTCGGGGCTGGCATCGAGATACTCTCCGACCTCGGCGACGTGGGCACCCTCGCTGCGGCTGGTCTCGATCAGATCGATCACCGTTCGGTGTTGCTGACCGTTGTTCACCGGCCCCATCCGGACCGCGGGGTTGAGACCCTCTCCGACCACCAGCGCGTTGGTCGCGGCCGTGAAGGCTTCGGTGAATTCCTCGAACAGATTGCGCTGCACGTAGAGCCGCTTCGGCGCGTAACACACTTGGCCGGTGCTGGTGAACGCGCCTCGCACCAGTTCGTCGACCAAATGCGTTGTTACGGTTGCGCTTTCGAGGACGATGGCGGGATCGTTGCCGCCCAGTTCCAGGCTGAGGTTCTTGAGGTTCACGCTTGCGTCACGCATGATGGCCCGGCCGGTGGCGGTACTTCCCGTAAAGCTGACCTTGCGCACCCGCGGGTGGGTGGTCAGTGCCGCGCCGACCTCGTGCCCGGAACCGGCGACGATGTTCACCACACCGGGTTCGACTGCGGCCGCCAGCCTCCGTAGTACCACCGCCAGCGCCAACGGTGAGTTGTCGGGCAGCTTGACCACGACGGTGTTTCCGGCCACCAACGCGGGGGCGATCATCAGCGTTGCGAGCAGCACGGGATAGTTCCACGGCACGATGACGGCGACCACGCCCATGGCGGCTCGTCGTTCGACGATGCGCCCCCGGTAGTCCTGGCTGATGGTCTCTCGGGATGCGTACTCGGCCAATCCGGCGTAGTACCGCAAGGTTCGGGCCGTGTTCGCGATCTCGGCAGTCGCATCAGCGAGGATCTTGCCGTGTTCGCGGGTGAGCAGCGTGGAGAGGTTCGCGAGATCGGCGTCAATGAGGTCGGCGGTCAGTGTCAGAGCGGCCGCGCGGTCCTGGGCGGGTCGGGCCGCCCAGCCGGGGAAGGCGGCTTCGGCTGCAGCGACTGCCGCGTCGACCGATGCGCGATCGCCGGTGGAGTACCCGCCGACGGCCTCGGTAAGGCGGGCCGGGTTGCGCACCTCGGTGATCGGCCCGACGACGTCGCGACCGTCGATGAGGAGCGGAATGGTAACCAAGGCGGCCTGGTCGGTGGCGGTCATGACACGTCGATCGTCACGACCGGCGTCTCGCCGGCGAAATCGGCTGCGGCGCCGCGGGTGACGCGGGATACGCAGCAGCACATCCGGCGGTTGGCCTCGCGCTGACGGGCGCTGTAGAAGACGTCGCGGTGGTCGACGATGCCGTCCACCCCGAGGAGCTTGACCTCGCAGAGGCCGCACTCCCCCTTGCGGCAGTCCGACATCATGTCGACACCGGCGCCCTCGAGAGCCTGCAGCATCGACTGATGCGTTCCCACGCGGGTCTCAACCTGCAGTCGCGGGATTCGCACGATGAACTCATCGGCCTCGAACCAGCCACTGTTGCCGAAGGTTTCGTAGCGCAGGTTCGAGGCGGGCAGGTCGACGTCGGCCCAGCACCGGCGGACTGCATCCATGAGTCTGATCGGGCCGCACACGTACAGTTCGGTGTCATGGTCGACGGTCTCCACCAGCTTGGCGGCGTCGAGTGAGGTGCCCTCGTCGTCGACGTGGACGACCAATCTGTTGCCGTGCAGCTCCTGCAGTCCGGACAGATAGGCCATCGCCGGCCGTGATCGTCCGACGTACACGAAGGTGTAGTCGGCACCCAGGTGTCGCAGCACGCGCGCCATCTCGGCGACGGCCGTAATTCCGATGCCCCCGGCGAGCAGCAGATAACCTGCGGCGCCCACGCGGAGCGGGAAGTTCTGCAGCGGTTGGGTCAGCTCGATGGACTCACCCACGGTGAGCGAGTGCATGAAGACCGATCCGCCACGCGAGTTCGCCGCACGCAGGACACTGATGGCCAATCGCCGCCCACCGTTCTGGGATTCGATCACAGAGTAAGACCGGGTGTCTCGCCGCCCGTTCATGTGAACGGCGACGTCGACGTGTGAACCGGGCTGGGCAGGAACGGGATTGGATACCTCGATGACGATCCGGCGGATGTCGGTGGCGACGGCGCGCGTCTCGACGACGGTGCCGATTTGCCAGACTTCTCTGTTGGTGGCAGCCATTGGTCTACCCCGTCAGTTCTGCGGGTCGAGGCGGCCTTCGGCCTCCAGTTGGCGGGTGAGCAGCCGGCGGATCCACATGCCGCCAGCGTCGATGTTGAGGTTGTAGAACTCGTAATCCGGGTTGGCGTCGATCGCCTGTTGCTGAGCCTGCAGCATTGCCGTGTCCTCGGTGAAGACGTGCCGGATGCCGTCGCGGATCTGCGTCGTCAGAAGTTGGCTGTCCGTCAGGTAGTTGCGCATCCACGCCCAGTGGTAGCGACACGTGGTGTCAGTCTCTGGGGTGATGGTGTTCATCACGTAGCCGTTGATGCCCTGGCTGCGATCTCCCTTCGGCGCCCCGGTGCCGGTCTTGGCGACGCCGACGTCGATACAGATGGTCGAGGGGTACTGGTAGTGGATGATCTGCCAGCGGTCGACGTTGCCCTCGAAGCCGGGGAACTTGTTGCGCATCTGGGCTGCCATGAACGGCACCGGCGGGATGTCGATCATCCACCTACTGAGTGTGACGCTGCGGCCGTCGTGGACCACGTCGAACTCCGAGGTGCTGATGTTCTCCCCACCAATGCTGCTGGTGTGCAGGAACTCCTCATGGGTGAGGTCCATCAAATTGTCGAGCACCAGCTGGAAGTTGCATTGCAGCGCGATAGTTTCCCCATCACCGGCCCACTCGTCCATCTGGTGCATGTCCGGCACCTCATCGGCCTTCGCGAGGTAGGGGTCTCCCAGCCATACCCATACGAAGCGGTGCCGCTCCACGACCGGGTAGGACGGTACGGTCGCGCTGGGGTTCAGGACCTCCTGAGCGGGCATCGACGCGCAGCGTCCCGCTGAGTCGTAGACGATGCCGTGGTACGGGCAGCGAATTCCGTCGCGACCGACGAGCTTTCCCATCGACAGGGGGGCGAGGCGGTGCCAGCAGGCGTCGGCGAGCGCCACCGCGCGGCCGTCCTCGGTCCGGTAGAGCACCAGCGGTGTTCCGTTGACGCGTACGGCCGTCGGCGTTCGACCGACCTCCCGATCCCACGCTGCGACATACCAGCCGTTGCGCGGTGCGGGTTGCGTCTTGATCGTGGTGGAGCTGCGAGATTCGACCGTCGTCATGGTCGTGAGCCTTTCCGATTCGGGCGTCCCGCCACCGTGGGCCGCGTCACGTTCGGTTTAAAGAGTATACACATTGACTTCCGGGCGCAAGGGGCGAAGTGATCGCAATTCGACACGCCCAAAGTGTAGACACATTATCGCGAGGCGGGTTACGGTGGTTCACGTCACAACGTCGCAGCGCGTCGCATCGCGTGGAACGACCCCATACCTCAAGGAGGCACAACATGATCGACATCAGCCGGACGATCCCGATCAACGACGGCATCGAACCCCCGCTGACGGTGGATGACGTGTGGGCCGGGCTCGTCGAGAAGGCCGAGAATCCACTCCCCTACGTTGCCGCGATCAGCGCGTGCACCGTCGTCGACCGGTTCGAGGGCGGCCTGGTCCGCGACCTCGTGCACGTCGGTCCCGTGCGCGAGGTCGTGACGTTCTACCCAAAGAAGCTCGTGCACTTCGTTCGCACCCATGGAGCCGCCCGGGGAACGATCGACAACGAGATTTGCGTCGACGAGGCGGGCAACGACGTGCTCAAGTTCAGCTTCCGACTCGTCGTCGACGGAATCGCCGAGGGCAGCGCCGAGGAAGCCGCATTCGGCGAGCAGATGCAATCGGACTACCTCGACGCCGTCCACACGACGTTGCAGGCCGTCCGCGACCGCATCGTCTCCAGCAGCGCGTCGGCCGTGGGCTAGGGATGAACGTCATGGTGGCACCGACAGCCGCACAGGTCTTCGCGATCGTCGACTCGATGGATTTGGATGCCCTCGCAGAGCTCTACGCCGACGACGGGTCGCTGGTCTTCGCCAACCGGCCTGCCTTGATCGGCCCCGCCGAGATCCGGGAGGGCGTGGGATGTTTCTACGACACCATCGCCGGGTTGAAGCACACCATCCTCGCCGAGTGGACGTTCGGCGCCGACACCGTCATCGAGCTCACCGTCACCTACCGCCGTCACGACGGCGGCGAGGTCACCATCCCCGTGGCTACCATGTGGCACGTCGACCACACCGGCAAGTTCGACAGTTACCGCGTCTACTTCGACCTGTCTCCCGTCTATGCCTGAGTATTCGGAACTCGCGGGCAAGGTCGCGGCGGTTACCGGCGGTGCTGGCGGCATCGGTCGCGCCTGTGTCAATGCCTATGCCGCCCATGGCGTATCAGTGGTCATCGCCGATCGCGACGACGCCGCAGGACAAGCGACACTCGACGGTCTGCCACCCGGTTCCAAGGCGATCTTCGTGCCGACCGACGTGACCGACGCGGACTCGGTCGGCGCGATGGTTCGGGCCGCGATGGACACCTTCGGCGGGCTGGACATCGCCTACAACAACGCCGGCGTCGAGGCCGCCGGCAAAGCCGTCGCCGACATGGCCGACCGGGACTGGCAACGCGTGATAGACGTCAACCTTACCGGCGTGTGGCAGTGCATGCGCGCCGAAATCCCCGCCCTGCTGGCCCGTGGCGGCGGCTCAATCGTGAACACGGCATCGGCGTTGGGACAGGTGGCCCTACCCCTGCAGGCGTCCTACGTCGCCTCCAAGCACGGGGTGATCGGATTGACGAAGGCTGCAGCGCTTGAATATTCGGCACGCGGCATCCGGATCAACGCGATCTGTCCCGGGGTGGTGCAGACGGCCATGATCGACGAGGTAGCCGCCGCCAACCCTGGCTTCATGGCCGACATGCACGCCAAGCATCCGATCGGCCGCATCGCCGCCGTGGACGAGATCGCCGACGGCGTCATGTGGCTTAGCTCAGCTGCGTCGGCGTTCGTCACCGGCAGCGCACTGAACATCGACGGCGGCTACACAGCCGCATAGTGAAGGGAAACCGAACATGACCGACTTCGACGGGAAGGTCGCCATGGTGACCGGGGCCGCTCGTGGCATCGGCGCTGCATCGGCCATGGCGTTCGCGAGCGCAGGTGCCGCGGTGGCGATTTGCGACGTGCTCGACCAGGACGGCGAGCGCACCGCGGCAGACATCAACGCCGCAGGTGGCATGGCCGTCTACGTTCACACCGACGTGGCCGACGCCGAATCGGTCGAGTCCACGGTCGCCCGGATCGTCGATCGTTTCGGCCGTTTGGACTTCGCCCACAACAACGCCGGGGTGTTCAGCCCGGCGCCGACCGCCGACCTCGACGTCGAGCGGTGGCGGTGGGTCATCGACGTCAACCTCACCGGCGTCTTCCTCTGCATGAAGTACCAACTGCCGCACATCGTGAAGAACACCGGCGCCGTGGTCAATACGGCATCAGTGTGGTCTCAGGCCGGCGCCGCCACCCAAGCGGCCTACAGCGCCAGCAAGCACGGCGTGGTCGGACTGACCCGCACCGCCGCCCTGGACTACGGCAACACCGGGGTCCGCATCAACGCCATCGCCCCCGGACCCATTGCCACCGCAATGACCGCCTCGGTGCCGACCGAAATCATGGACGCCGTCGTCGGCCGCACGGCCTCGGGCCGTTACGGCCAACCCGACGAGGTCGGCAAGGCCGTCGTGTGGTTGTGCTCACCGGACTCCTCCTACGTCAACGGCGCAGTCCTACCCGTCGACGGCGGATGGCTGGCCGGATGAAACCCCAATGCCGCAAGCACATTCAGCGATCCCGTCGACATCAGGAGAACCGACCATGACCGACCGCAATTGGGCACTCGCGCAGTACCGCACCTCGGGCGGCATCGCGACCGGCATCCACGTCGCTGGCCACGTACTTACCGCGCCACCGGTCCTCGGGGGCCTCGACGTGATGCAACTCCTCAAGGACTGGGATCGCTGGGCAGAGGTGCTGCGCACCGTCGACCTCGATGCCCTGACACCGGTCGTGGATGCCGAACTAGTGGCACCACTGACCTACCCGAACAAGGTGATCTGCGCCGGGGCGAACTACTACGATCACGCCGACGAAATGGGCGTCGACCGACCAGACCCGGCGGTCGAGCCCTTCTTCTTCCTCAAGACGCCGACCACCACCGTCGTCGGTCCCACCGCGGAGGTCTCCATCTTCGACGACGGGCGCTCACAGGTGGATTGGGAAGCCGAACTGGGCGTCGTAATCGGTCGCAAGTGTGTGAACGTGGACCCCGACGACGCCGCCGACGTGATCGCCGGCTACCTCGTCGCCAACGACGTCTCCGACCGTGGGGTATTCCACCGAAACGGTGCGGTGGCGCCGCCTTTCGAGTGGGACTGGCTGGGGCACAAGAGCCAGGACGGCTTCTGCCCACTCGGTCCGGGGCTGGTGCCGGCCTGGCTGGTGCCCGACCCGCAGGCACTCAAGATTCGTCTCGACGTCAACGGCATCGTCAAGCAGGACTCCAACACCTCGCAGATGGTCGTAGACGTGTACCGCTTGATCGCTTCCGCGAGCCGGGTGTTCACCCTCGAGCCCGGAGACGTCATCCTCACCGGCACACCAGCAGGCGTCGGCATGCCGCGCAAGGACTTTCTCCGTCCCGACGACGTCGTCACGATCGAGATCGAGGGCATCGGTCGAATCTCGAACAAGGTCGTGGCCAAGTGACGAGCCCCTCCAACACCGCGACCACGGGATGGCCGGCCGCCGGACCGGTTCCCGCAACGATGCGCGCGGTCGCGTTTCACGAGTTCGGCGGACCCGACGTACTGCGCGTCGACGAGGTGCCCACCCCCCGACCGGGTTCCGATGAGGTCCTCATCCGCGTCGCCGCCGTGAGCGTCGGCCGATTGCTCGATCTCGTCGCCCGCGCTGGCCGTCACCCCTACGCCACGTTCACCTTCCCGCACGTCCTGGGAGCTGAGCACACCGGAGTCGTCGCGGCCGTCGGTAACGGCGTCACGGGATTCGCCATCGGCGACCGGGTCGCGACGTTCCCCGTCCTCACCGACCCGGCCTGTCCCATGGTGGCCGCAGGGTTCGCCGAACTCTCACCCACCGCCCGCATCATCGGCACCCACCTATCCGGCGCGTATGCCGACTACATCGCGGTACCTGCCACCAACGTCTCGGCTGTACCCGACGGCATGTCCCCGGCCGACGCGGTGGCGCTCGCGCTGGCCGGTGTAGTCGCGATGAACCAGTTCACCCGCGCGGGACTCGTAGCGGGACAACGGGTCGTCGTGCAGGGGGCGTCCTCGGCACTAGGATCCACCACCGCACTGTTGGCCCGACATCTCGGAGCCCGCGTCATCGTCACGTCTCGAGACGAGGCCAAGCGCACCCGGCTGCGGGAACTCGGCTTCGACGCCGTTCTCCAGGCCTCCTCGACGAGCTTCGCGGCCGACGTACGAGACGCATTCGACGGCCACGGCGCCGACATCGTCGTCGACAACCTCGGCGACCCGCTGGTATGGACCCACGGCATGGACGCGCTGGCCGCCGGCGGGACCATGGTGTCCTCCGGCGCATTCCTCGGCAGGATGGTACCGGTCGACCTGCAGCGGCTCTACTCGTTCGGCCAACGAATCATCGGCGTGCGTTCGGGCAATCTCTCGGCCGCACAACGCCTCTGGGTGGAGGCGGCCGCAGGCTTCCGCAGCGTGGTGGACCGCACCTTCCCCCTGACCGAGGCCCCGCGGGCACACGAGTACGTCGAGGCCAGCGCCAACGTCGGCCGCGTCGCCCTGCTCACCGAACCCGACGCGTAACCCCACCGACTCCCGAGAAAGGTATCCACCCCATGACTGAAACACCCGACACCGCAGCCGAACCCGCAGCACCGGTGTCCAAGCTGGGTTACGTCACCTTCGACACGCCCGACGTCGAACGCATGACCTGGTACTACACCAAGGTCCTCGACCTCGAGGTGGTCGAACAGTCCCACGACTACGCCTACCTCACCACCGGCGCCGATCACCACTGCGTCGTGATCCGCAAGACCGACGAGGCCAAGCCACGCTCGGCTGTCGGGTACGAGGTGTGGGGTTCGCTCGGCGACGCCCACCAACGGCTCAAGGACGCCGGCTACGACGTAGAGCGCCGATCCGACGTCGCGCCCGGCACGCCCGACGTCCTCGTCATGGCCGAACCCTGCACCGGCGCCGAGCTGCACCTGTTCGAGAACCAGACCCCCAGCGGTGTCGACGGCCGGGCCACGCTGCGTCCGACCAAGCTCGGTCACGTCGCCGCCTTCACCACCGAACTCGAACGGCTGCAGGGCTTTTACCAGGATCTGCTGGGCTTCAAGTGGTCCGACACAATCGGAGACTTCTTCGTGTTCCTGCGCTGCAACGCCGATCACCACGCCGCCAACTTCCTGCGCAGCATCAACCGGACGGGCATGCATCACATCGCCTACGAGATGCGGGACCCCAACCACCTGATCACCATGGTCGACCATCTGGCGAAGAACGACTTTCGTCTGCACTGGGGCCCCGGGCGCCACGGACCCGGCCACAACATGTTCACCTATCACCGCGACCCCGACGGGAACACGATCGAACTCTTCACCCAGCTCGACCTCATCCACGACGAGTCCAAAGGGTACTTCGAGCCACGCCCCTGGCACGAGAACTACCCGCAGTACCCGCGGACGTGGGAGGTCGACATCGCCACCATCAACATGTGGGGCCCGGTCACCGAGTCGGAGCTGGAACGATGAGCACCCCGACCCACGTCGCGGATCCGGCGCTGGAGCAGCTGTACGGTGATTTTGCCGCCGAACACCTCAACCCCCTGTGGACCCAGCTCGGCGACCTGATGCCGATCGTCCCAACTCCCAAAGCGGTTCCGTTCGTGTGGAAGTGGTCGACGCTCTACCCCCTCGCCCAGCGAGCCGGTGACCTCGTTCCCGTCGGTCGCGGCGGTGAGCGGCGGGCGATCGCCCTTGCCAACCCCGGCCTGGGCGGTCTGCCCTACGCGTCCCCGACGCTGTGGGCGGCGATCCAGTACCTCGGCCCCAAGGAGACCGCACCCGAGCATCGCCACAGCCAGAACGCGTTCCGCTTCATCGTCGAGGGCAACGGGGTGTGGACCGTGGTCAACGGGGACCCGGTCGCGATGCGCAGAGGCGATCTGCTCCTCACCCCGGGGTGGGCCTTCCACGGTCACCACAACGAGACCGACCACCCGATGGCGTGGATCGACGGTCTAGACATCCCGTTCGTCAACTACACCGACACCGGATTCTTCGAGTTCGGCTCCGACGGCGTCACCGACGAATCGACACCCGACGTGTCCCGGGCAGAGCGCCTGTGGTCACACCCGGGTCTGCGACCGCTCGTCGGTCTCGGCCGGCGAACCACCACACCCATCACCGCCTACCGGTGGCAACACACCGACGCCGCGCTGCGTGAACAACTCGCGTTGGAAGACGAGGGATACGCCGCGACCACCGAACCCGGCCACGCCGCAGTGCGTTTCACCAACCCCACCACCGGCGGTGACATCATGACGACCATCCGGGCCGAGTTTCACCGCCTGCGTGGCGACACCCACACCCGGGCCCGACGCGACGTCGGTTCCACGGTGTACCAGGTCTTCGACGGCACCGGCCGATTCCACTTGGAAGGCACCACAACCGAAGTGAGCACCGGCGACCTCGTCGTCGTCCCGTCGTGGACGGAATGGTCCATCGAAGCCGAGACTGACTTCGACGTGTTCGCGTTCTCGGACGCACCCATCGTGGAGGCCCTGCACTTCGACCGCACCCACGTCACCGAAGGAGCTTGACCATGAGACTGGCCACCCTGAGAACCTCCACCGGCACCGTGGCCGTGCGGATCGACGGACCCGAGACCGCGACGATCATCGACGGATACACCGACCTGTCAGCGCTGCTGGCCGAACCTGATTGGGAGACACTGGCACGCGATGCGGCGGGCGCCGCGGTCGACCTGGCCGGCGCCGACTACGCACCGGTCCTCCCGCGGCCGGGCAAGATCATCTGCGTGGGGTTGAACTACGCCACCCACATCACCGAGATGGGCCGAGAACTCCCGCAGTACCCGACGCTGTTCGCGAAGTTCGCCGAAGCGCTCACCGGTCCCTACGACGACGTCGTCGTGCCCGGATACGCTGCGGCCGAGCTGGATTGGGAGGCGGAACTGGCGGTCATCGTCGGAGCGCGGGCCTACCAAGTCGCCGAGGACGACGCCGACGCCTACATCGCGGGCTACTCGGTGATCAACGACTACACGATGCGCGACTACCAGTACCGCACCTTGCAGTGGGACCAGGGCAAGACCTTCGAGAAGACCAGCGGGTTCGGCCCGCACCTGGTCACCGACTACACCCTCGGGACCCGCATCGAAGCCCGCCTGGAGGACGAGGTGATGCAAAGCGCCAGCACCGACGACCTGGTGTTCGGCCCGGCGAAGCTCGTCGAGTACATCAGCCACATCGTCACGCTGCAGCCGGGCGACGTCATCATCACCGGCACCACCGGCGGTGTCGGCCACGCCCGCAAACCTGCCCGCTACATCCAGAGCGGCGAAACCGTCGAGGTGACCATCGACGGGATCGGCAGCGTGAAGAACACGACGATCGTCAAGTAGGCAACAAATGACATTCGACGCACTCGAACTCTCAGAGCGCCTCCTGATCGCCCGTCGGGGCACCGCGTATCTGGCGCAGCGCATCGCGGAGTTGACCGACGCCGACTTCGACGCTGACACCCTGCTCGACGGTTGGACACGACGGCACCTGGTGGCCCACGCCGCCTACAACGCGGTGGCGCTATGCCGGCTGCTCGACTGGGCTGCCACCGGCGAGGAGACGCCGATGTACACCTCCACCGAGCAGCGTGGTCGCGAGATCGCGGAGGGCGCCACGCTCAACGCAGGTGCGTTGCGTAACTTGTTTGCGCACAGCTGCGCACGGTTGGACGAGAAGTGGCGGCACCTTCCGGGTGCTGCCTGGGAGGCGACGGTGCGCACCGCGCAGGGCAGACTGGTGCCTGCTGAGGAGACGGTATGGATGCGCACCCGCGAGGTCTGGATTCATGCGGTCGACCTCGACAACGGGGGCCGGTTCGGCGACTTTCCCCTTACGGTACTGGAGTCGCTGCTCACCGACGTCGTCGGAGCGTGGCGCACCAGAGGCGACGGCGCGGGTCTGGTTCTCGCCGTCGCCGGACGCGAACCCGTGGTCGTTTGCGACGACGACACGACGACCATCACCGTTTCGGGTGAGCTGCCCGCCATGGTCCGCTGGGCAGCAGGTCGCGGCGCCATCGGCGTCCGCGCGGAGGGCGTGGGTGTCGACGGCGGCGCCGTGGCGCCGCGGTGGCTCTAACCAGCTCGAGGGCCGCCGCCGTCCTCAGTCCAGCTGGCGGCCTGCCAGCCACTGCGTGAGGTCCTCGACGTCGGGATCCAGCGCGCGGGTGCGCGCCCGGTCTGCCAGGTAGGCGGGTGTCTCGTTGAGCCAGTGCCACATCGCGGCCTGATCCGAATCCTCCACGTCGTCGATCGGCTGGTGCACGAACGGCGTCGGCGCGCTCAGCCGCTCGGCAATACGCTCGGCGATCTGCTCACCCGTCAAGTCGTCACCGGCAATCTCGACCGCCGAACCATGGTGGGGTGGGCTCAGTAGGAACGCGGCCGCAACCGCCCCGATCGTGCGGACCGACACCATCTGCAACGACACGTCGGGCGCGAGCGGCAACACCAGGCGGGTGGCACCGTCGGTCCGGTCGATCTTGGACGGCAGGTTCTCCATGAACCACGTGGGCCGCACGAAGGACACCGGCACGGAGTCGAGCAGAAACTGCTCGACGCGGCGCTTGCTCTCGAAGTGCGGTACACCGCTGTCGCGGTCGGCTCCGCCGACCGAGCTGTACACCACCGACGGCACCCGGGCCAGCTCGGCGGCGTGGGCGATGACGCGGCCGTTGGCGACCTCCTCGTCTGTCCCGCCGGGACCGGTCATGGTGGTCATCGCGAACGCCGCGGCGGCGCCGTCGAACAGTGCCCGCACCGAATCCTGCGAACCCAGGTCGACCTGCGCCAGCTCCACACCGCGCTCCGCCAGGGCCACTGCCTTGGACGCCTTCGGGTCTCGTACCGCGGCACGCACCGTCGCGCCGGCGCGCAGCAGCATCTCGACGGTGGCGCCGCCCTGCTGACCGGTCGCACCAATCACCGCTACGGGGGCGGTGGAATTCTGCGTCATCAACGTCGCCCCCTGCTCTGGGCTACCGCGGTGCGCACCGCGGGCGCGACCTCCTCGGCGAAGCGTCGTGTCTGGGTGAGGTCATCGTCGGGAGCACCGAAGATGAACGTGTCCATCCCGGTCTCGATGGCCAGCGTCGTCAGGTCGGCGGTCCACTGCGAGACCGTTCCTCGGAAGCGATCGCCGGTCTTGTGGTCGCTGATCTCGCCGAACACGTTGTAGGCGCGGACGATTGAGGCGGGATCTCGGCCGGCGTCGGTGGCGCCGCGGTCGATTTGGGCGCTCATTGCGGGAAGTGCCTCGGGCGGGAAGTAGGAGTTCGACGGGAGCCACCCGTCGGCATGCCCGCCGAGGTACCGGAGCAGCTTGGGCCCACCGACGCCCAGCCAGATCTGCATGTCGTGGGCGGGTTGGGGTCCGGGGTGGACGCCGTGAAGACCGTAGAAGTCGCCGTCGTACCTCACCGAGCGCTCGCTCGACCACATGAGTCGGGTTACCTCGACCGCTTCGCGCAGCGCCTGGGCGGCCTCCCCGGCGGTACGCCGCGGCCCGCCCATGGCCACGATCGCGTCCCAGAACGCTCCCGCTCCGAGCGCCAACTCCACCCGCCCGCCGGAGATGACATCCAGGCTGGCTGCCGTCTTGGCCAACACCGCCGGGTTGTGCAGCGGCAGGTTGGCGACATCGGGCACCACCCGTACCCGGTCGGTGCGCGCCAGCAGCGTCGCGATGAACGCCCACGCCTCCAGGAAGTGTTTTTGATACGGATGATCCTGTACGCCAATGAAGTCCAGTTGCTCGTCGGCGATATCGGCGATGGCGTAACTGTTGTCGAGGAGGTCTGGACTCGGGGTGACGAAAACCCCGAATCGAAGATCTCGTCCGTAGTCGGTCATGTCAGATTCCTTCACTCTCGGTTGACGCCCCAGTGGCGGACCGTCTCGTCAGACGGATGACGGGTATTTCGCGGTCGGTCTTGCGCTCGTACTTGCCGAATTGTGGCGCTGCGGCGATCAACGTCCTCCAGGCGTTGGTTCGTGCGTGGCCGTGGAGTTGTTCGGCGGACACGTCGACGTGGAGAGCGCCGATCTCGATGCGCACCTGGTCCGGATGGGCGGCGATGTTGTGGTACCAGGCTGGATTGTTTGGCGCGCCGGCCGCGGAGGCCACGATCAGCCAGGCGTCGGGGCCGTCGGTGAAATATCCGACCGGTGTGCTCCGCGGCTGCCCGCTCTTCCTGCCCACGGTGGTCAGCACCAGGGCGTCGATCTTGCCGAATCTTCCGTTCGTGCGGCGTAGCACACCCATCATGGCGCGGTTCATCCATCGCAGCACCCGTCCGTTGCCGGGCTGGCGGGCGCCCCTCGTGCCATCGGTCGCGGTGAAGGTCATCGCATCCACCCGCCTGCCACGTCGAGAGTCGATCCGGTGATGTAGGAAGCGTTCTGCGACAGCAGGAATGCGACAGTGTCGGCGATCTCCTCGGGCCGGGCGAGCCGGCCTAGGGCGTTCATCGAACGGGTGACGTCGTGTGGCGCGACCTTCGCCAGTGCGGGGTGGACGTAGTCCGCCCCGTTCTCGGCAGCCATGTCGGTCGCCGTTCCGCCAGGTGCGACGGCGTTGATGGCGATGCCCGCCTCCGCCAGTTCCGGTGCGAGGTTGAGCGCCATCGCGGTCACCGCGGCCTTGCTCGCGGCGTACAGCGTGTGGTGGTGCACGGCGATGCGTGCACTGACCGACGACGTCAACACGATGCGGCTTCCCGGTGCCATGACGGTCGCGGCGGCTTGTACCGCGAACAACTGGCCGCCGACGTTCGTGCGGAACACGTTCTCGAAGTCGGCGATGGTGATGTCCGCCAGCGGGGCGAAGTGCTCGATGCCCGCATTGCTCGCCAGGAGGTGCAGTGCGCCGAACTCCTCGACGACCTTGGCGACCACGTCGGCGATCTGAGCGGGGTCGGTGACGTCGCCGCCGAACGACTTGGCGCGATGCCCCTCCGAGCGCAGCTCCTCGACGAGTTCCTCGGCGGCGCCGGCGTTGGAGCGGTAGTTGATGGCGACCGTGGCGCCGGCCTCGGCCAGTCGCCGCGCGATGGCGGCGCCGATGCCGCGGCTTCCACCGGTGATCAGGGCAACCCGGCCGTCGAATGTCGTAGTCATGTCTGTTCTCTCGTTCGCTTGTGGGGGTGTGGACTTCACGTCGGGGTTGGTACCGCGTCGAGTGCCGGGTAGTCGGTGTAGCCGTGGTCGTCGCCACCGTAGAAGGTGGTGCGGTCGGGTGCGTTCAGCGAGGCCCCCGTGGCGAGACGTCGGGGCAGATCGGGGTTGGCCAGGAAGGCCACGCCGAACGCCAGCAGATCGGCCGTGCCGTCCTCGATCAGGCCGAGCTCCTCCGAACCGGTGGTTCCACCTGGTGTCGCCGGATTGAGTAGGAGGGTTCCGCCGAACCGGTCACGCACCTCGTGGGTGAACTCGCGATCGCCGGTCTCCAGTACGTGGAGGTAGGCCAGCCCCTTGGCCGCCAAAGCGTCGGCGAGTGCGAGATAGGTGTGGCGGTAGTCGTCTTCGCGAATGTCGTTGAGCGGATTGTTCGGCGAGATGCGCAGCCCTACGCGGTCGGGACCGATCGCGGCCGCCACCGCATCGACGACGCGCAGAGTCAAGCGGATGCGGTTGTCGAGCGAGCCACCCCACTTGTCGGTGCGCAGGTTGGCATTGGTGGACAGGAACTGGTGCAGCAGATAACCGTTGGCGCCGTGCACCTCGACTCCGTCGAAGCCGGCGGCGACGGCGTTGCGGGCTGCCGCGGCGAAGTCGAGGACAGTCTCGGTGATCTGCTCGTCGGTGAGTTCATCGGGAATCACGAAGGGCTGCATGCCGTCGAGGGTGAAGACCTCCCCGGCCGGTGCGATCGCAGATGGGCCCACGGGGACCATGCCCGCCGGGAGCAGGCTCGGGTGACCGATGCGGCCGGTGTGCATGAGCTGGGCGAAGATGACCCCGCCGTCCGCGTGCACGGCGTCGGTGACGGACTTCCACGCGTCGACCTGCTCGTCGGAATGCAGCCCCGGGGTGTTCGGATAACCTTGGCCGATCACCGATGGTTGCGTGCCCTCGGTGATGATCAGGCCGGCGCCGGCCCGTTGGCGGTAGTACTCGGCCATGCTCGGCGTCGGTGACGCACTCGCTCCGTACGCGCGGCTGCGCGTCATCGGTGACATCACGATGCGGTTCTTCAGTTCGGTGGCGCCCACCGTGATCGGGTCGAATGCAGTGGCCATGGGAGTTCCTTCGTCTCGTATTCCTCGTGGTCACGGACGGTGACCCCGTCTTCACCGGTCTGCGAGCGCAACGACCGGTTAACTGTTCGAACAGCTAAATGGTGATTGTCATTCCCTCAAGGTGAACCCTCTGCGTGAGAGCGCTATTCGGCGCATGGGGTAGCGACATTCGCGAGTAAGATGCTCGGGCATGAAACGTTCATCCACTTCCAGTGGTTCGACTGCGGCCTCGTCGGGTTCCAGCGTTCCGCTGCCCGCAGCCGCGGCGAGCGGACCCATCAGTCACGCCATCTTCCGCGTGGCACGATTACACCGGATGATCGCCGGGCACCTGCTGCGCGAGGTGGGGTTGCACCCCGGACAAGAGATCGTGATGATGCACCTGTGGCAGGCCGGGCCCCAACGCCAGGTCGACCTGGTGCGGGTGCTGGACTCGGATGCCGCAACGATGACCCGGACGATTCGACGGCTGGAGAACGCGGGTTTCGTCCGCCGCGTGCCGACACCGGCCGACAAGCGGGCCTCCCTCATCGAGCCCACCCCCGCCAGCATCCCTTTGCGCCAACGCGTGGAGGGCATCTGGGCCGAACTCGAAGACGCCGCCGTCGGCGGGCTTGGGGACTTAGAGTGTCGGAGCATCGAGGAGAACCTGCTGACGTTGGAGGCGCAACTCAGCCGTGCTGCAGACAGTTTGGGACACTAACCCGCGCAGAGGGCGGCCCGCCGTGCGTCCGGTGATGGATGCCCCCGCCCGTCGTCGACATGCTCTACCAGATCGGAATCTCGCGGCCGCAACCTCTTTGGTCGTCGGGTCGCGGGCCGAAGTAGCGGCGTTCGGACTCGTCGATGGCCAGGTCGTTGATGCTGGCCTCGCGTCGGGCCATCAACCCGTTGCCGTCGAACTCCCACAGCTCGTTGCCGTAGCTGCGCCACCATTGGCCACGCAGATCGCGGCACTCGTACTGGAAGCGCACGGCGATCCTGTTGCCGTGAAAGTCCCAAAGGCTCTTGCGCAACGAGTAGTCGAGCTCCCGCTGCCACTTGGCGGTCAGGAACTCGACGATGCGGTCACGGCCGGTGAGGAACACGTCACGGTTCCGCCAGACGCTGGTGGGGGTGTAGGCCAGGCTCACCCGGGCGGGGTCGCAGGTGTTCCACGCGTCCTCGCCAGCCTGCACCTTCTGCGCGGCAGTCTCCAGGTCGAAGGGCGGGAACGGTTGACGGGCCTCGTCATTCATCACATGGCTCCTTTCGTTTGGCCCCGGCGGGTGCTCGCCACCAGTGGCATAGGGCCTTTGACGGATACTACGAAGTGCCATCGCGCGTTGCCGGTGTCCTTGGAGGTCAACGGCACCAAGTTAGGTGGTCGTCGCCGAACGGTGGCAGGCCTAGGCGCGGCGCTGCGCGGACGACCGGCCCCGGGCATCCTTGGCTCGACGCCGTCGAGGGAAGCGCGTGACGGATCTCTCGACGGGACTTGACGCCGAGCTTCGAGAAGATGCTTCGCAGGTGCGCGTCGACGGTGCGAGGGCTGAGCACCAGCTCCGCAGCGACCTCCTTGGACGTCTTGCCGTCGGCGACACGTTCGGCAACCGCGAGCTCCTGATCCGAGAGTTCTCCCCTACGGCCACGCACCTGTGGCGCCATCTCACCTGCCGCCCGCAATTCCCGTAACGCACGCTTGGCGAACATTGCCGCGCCAGAGACGGAGAAGGCATCGAAGGCCTCGCGCAGATGGACGCGCGCTTCGCTACGCCGTTGACGACGGCGGAGCCATTCGCCGAAAAGCATTTGACTGCGGGCCAATTGGATTGGCGAACGACTCGCCCGCAACTGGTCGACGGAAGCCGTGAACAGTTCCTCAGCATCCGACTCCGCACTCACCAGAGCCTGGCACCGCCGGTGGACGCCCAGCGCCCAGGGCGTGCCGGCAGCTTCTGTGTGCCGCCCGAGTCGCGCGGAGAGTTCGACGGCCATTTCCATGCGCCCCCCGAGGGCGGCCGCCTCCACGAGCTCGGGCGGAATGAACACGTGGAACTGGAGCTCGTCGAGACCGGCCCCGACCTGCGCCGCAGCGAGCGCCTCCCGATAGTTGCCCGTGGCGTTGTTGATGAGCAGTCGCGCATAGGCCACTGCGGCCAGTTGCATGGGTCTCAGCCCCAGCGGCGACGACCCCGACAACCGCTCGCACAGCTGATCGGCGGTTCGGCGATCACCGCGCCACGCGGCGACCCCGAGCTCGACGAACTCAGGCACGACGTCGGAGAAATTCTTGGCCTCTGCGACGCATTCGGCGGCACGCCCCAATTCCCCCGCGTGCATGTGGACCAACGCCCGCGAGGTCAGCGTCACCGGCAAAGCGCCAACCCTTCCAGTGTCACGCGCCACCGCGATCTGCTCGTCGAGGATCCTGTCGAGCGCGTGATCGTCCCACGCGATGCTGCCGGTGATCCAGGCCAACGCGGGGTCGCACACTTCCAGCTGGGCGGCATCCTCGGACAACGCACCCAGTGCTCGTCGGGCCAGTGGGACGGCTGCCGCGCGGTCTCCGGACGTCGCCGAGGACAATGCCGCCGAGAAGAGATCGGCGAGCCCCGCCCTGTCGGGCTCGAAGGCCCGCCGATCGAACGCCCATAGGTCCTCGGTCGCGTTCGGCCCGTGGCCGGTCCAGTACGCGGCGACCAAGGCTTGCAGGCGCTGCGGCGCCTCCGCGCCCGGTTCTCGCGCGGCCAGGCGCTGCGCGGCAGCGACCAAGCCTCTGGCCTCTTCTGCTCGCCACGTCTTCGCGAACGCTGTTTGCGCTTCGACGGCGTCCAGGCGTAGCGCGTCCATCTCGTCGATCGCGTCGAGCCGCGCCGCGGACGTCAGGCCGGCCGCGGCGTCCGCGTCGCCGGCGTCCAACTTCACGGCAGCGGCGTCGACCGTCAGGTGAAAACGACGTGCGGGGTCCGCCGAAAGGGCGGCGGCTCGTTCGAGGAAGGCAGCCGCAGCTGCGACACCGCCTCTCCTGCCAGCCACGATCGCGTTGGCCTCCAGCTCGCGTGACACTTCCTCATCCGGGCCGATCGCCGCCTTGCCTCGATGCCAGGCACGTCGGTCGGGCGCCCTTGCCGCGTCGGTGGACGCGGCCAGCGCCTCGTGGCTCGCCCGGCGCTGCGAGGCATCGGCCCAGTGGTACACCGCAGAACGCGCCAACGGGTGGTCAAAGGTGACGCGTCTGCCGATGGTCATCGAAACGGCGTCGGCGGCGGCTGCCGCATACCCCTCTACGCCCGCCGATTGCGCTGCCCGCCATAGCAATGCGGGATCGCCCGTGGGGTCACTGGCGGCGAGGAGCGCGAAATTCTGCGCTGGGACGGCGAGACCGTCCAGGCGGTGTCCGTAGTCGTCCATCAAAGGCGTCGGAGGAGTGATGATTCCTGGAAGCGCATAACCACCGGCCAGGGCAGCTGCGGCGCGCACGCAGCCTGCGATACCTGCAATAGCGGCGGGCACCCCGCGGGCCTCGCCGATGATCTGGTCGCAGACCGCGTCATCGAGGCGCACACCCAACGTCGAGCACAACAGACGCCGGGCACCGTCGTGCAACAACGGTGTCAGAGAGAGATGAGGCAGTTCGTGGAGAGCGGCGACCCCGTGGTCGGGACGGGCGAGGAGGACAACGGTGACCGGCACTTGGCCCAGCCGTCTCGCCGCGAGGACGAGCGCCTCAGCGCTCAACGGGTCGAGATGCTGGGCATCGTCAATGAGACACAGGGTGGGGGCCACCACAGTGAGCAATGCGACGACGCCCAAACCAACCTTGAAGGGATCGACCTGCCCGGGCCGCAGCCCGAAGGCCATCTCCAGCGCCGCCCGAAGTGGCCCGGGCAGTGTGGGTAGCAGCGGCAATCGGGGCGCCAGCAGATGCTGCAGAGCAGCGAAGGGCATGCGGGACTCGAACTCCACCGCTCGTGATCGCAGAATTGCGAAGTCCGTCGCCATTGTCTCGATCTCGGCGAGAAGGAACGTCTTTCCGACTCCCGCCGCACCATTGACGACTATTCCCGCCGATGCTCCGGCGCGAGCGGCGTCTAGGAGTCTGCCGAGGGCGTCCACCTCGGTGCGCCTACCGATCTGCGCGGAATCCACGAAGCCCTGCACGAGCAGTTCACCGCCTTCTCTTCTCGTCTACGGCGAACATGGCCCGAAGTAGTCTCAAGTTCTCTTCACCGCACGCCTTGCGGTCAACGGTGCAGAGTCCCAACGTGATCGGTCATAGTTCGGCCGATGTGAGGCTGTCCCGGACGTGGTGCAGAGCTTCCCGGAGTTCCCATATCGGGTTCTCCAGCACCTCACCGAAACTGGGGAAGGGATGTACGACGTCGGCGAGGAGGGAAATAGGGGTGGAGGCGCGGATCGCCTGCGCGGCAGCCACGATCCACTCCTCGGCGTTTTGGCCCACCCCGGTCGCACCGATCAGACACTCGCTTTGGGGATCGGCCAGCAAGGTGACCCAGCCTGCGGTTTGGCCGTCGGTGCTGGATCGGACGGCGGACGTGCGCATTTCGGCGCTTGCGGAGATCGGTTCGATGCCGGCGTGGCGCGCCGTGGCCAGGGTGTGGCCGACCGAGGCGAGTGTCGGTTCGACGTAGACGGCGCGTGCAATCGATGCGTAGTCGGCGCGGATCACATGTCCGCGGAGATTGGAGGCGACGACCCGGCCCTGGTAGTGCGCGGTGTGGGTGAACGTCGACTTTGCGGTGACGTCACCGATCGCCCAAAGGTGCTCGGCTCCCACCACCCGACAGCAATCGTCGATCGGGATCGCGGCGTGGGCGTCCAGGCGGAGACCAACATTCGACAATCCGAGGCCGTCGCTATTGGGCAGGCGGCCGGCGGCGAGGACGACGCGCTCGACCAACACGCACTGTCCGCTACTCAAGTGCGCGCGGGTCCTGTTTCCCTGCGAGACAACCTCGGTGACGGTGGCATCGGTGTGGACGGTGACGCCGAGTTCGGTGAGGGCTTGCTCCACCGCAGCGCTGGCGCGGGGCTCCTCGCCGAAGATGAGGCGATGACCGCGCTGAACCAGGGTCACTGCGGTGCCGAAGGTGGCGAACAGGAACGCGAGTTCGCAACCCACCGCACCGCCACCGAGGATCAGCATGCTCGACGGCAATTCGGTGGCACTTAGGGCGTCGTCACTGGTCCAGGTCGGCGCCGTGTCGAGTCCGGGGATGTCGGGTCGTCTCGAGGTCGATCCGGTATTTATCACCAGCTCCCGGTAGCGCAGCGTGCGGCCGTCGACGTCGAGAACGCCCGGTTCTCTTAGCCGACCGTGGCCACGTACCAAGACCGCTCCGGTGCGCTCCAGCGCTTCGGCATTGGCAACGTCGTTGCGGCGGTGGACGATCGCGTCGCGCCGCTCGCAGGCCAGCCGGTAGGCTTCTGCGGCGGGAACCCGCCCGGTGAACAACGCAGACTGCTGCATGTCGGCACCCAGCTGCCAGACCCGCGCGGAGCGCAGCATTGCCTTGCTTGGCACGCACGCGACGAACGGACAGGCCCCTCCCACCCGCGCTTGTTCGACGACGGCAACCGAGCGGTCCCCGAGAGCGCCCCAGATCAGTTTGGCCCCGGCGCCGCCGCCGAGGATGACGACGTCGAAGTCATCCGTGTGTGTCCCGTTGGGTTGGTTGTTCATGGGTCGGTGCGCCGTCGGATCAGTTGGGCGCCGCGCCCAGTGCCCGTGGCAGGAAGTCGCGGATGTACCCACTGATCTCTTCGCCATGGGTTTCCAGCGCGAAGTGGCCGGCGTCAAGCAGGTGAAATTCCCCATCGGGAAGGTCGCGGCGGTACGCGTCCGCGCCTGCGGCGCCGAAGATTTCGTCGTTCTTGCCCCACACCACCAGCAGCGGCGGCTGGTGCGTGCGGAAGTACTCCTGGAACTTCGGGTAGCCGTCCAGGTTGAACTGGTAATCCCAGAACAACTGCAGCTGGATGGCGTCATTGCCCTTGCGGTCCAGCCCGAGTTGGTCGAGCTGCCAGGTTTCGGGCGCGATGCGGTCGAGCCGATCCGTGGGCACGCCGTGGGTGTACTGCCACTTGGTGGTTTCGGGCGTGAACTTGTCGCGCACGCCATCTTCGTTGGCGGCGCGGTCCTTTGCATGGGCGAAGAGGATGTCCCAGAACGGCGTGAAACCCTCCATGTAGGCATTCCCACTCTGGGTGATGATGCCGGTGATGCGCTCCGGCTTCGCACTTGCGATGCGGAGACCGATCGGTGCGCCGTAGTCGTGAATGTATACGGCGAAGCGATCGAGCCCGAGATGTTCGATCAACGCTTCGGTGACTTGGGTGAGCCGGTCGAAGCTGTAGGTGAACTGATTGACCGACGGCATCGACGAACGGCCGAATCCGATGTGGTCGGGCGCCACGAGGTGGTAGCGATCGGACAGGGAGTCGATCAGGTTTCGGAACATGTGCGAGCTCGATGGAAACCCATGCAGAAGAAGCAGAGTCGGGTTGGTCGGATCGCCGGCCTCGCGATAGAACACGTCGAGTCCGTCGATCTTGGCGGTGTGGTAGCGCGTGCTGAAGTCAGTCATGGTGGCTCCTCCTAGTGTGTTCCGCGTGTCGCGCTCTCGTCGCGGCTAGCTGTGTCGGTTCAGGGCAAGGCAATGTCGTGGCGACGTTCGGGCTGGGACCGCGGTCCGACACAGCTGCGGTTCGACTCCTCGATCGCGAAGTCGTCGATGTTGCCCTCCCGGCGCCGCACGAGGCCCTCGTAGCAGGGCGTCGACCTTCTGCGGGGCGGACTCCACGCCCAAGGGCGGCAGCGATGGTCGAAGACCGTTCTGTTCAACGATTGTTCCTCCCGCGGTGACCCCATCAGGTTGCCGTCAGGTCAGCGTGGGAACAAGCATCATCTGCAGATGAGTTTCATCTGCAGATGCGATGAATGAGCCGCAAGTCTTAGTCGAGCCGTTCCGTGTCGGCCGCCGCATTCGGCGAATCCTCCGTTACGACAGCCGGTTCGGCGGTCTTCGACCACCCGGTCGGAACAGCCTCCGGGTCGCCCGCGATGTCGACGAACCGACGCACCGCTCCAGTCGAGGCGCGGTCGGGAATCCACTGCAGGGTGTAGGGCACGAGGCGCGGCGAGATCACCGGCCGCGCCACGGCAGCCATGCCTTGGTCGACGATCGAGCCGGTCGAGAGAATCCAATCCACCTCGCGCTGGCTCGGCCAGGTCGCCGCCGACACGTGATTGTCGATGAGTTCGACTGTAGGGGGCGAGATCCCAGCCGATGCCAACGCTTGGCGCTGCGCCAGTACCCACGCAGGAAAGAGAAGCTCGCTCTGAATGCCCAGGGTCTCCCTGGCCAGTTCGGTGAGGGACACTTCAGGACGATCGGCGAGTCGGTGGTCCCGTCGCAAGCACACCAGGAGGGGTTCCGCGCAGATGACCTCGCTTACCGCATGCGTCACATCCGGGACTACTCCACAGCTAATCGCGACGTCGACCGCTTCATCGGTGAGCGCCTGCTGCAAGTGGAACAGCCACATGCGCGTGATCACCAGCTCCACGTCTGGAGCTCGGATGCGGAGCAACTCGACCAGGTGATTCGCCAGGATCGGCGCTGCGAGCGGCGTGATGCCCAGTCGCACCGTTCCAGCGTCGCCCTTCGATATACGCTGAATTGCCGCGCCAGCGACTGCTACCTCGTTCAAAATTACCTTCGCCCGCTCGAACAACTCGGCGCCCGCGCCCGTAAGGGCAACACGGCGGGTGGTGCGAGTCAGGAGTTCGGTGCCCATCTCACGTTCCAGCCGTCGCACCATGTCGCTCAGAGATGGTTGACCGATGTGCAACTTCTCGGCCGCTCGACCAAAGTGCAGTTCGGTGGCCACCGCGACGAAGGCCTCCAGCTGACGTAGCTCCACGGTTCACATCGTAGAGGCGACCGTCGGTTTCCTCGCCCATTCATCGATCACGTCGATAACAGTGATCGCCGAGGCGAAAAAGGGGGTCGACTGACATCCAGCAAACGGGGTTCGCTTTGTTGCTTGCCTGCTTACAGGCAAGTATAGTCGCTGTCATGGAACTGCGGCAGTTGGAAGCCTTCGTCGCGGTGGCCACCGAGCTACATTTTGGACGGGCCGCTCAGCGTTTGAACATGGGACAACCCGGGCTGAGCGATCTCATCCGCCGGCTGGAGCGCGACGTCGACTCGAAATTGCTCACTCGGACCACCCGACGGGTGCAACTAACCAGCGCTGGGGCGGATCTGCTGAACCGCGCCACCGTCATCTTGCAGTTGGCATCCGACGCCGTAACGTCGATGCACCGGTGGGCCGATTGCGACGCCGGCGTCGTACGCCTTGCGTTCACCCCACCAGTCGCCCCATCGGTGCTCGCACACCTGTCAGCACGGCTCGCAGAGGTAGCGCCGAACATCGCACTCCAGGTCAGTCTGATGTGGTTCGGCGACCTCGAGCGTGCCATCGCCAAGGGTGCGATTGACGTCGGAATTTCGTGCGGATCGCTTCCCACCCACCTCGGCACGATCAACGAAAGGCTTTACGCCGAAGCCTGGTTCGTCGGGTTACGACCGGATCACCGGCTCGTCGAGAGGAAGGCCGTTGATCTCAGGGACCTGGCCTCCGAGACGCTCGGGCAGCACAGCGCATCGCTATTCCCGGCATGGTCTGCGGCCCAGAACGTCGCACTACGGGCGGCCGGAATCTCGCCGCCGACAGCCGAGCTTGCCGATTCGGACCTCGGGGCCCAAAGGTGGTCCGAACAGTCCGAAGTGGACTGGGTACTGACTACCGCGTCCACCGCCACGCCGGACTCGTCGGCAACCATCCGACCGGTCGCGCCCCCCCAATCCCTGCCGTTCACCTTGCACTGGGTCCCCGGCCGCGCCACGAGCCCCGCCGTCGGACGCTTCGTACGGTTGGCCAAGTCCGTCGACTTCCCTGATGGCTTCACCCATCTCACCGAAGGTCGGGCTTGGGACCGCGCGTGTTGACACAGTCGTTCATCGCGATGGCCGATCACGGAACGCCGAGACCGCGCCTTCGCTTCGGCGACGACTGTCGCGGTCGTGTCCATGGCCCAGGCAACGGATTTCGCCTCCGACAGGTCGGTACCGGCGGTCGCTCGACGGTCGACCCCGGACTTTCACACACCTGTCGGAACGTCGTCTCAGTGGCGGCATCCACCGCGAAGATCGTCACGTTCTCGTCGGCCCTACCCGACCTCCCCAGTGACCAGGAGCTTCCCAGGCAGGCGACCGACCCGGCGAGACCGACGTCGCCGGACGTGGCACGTCGGGACGAGATTCCTCGGCGACGCCCAGATCTGATCGCGTGGTGCCGGCTACCTCGTCGACCGGGGTGGAATTGGACCTACGCCATTAGGGCTCAAGGCTCCGGGGGATTCAAGTGCGTGCTTAACCCACTCCCGCCAACGGGCGACCGTCGACGGAAGGTCGATCTGCTCGGGCATCATGATGGACCAGTAGGCGTAACCGATGCCTGCTGTCAACGCCTCCCTGCTGAGTTCGTCGGCGTCGACGTCGGCCATCACTGACCCGTCTACCACCCCTTCGCGAATTCCTTCGCGAATGGCGTCACGTAGTCGGTTGAGCCACTGCCGAATTCGCTCGCGGAACTCTCCGGTGTCGTGCATCGCCTCGAAGCTGACCACGAACATCGCCCGCGCAAAGACTGGATCGTCGTTGACCAGACGGAGCATGCCGTCGAGAGGTGCCAATGCCTTGTCCAGGCCGGAATCGTACGTAGCGCTGTCGTCGTCGACGCGGCCCTCGTAGTCGTTGAGCAACGACTCGAGCAACGCGTCCTTGCTCCCGAATCGCTCGGCCAACATTGCTCGGCTGTAGCCGGCCCGCAACCCAATGTCCTTGGCCGTCGTCTGTGCGTAGCCCTTCTCGTTGATGAGATCAATCGCGGCGGCAACGAGCCGCCTCGTCGACTCGTCCACTCTGGCCCGCTGGCTCCGCCGGGGGCCCGTGCCGGTCAACGGAGCTCAACCCGTGTGGCCATGTGATCTACGTGTCGGTGCTGGTCCACGGGGGTGAAGCATACACCGGGCGCCCTCCGAACCAACGCTTGTCTGCGAGCAAGCAAGCAACTATGGTTGCCGCGTGGAACTGCGAGAGATGGAAGCGTTCGTCGCCGTCGCGACGGAGCTGCACTTCGGGCGCGCCGCGGAGAAGCTCCACATGGGTCAGCCAGCCGTCAGTGGCCTGGTGCGTCGCCTGGAAACCGAGATGGACACCGAACTCCTCGACCGCGGCACCAGGCGGGTGTCCTTGACGGAGGCAGGAGTCGAGTTCCACCGGCGCGCCGAGGCAATTCTGCAGAGCATCACCGCGGCCACCGTTGGTGTGCGACGGTGGGCCGACGGTAAGGTCGGCACCGTTCGCTTGGGCGTCACGCCGCCCGTGGCGCCGGCCATCCCGCGGCATCTGGACGTGGCACTGCGCGACGAAGCCCCGGGACTCACACTCCACGTCAAACCGATGTGGCTCAATGATTTGTGCACTGCGCTAACAGAGGGGCAGATCGACGTCGGGTTGACGTGCGGTCCGGTGCTGCCGGAGCTCGGGTTGTCCAGTCGAGCAATCTGCAGGGAGACATTGCTCGTCGGGTTCCGAAGCGGTCATCGACTGGGGCGCAATGCCGCCGTCGACCTTGGTGAACTGGCCGAGAAAACGCTCGGCGTGCACAGCGAGGGCTTGTTTCCGACCTGGGTGCTCGAGCAACGGCAAGTACTTCTCGACGCGGGCATGACCGCTCCGGTCGTTGAGCTCGCGGACACCGATTCTGCTGCATGGAAGTGGTTGCAGCAGAACGATGTCGACTGGATTTTCACGACGCCGTCGATGATGGCACGCAACGACGGAATTGCGGTACGGCCGGTGTCTCCTACCAGGTACGTGCCGACAATGCTGCACTGGCTGCCGAGCCGGGAAACCGGCTCGGCAGCAAGACGTTTCGTGGAGCTGGCGGCGTCCGTCGAGATACAGGCCGACATTCATCAGCGGCCAGTCGAATCGAAGCCGACGGCGTCCCGAGACCGTTGACGCGGTGTTGGTGTGTGTTAGCCGCCGTTCTTGGCGAACGCCAAGAGTGACGAGTACGCGGGAATCGCATACTGGCCGAAGATCGACGCGATCTGATCACCGCCCTTGGTTCGCCAGTCGACGAGGAGCTCAGCGGCTACGGCAACCGTGCTCGTCAAAATGACGCCGGCACGCGCCATCCGATCACAGGCCGCGTCGGCCGACAATGTGCTCCATGTGCCGGATGCGTCCGTGACCGCCCACGCACCGTATCCGGCGGCGATCGCCGACTGGGCGACGAAGGACACGCAGACGTCGGTGCTGATGCCCGAAATAATCAATTGGTCCCGGCCGCTGTCGCGCAACGCAGCAGCGAAGTCGGGGTTGTCCATGGCGTCGATCTCACCCGGCCGATGCACGATGAGGGCATCGGGGACGACCGCCGCGAGTTCGGAAATCACCGGACCATTGGGCCCGTCGGCGGCGCTCGTCGTCATGATGACCGGCACCTCGAACGCCTTGGCGATCAGCGCCAGGGCAATGACATTGCGGCGCAGTTCCTCTTTGTCGTGGTCCTGCACGCCGAGAAGTAGTCCTGCTTGATGGTCCACGAAGACCATGGCGGCGCGCTTGCGGTCGAGCCGTACTGCGGGATATGAATTGGTAGGCATGGAGCTCCTTCACTAGTTGTGTTTCTAGATGCGGATCGGATCGCCGTAGACGGCGAACTCGGACCGTTCGATCTCGGTTCCGATACGGACGTAGGCGAAGGACCGGATGGTCACCGGCCCGCCGCACGCGTCGGCCTTGATGTGGACATTGGTGACGTCGAGCATGCCGAGTCCGCCCGGGCTCAGCGGCATACTGGCCATCGGGAGGTCGACGATGACACCAGGTTGCAGGTTGGTCTGCAGATAGCCGGTCAGGCCCCCGCCCAGACCCGCGTTGACGGCGGGCCCGGCGGGGCTGAAACCTACTGCGCCGGAGGGCGCTATGGCGCCGGCGCCGCCGAGTTGCAGGCCACTGGAAACGTCGGTCTGACAACCCAACTGATATCCGGCGACGAACGTGCTGTCGGTGATGGGCAGTCCGCCGCCGCTCGCGTTCGCTGTCGCCTCGTAGGTGACGAATGCCTCTCGGGAATTAGCCGCTGCCGCGAGGTTGGGTACCGAGTTCACGGTTTCGTTCGCAAGCGTCAGCGACAGGCTAAGGCCACCGCGCGTCTGCTTCGTGTCCGTCTTTGCCGTCATCGGCTGGCCGTCGGCCCGTGCCGAGGGCAGTCCCAACGTCGCCACCGCGGCAGCACCGGTCGCTATCGCGACGACTGCGCAGAGGCGATGACGCGTCGATGCCCGAGCGCTCATTCCGCTGGCACCAGCGTAATTGGCAGTGACGGCGGCGCGCTCAGATCGATACCGGCAGTGACAACCGGGGCTGGCGGGGCGGCCGGTGGTGCCTCGGGGGCCGCAAGCGCGCCATGGTCGATATCAGAGAGCGCGCTACTGCTGAAAGCGGCTCCTGGCCCCGCCACTCCGACCGCTATTCGGGTCGCGGGTCCGGGTTTTGCGTTCGGCATCGTCTCCACGGGGCCACCTAGCTGCGAGAGAGAACTGATGCCGGCGCCGCGGGCGTCGACTTGCTCCCGCGGTGGTCCGTTGACGAAAGCCGGCGGCGTCAACTGCAAGGGGCCGAATGGTGCGCTCTGTGCGCCGGGGACACGCGGCTGTGACGGCGGGAGAGGCGGTGGTTCCGCTTCGGAATCAGGTGCGAATATCGTTGCCGCCGAATAATAACCGATTCCAATGGCGAGCGCCCACCCGAGTATGGAGCGGACTGCTCGGCTAGTTCTCTGTGACACTCCCCCAGTGTGGTCGGGCGCCGGCACATGGGAAAGACGCAGTCTCGGAATTCTGAGATCGGCTACGGCGATCAATTCCGACGCTCGCGACCCCGGGTCGATCAGCTGGCCTGAAAGCGACTGCGGTCGTTCGCCGTGCTCGGGGGAAATTCGGCCGGAACCGCCGAGGAGCACGTTCCAACCCGTCCTGGGTCCGTGACGACGCGAGAATGCCATCACCAGTGCAGTGCCGCCGCGGCGAAGTCTGCTGCCTGGTCGATCGACCCGTTGTCGACGTAAGCACTGTGGGCGGGGCGATCTCGCCCTCCGGGCTCGCAGACCGGATCACCCGGATTGCACAGTTGGAGAACCTTGCCGTTGAACGGGGCACCGATGACGATGGGCGGCGCCTGTGAGTCCAGAAGGGAGACGACGCCATCGGTCGGGAGTCCGAACAGCACCACAGCCGCGACGTGGGAGGCGACCTCCGGTGACAGCGGACCGGCAATGCCCGCCGGGAGGTCGTAGTTCGGCGGCAGGTGGTCGAAGGTGGTGTAGGCCGCCACCGCGGCCCCCTGGGAGTAGCCACCGAGCACCATCTTCGTCGCAGGGCAGGACTGTGCGACGCTGCGAATGGTGTCGCTGGCATCGATCACCCCGTCAACGACCCGCGGAAAGTCAAGTGAGGCAGGGTAGTTCACCGGGTGTTCGTCGACGACGGTTCGCTGGCTTGCGCGGGACCGTATCGCGGCGACGAATGGATCGCCCACCTTGCCTGCGCCCGGACCCTCGAACGTACCGCGCGCGAAGATCACCAGTACCTCCGGGCAACCGTCCGCGGTCGCGTTGGCGGAACTGAGGTTTGCGACAGCTGTTGCTCCGCCCGCGACGAGTGTTGCCGCCGTGACGGTCTTCATCGTCACCGAGATTGATCGCTTGATGTCCTGCTCTCCTTCGACGTCCTGCGCCGGCTCGTGCGGTTGACGGGCCTCCGCGAAGTGTGGTCCACGGGCGGCCCACCACCCACGAGATAGGTAGGTTCTGCCGAATGCACTCCTGCACGTCACCATCGTCACGTCGAACACTGTTCAATTGCAGCCACTTTCATGCCCACCCTCGAACGTCTTCGCTTATCGTCGGTGCCCATGCGCGCCATTCATTACGACCGCCAAGGGGCGGCTCATGACGTTCTCGAGGTCGGTGATCTCCCTGCCCCCGTGGCGGGGGTTGGGGAGGTGCTGGTCCGTGTCCACCGGTCGGGAGTGAATCCCAGCGACGTCAAGAACCGCACCGGCTTCGTGTCGAAGATGCCGTTCGACCGCATCATTCCTCACCAAGACGGGGCTGGCGTCATCGAATCGGTGGGCGCAGGCGTGTCTCCCGACCGAGTCGGTCAACGCGTCTGGATCTATGAGGCGCAGTACGGTCGAGCGGCAGGGACGGCGGCGGAGTACGTGGCGGTGCCGTCGGCTAATGCGGTTTCACTGCCGGACGCAACGTCATTCGACGTCGGTGCATCGCTAGGCGTTCCGGCCATGACAGCGCATCGGTGCCTCTTCGCCGACGGGAACGTGCGAGGCCGGCGCGTCATGGTCCACGGCGGTGCCGGTGCGGTGGGCTCAGCCGCAGTGCGATTGGCGAAGTGGGCAGGCGCCTGGGTGGTGGCGACGGTTCGCCGACCCGAGCAGATGGAGGTTGTTCGCCGAGCCGGTGCCGACCTCGTTCTGAACCTGCGCCAGGAAGACGTGGCGGGGAACGTCACGGCCGCAACGGAAGGGGCCGGCGTCGATCGCATCGTCGATGTCGACGTCGTCGCCAACGGGGCGCTCGACCTCACCTGCCTCGCGAACGGCGGAGCGATCAGCGCGTACTCGGTTGGCGATCGGGATACCCGGGTGCCGGTCCCGGTGATGCCATTCATGCAGGTTAACGGAGCCGTGCGCTTCGTTTATGTCTACACGATGCCGGCATCCGCGAAACAAGCTGCAATCAAGGACATTACGGACTGTCTCACCGCAGGCGCGTATCACCCAGAGATCGGCCTCATCCTTCCCCTGGACCGCACTGCCGACGGACACGACGCAGTCGAGACGGGTGCGGCCCGGGGCAAAGTCCTCATCGCCGTCACCGACGCCTGAGTCGTGCGACACCATGCACACGTCATCGGATCGGCGATTACCGCCTAAAGACGGCGGGGCCACGCGACGTTCGACGTACGGTGCCGGGGTGATACCGCAGCGCCGACTAGGGACGCTTCCACGTTGACGCCTCCCTCGTCGACGACCCCGCTGCCGGTCAGCTGGCTCTGGATCCTCGCGCTTCTCACCGCCGTAGGCCCGTTGTCTGTGGACATGTATCTCCCGGACCTTCCGGCCATGACTACGGAATTCGGCGCCGCCCCATCCACTACGCAGATGACCTTGATGACCTTCATGGTCGGCATGGCGACCGGCCAACTGGTCGGGCCGTTGTCGGACCGGTGGGGGCGGCGACCGCTTCTGCTGGCGGGGACGGTCCTGTGCACGTGCGCCGGTGTCGCGTGTGCGCTCGCCCCCTCCGTCGAGCTGCTTGCAATGTTCCGATTCCTGCAGGGGTTTGGCGGCGCCGCCGGCGTCGTGCTCAGTCGGGCAATCGTGTCCGACCGGGCCGAGGGGGCAGCAGCAGCGCGGATCTTCAGCCTAATGATGATCATCAATGGCGCGGCGCCCATCGCGGCCCCACTCATCGGTGGTGGCCTGTCTGGATTGATCGGCTGGCGTGGTGTGTTCTGGATTCTGACCGGCCTCGCTGCGGTGATGGTGCTCGGCGCGACCTTCGTGCTGTCCGAGACGCATCCCGCGTCGGCCCGTTCGACTACCGGCCGCGGTAGTACGCTGCGCGAGGGTAAGAACGTGCTCGGCAACCGTCACTACATTGGTTACACCTTGGCCTTTGCATTCGGCTTCTCGGTGATGTTCGCCTTCATCTCGGCGTCCCCCTTCGTCCTGCAGACCATCCTGGGTCTGTCGACGGTGAGCAACGGAATTGCTGTCGCGGCCAACGCATTCGGGCTGTTGGCAATGAACGCCGTCAATGCCAAGATCGTAGGTCGATTCGGTCAGCGGCGGCTGCTGGCGACCGGCGTGGGACTGCTCCTCTCGTTCTCCATCCTGGTCCTGGCCGACGCCATAATCGGACCGACAATCTGGGTGATGTTGCCCCTCTTGTGGTGCACCGTAAGCAGCCTGGGTCTGGTGGTGGCCAACTCCACCTCCCTCGCGCTCGACCAGGTTCGCCGCCTGGCGGGAACGGGTTCGGCGATGCTCGGATTGCTTCAGTACACACTCGCGGCGATCGTGTCGCCCCTGGTGGGCGTAGCGGGTAGCGCCACCGCAGTCCCCATGGCGATCACAATGGCGGTGTGCGCGCTGGTGGCGGTGGGTGCATTCCTCTGCACGCGCGAACCGCACTCCCATCAAGGGCGCGTCTGATCCCGATGAAACTTCGTCAAATTGGCGACGGAGACGATCTGGTTTTCAACGAGTGGGCGATCGCTTTGGTTGCTGAGGTCACCTCGCGCAGAGCAGGTTTTACTTTGGCATGTATCCGCACACATTCCCGGCCGGGATGTCGTAGCTGATCGCTCGATACCCCCACACTGTGCGGGTGCTGCCGTCCCTGGCGAAGCTGGTCATGTCGATCAGGTCGAAATCGGTGAGCCTCTGGTGGGTCATGTCGCCCCGGCACCGGTTCATGAAGAGGTTCGGAGGTTCATCCACCCATCGGCAGCGATCGTCGCCGGAATACATGGTGGTGTTTCATTGGCCGTGGGAGCGCACCATGGACAGCATGAGTTTTCCTGGCGGTGGTAAGGCGTCGGTCAGCGGTGACGGTGAGAATTCCACCGTCCCCGACGCCGTGACGAACACGCGCTCCCTGGCGAGTTGGCGGATGCGCTCCTAGTCCTCGACGAGGATTCCCACCGGGACGACGACTTCGGCAGGGTGGATCTCGCCGTGCCGGCCAGAACGACGCACTCCTACAACAAGATCGGAGACGGAGGTCGTCGCATTCCGCGGGACAGGTGCACCATGCTCATCGTGTCCTCGACGCTCATGCCTTGTTCGCCGCCGCGATGAACGTCCTTCTCGGTGCGGGCAGCGCCAGATCCCCGCCAATGCGCTGGGTTTGCCTCCGATATCGCCTGGAATCACAGTCGGCGTTGTTCTTGCGCCGAGAACGATGCATGGCCGAACTGCTGGGCGCGGTGGATCAGCGTCCAGTCACCCCGGAACAGTGGCGTGATGACCTGTCTTCGCCATCTCCACGAGCCGTCGACCGCCTCGAAGGCGTTGTCGAACCAGCTCGCCGACACAAGTGCGGCCCGCCCGGCCTCGTCGGCGGCGAACAAACTGAGGTAGTTGCGTACCCGCGCCCGATTCGGTGCGTCGAGGTCGTCGAGTTCGATCGACACCGAGGACAGGGCATGCTGGGTGCGAGCATCGTTCTTCACCTCCGATTCGCCCCATCGTATGACCGCCTCACTTCCGTCGGCGTCGGCGAAGTGGTATCGACCGTGGCTGAACAGGGCGGCCAGTCGCGGCCAGTCGTGGGTGTCGCAGGCAATTGCATACTCGAACAGCTGTCGGTTGATCTCCTGGTGGGCGGCCAGTGCGAGACGGCTCACCCGACCTCCCAACTCGACGCTGAACTACAAACCGAGCGCTTGTTGAACGGGGCACTCAGTTCAGAGTCTGGGTGACGGCGGTGTGCGGGCCCGCAAGATAGGCGAGTTCTGCCGAGTCACGGTGCCCGCACACCGCCGTCTTCTAATCGTTAGGCGGCTTCCACAGATGCGTGCGTCGTCGGGCAAGTCCATGATGGGCGAGTCGAGAGGACCTGACCATGAGCATCCGCGAGGACAACGAGGCGCTGTATCAGGCGTATCTGCTGTGCTGCAACGCGCACGACTTCGACGGGATGACGGCGTTCTACACCCCGACCCTCGTGGTCAACGACGCTCCCATCCCGGCTGGCGCCGTTACGGAGCAGTTCAAGCCGCTGGTGCACGCCTTCCCCGATTGGCGTTGGGAGGTCCGCAGTCTGGTGACCGAACGCGACCTGATCTCTTTGCACTTCACGGTCACCGGCACCCACCAGGGTTCCTTCCAGGGGATCGAGGCCACCGGCCGCCGTATCGCGGTCCAGGAGTTCACGCTCTACCGCGTCGAGGACGGCAAGTTCGCCCAGGTGTGGGATCTGCTGGACGTCAACGCGTTGCTCGAACAGATCGGTGCGCCCTGACCGTTCCGGTCCCCTAGCGAAGGGGCGCGTCGGCGATGGCGTCGAAGACGGCCTCCAGTAGGTCCACCAGGTGATCGGGATGACGGCCGTTGAGTGCTCTGGTGCCCAGCACCCTCCGCATCAGCAGCACACCGCTGATCACCGACAGTAGGACGTCGCTGCGCAGTTGGCGGCCGGGTGCGGGAAGCTGCTTGGCCAAGCGCCGCCCGACGTGCTTCTCGATCGCGTCGCAGACGATCTCGGCGGCGCGCGGATTGGACGCCGACCGCAGCATGATCAGGAACGGCTCCAGTTCCTTGGCGTCCGGGCCGGAGCGCGCGACCAACGCCGCGGCGGCATCCCGCGACAGGTCGTCCGGAGTCTCGGCGATGAATACCGGTGCGGCGAATGAGGCCTCCACGGCCTCGGCGAACAATTGCTCCTTGGAACCGAAATATCGGTTCACCAGCATGGCTGTGACGCTGGCGTCGCCGGCAATTTCGCGCACGCCGACGCCGTCGTATCCGGCGCGCGAGAAGTGCCGGACGGCCGAGGCCAGGATCGCTTCTCGGGTAACGGCGGCATTGCGCGGTCGCGGGCGGTTGGCGGGCATCACCGCCCAGGTTAGGGAATACCGACCGTCAAGTCTACGTCTGTATAGTCTGAGCTATATCTACGAGCGTATACATAGCCGCCCGCCCGCGGAAAGGACCAGCCATCAACGCTGAATCACACGTCTTCCTCATCTCCGGCGCCTCGCGCGGACTCGGTCGCGACATCACTGCGGCCGCTCTGGCCGCCGGGCACCGCGTCGTCGCCGGCGTCCGCTCGGTTTCGGCACTGGACGACCTCGTAGCCGAACACCCCGACCGTCTCGCGGTCGTCGAGCTCGACGTCACCAACGCCGACCACGTGCGCGCAGCCATCGCCACCGTCCTCGACCGGTTCGGCCGCGTCGACGTGCTGGTCAACAATGCGGGCTACGCCAACATGGGCGCCATCGAGGACGTTGACTTCGACGACTTCTGCACCCAGGTCGACACCAACTTTCTCGGCGTGGTGCGCCTGACCCAGGCGGCCCTGCCGGTCATGCGGGCCCAGCGTGGCGGACACATCATCCAGGTGTCCTCGGTCGGTGGTCGGATGGCGCGTCCTGGCCTGGCGGCCTACCAATCGGCGAAGTGGGCCGTCACCGGCTTCTCCGGTGTCCTCGCGAAAGAGGTCGCCCCATTGGGTATCAAGGTCACCGTGCTGGAGCCCGGCGGCATGCGCACCGACTGGGCGGGGTCCTCCATGCGCATCGATCCAGTGCGCGAGGAGTATGCGTCGACCGTCGGCGCGGCTGCGGCGCTGAGCAATACGGCGTCGATCGGGGCCAGCGACCCGGTCAAGGTCGCCGCCCTGCTGCTCGAGATCGTCGACATGGCCGAGCCGCCCGTCCGTCTCCTCGTCGGCCCCGACGCATACCGCTACGCCACCGCGGCGGGGCGTGACCTGTTGGCCACCGACAAACGGTGGGAGGCCCTCAGCGTGTCTACGGCCGCCGATGATGCCACCGCCGACCAGCTCGATCCGCTCGCAACCCAAAGTCGTTGAACTGTAATGGAACTGCACACCTACACGTTGAGAAACGCCGACGCGCTGCGCCGCTATACCGAGGAGTTCTGGCCTCGACACGTCCGCAGTCTGCGCAGATACGACATCACCGTGCACGGGGTCTGGATCGACGCCGACCTAGACGAGCACCGCGTGCTGGCCCTCGTCGGCTACCCGCCGGGGAGCGATCCGGCCGAGTCGGTCGAGAGGTATCGCGCTAGCACCGACTTCGGCACAGATCATTCGGATTTCGACGATTCCTTGATCACCACACGGCAGACGACGCGCCTCAATCCGGTCTCATACTAAGCGTCGAGATGGTTCCGGCGTGGCTGCCGTTCGACCTCATCTGTGCGCTGAGGCGGATCGCCGCTGTTTGCCAACGGACCGGAATCGACAACCGCAGATGCGGGCGCCTGCCCCGCAGTCTCCTCCGCCGATCATCTTGGCCCCGCTTCGCACTCCATGCTCACCTGCCACTGGGCTGGGCATCAGGTTGAGTGCTGAATGTCGGAGATCCGGACAAATGCAGTCACAGCGGCCACTACCTGGTTGACCCGGCCTCGACCGGAATCAGTCCGGGGAGACGGCGGCTTAGCTACTCCCCGCCCCCCTTGCGGCCGCTCGCTACGGCGGCGGCCATGGATAACGCCGGTTATCCACGACGATCTGACATCCGGAGGCCTGCGGCCGCGGAGACCGTGCTCGTCATGCCGTTTGTCGACGCCTGTGCGACGAGGTGGTCGGTGCACGCGCTCGAACCCACCATCTTTCGCTAGACGATTCCCCAGCACGGCGACTCAGCGTAAGTCTGCACCTACAAATCTCACTTTGGTGTCCAAATGGACATCAGGTGGACATTTCACTTGAGAATTGGACATAAAGCTTGAGAAGCCACAATTCGTGTGGCTTCTCAAGTTTCGTGTCCACTCGCGATCCCCCTGAACTGCAGCAACATCGGCGTTCTCAAGCGATGTCCACATCGAAAATTCTCACTTTCATGTCCACTCGCCCAGAGATGCGGATTGACGCAAGGCCGTGATCTGCTTACCGAATCAAAGCCACATGCCGCCTTTCGTCACGTGACGTGGCGTGGAGTACGCCGCCGGACCTTCCGGCGAGCACTCTTGTTCAACTGCAACCGATTTGGAGGATCCGCGGCTGCAAGTTTCACTTCTATGCCCACTGCCGACTCGCGCGGTTTACCATCGCGTTGCGATTGGCTCGCCTTGACGATCCCGTACCCGACGTCTAATCACGTGACGAGCAATGCCAGATATTCACGCCGTGCATTCCAACCCTGGTCAGCAACAGTCGATTTCACGACCTCATTCATGAATGCTAGTTAATGTCCATGACGAAGCCGTGACATCGATTTGCCATTGACGGACGCTCAAAGCGCAACCAGGCTCTTGAACGAAGATCTTCGGGCCGTCAGCCTGGACGATCAATCTCCATGACGACATCCAGAAGGGTGTCTACGAGGTCGTCTGCGGTGGTGTGCCACTTGTCGGTCACAAGCAGGCCGCTTGAAGCAAGGCCGGCCGCACCGTGCACGCCGGTCAGCAGGATGGCCGCGGAGCGCTCGGCGTTCTGTGGACCGACAACAGGGGCAACCAGGTCGAGGAACTCGTCGCACATACGCTGCGCCGCCCTCACCACCGCCTCCGGGTCTCCGTGCGGTGCGGTGAACATCAGCTGGTAAAGGTGCGGCTGGCGGCGGGCAACCAGGAGGATGGCGGTCAACGCTGCGCGCAGCCGCTCACCGGGGATGAGCTGCGGGTTCGCCCGGAGGGCATGCATCGCCTGACCGAGGCGATCCCAACCCTCGGCTGCGACTTCAGTCAGCAAGTTCTCCTTGTCAGGGAAGTGACGGTACGGCGCACCGCGAGTCACCCCGGCGATTGCGCCGACCTCCCGCAGTGTCACCGCGGCGGGACCACCGCCGTCAAGCAACGCGGCAGCTGCGTCGAGCAGCGCGCGCCGCGTCGAAGCAGCTGCTTCTAGGCGATTCGTCATCGCACCAGTCTAGTTGACACTGTCATCTGACATGCTAGCTTTGTGTGATGACGATGTCATCTGAGATGAAAGAGCTAGCGGTCGTGACCGGGGCGTCGACCGGAATCGGTGCCGCCACGGCCCAAGAACTGTCCCGCCGGGGGTTTCACGTCATCGCTGGCGTCCGGCGCGTTCAGGATGCCGACGCCATCCGCGGACCGGGAATAGAACCGGTGATCCTCGACATCACGAAGTCCGATCACATCGAGGCATTGGTAACGCGTGTGAAAGACGATGTTCACGGCCGACAGTTGCGGGCGCTGGTGAACAATGCCGCCGTCCAGGCCAACGTTCCAGTCGAGGTCTTCGCGCTCGATGATTGGCGCCGCATGTTCGAGGTGAATCTGTTCGGACAGGTCGCCGTCATCCAGGCGCTGCTGCCAGCGTTGATCCGCAGCAAGGGCCGGGTGGTGAACATCAGCTCGGTGGGCGGCAAGGTCGCCATGCCGACTTACGGCCCGTATGCAGCAACGAAGTTCGCATTGGAAGCGGTCAGCGACGCGTTGCGCCGTGAACTGTCCCCCGCGGGCGTGCAGGTGGTCGCCGTCGAACCCGGAGCCGTACAGACCGAAATGCTGGGCCGGGCCATCGCCACCGCACGTGACCTGGTGTCGGGGATGACGATCGAGCAGAGCCAGCGTTACGGCCGGCTTCTGCACGCCGTCAATGCGCAAGCCGAGTCATCGACGAACGCAGGTCTACCGGCCCACGCGGCAGCTTTGGTAATCGCCAAATCGGTGACCACGCGCAGGCCACGCCCCCGATACACCGTCGGCCGCGACGCCGCCATGATCACCCGGCTGGTGCGCTTCGTTTCTGATCGGATGCTAGACCGGATTCTGGACCGTGAATTGCGTCGCTACTACCCCACCGACACCGAAGGCCGGTACCTCGCCGACGCGTTCTCCCTGCCCATCCGCACCGGCGCCTAAGGCAATGGTTGGTACAGCGATGCATCTGCCCACATTTCACGACCGCGAGCCACTGCGTTCGAGCGCGACTGCCCTTCGACCTCGGCGAAGGCCATTAGTTGTCGTTTCGTCGTGGACTACTGGACTTCGCGCCGAGGACGACGACGCCACCGACGGCGAGGTCTGCCGACCCCACCGCACGCTGCCCACACCGACCGCAATGGGCGGTCCCCCGTCGATCTGCTAGGCGACCGGTGGGGTGGTACCGACGTCGACACGGGGCACGTAGTCAGCTTCCCTTTCCAAATGGGACCCCGCCGACTCAGCCCCCCCCCCCCCCCCCCC